>Ga0172382_10003000_pt1 | contig 27235 bp, 23 predicted proteins | sample Leawel138RmetaG_FD_122245 | JGI IMG/M metagenome (GOLD analysis project Ga0172382, IMG submission 122245) | Leachate microbial communities from a municipal landfill in Southern Ontario, Canada - Leachate well 138R metaG | ecosystem: Engineered > Solid waste > Landfill > Unclassified | place...
CGCCAACCGTGGCGTTCGTGCGCAGCACGGGCTTGCCAAATTGCATGGCGCGCGCAGCGCGCAGCAGGCGATGAGCCACGGAGCCCGCCATGTTTAAGAAAATCCTGATCGCCAACCGTGGCGAAATCGCCTGCCGCGTGGCGGCCACCGCGCGTCGCATGGGCGTCAAGACGGTGGCCGTGTATTCCGACGCCGACGCGCATGCCAAGCACGTGGCCGTCTGCGACGAGGCGGTGCACATAGGCGGCAGCGCGCCGGCCGAGAGCTACCTGCAGTGGGAGCGAATCATTGCCGTGGCGCAGGCCACCGGTGCCGAGGCCATCCACCCCGGCTACGGATTCCTCAGCGAAAACGCCAGCTTTGCCCAGGCCTGCGACGACGCAGGCGTGGTCTTCATCGGCCCGCCGGCCAGCGCCATCCAGGCCATGGGGCTGAAGGCCGAATCCAAGCGCCTCATGGGCGAGGCCGGCGTGCCGCTGGTCCCCGGCTACCAGGGCGAAGACCAGGATCCGGCGCTGCTGCAGCGCGAAGCGGACAAGATAGGCTACCCGGTGCTCATCAAGGCCAGCGCCGGCGGCGGCGGCAAGGGCATGCGCGAGGTGCACGAGGCGGCCGGCTTTGCCGACGCGCTGGCATCATGCAAGCGGGAAGCGGTGAATGCGTTTGGCAACGACGCCGTGCTTGTCGAGAAGTTCGTCGAGAACCCGCGCCACATCGAGATCCAGATCTTTGGCGACACGCAGGGCAACGTCGTCTACCTGTTCGAGCGCGACTGCTCCACGCAGCGGCGCCACCAGAAGGTGCTGGAAGAGGCACCGGCACCCGGACTCACGCCCGAGCTGCGCAAGCAGATGGGCGAGGCTGCCGTGGCCGCAGCCAGGGCCGTCAATTACGTGGGCGCCGGCACCGTGGAGTTCATCGCCGAGCAACCCGACGGCTACGATCACCCCGAGAACATCCGCTTCTACTTCATGGAAATGAACACGCGGCTGCAGGTCGAGCACGGCGTGACCGAGGCGGTCACCGGCGAGGACCTGGTCGAATGGCAGCTGCGCGTGGCCGCAGGCCAGCCCTTGCCCCGCAGGCAGGACGAGCTGCAGATGCGCGGCCACGCCATCGAAGCCCGCGTGTGCGCTGAAACCCCGGACAACGATTTCCTGCCCGCCACCGGCACGCTGCACGTGTACCGCAAGCCGCCGCACACCCGCTTTGAAGTCGGCGGCACGCGCTTTGACGACGGCGTGCGCGAGGGCGACGCGATCTCGCCTTTCTACGATTCCATGATCGCCAAGGTCATCACCTGGGGCGAGACGCGCGACCAGGCGCTGGGACTGCTCGACGATGCGCTTGCTCAAACGCACATCGTCGGCGTCAGCACCAACGTGCAGTTCCTGCGCCGTGCACTGGCCACGCCGTCTTTCAGTCAGGCCCGGCTGGATACGGCGCTGATCGTGCGCGAGAAGGAGCGCCTGTTTGACCAGGACCCGGTAGACGTTGACATGGCGGTGGCTGCGGCTGCGGCCTGGACGGTGCTGGACGAGCGCGCGGCCGAGACTGCCGACCCGTTCAGCCGCCGCGACGGTTTCCGCTCGCACGGCGTGGCCTCGCGCCGCACAGACTACGAATTCAACGGCGAGCTGGTGGTGGCCAAGCTGCGCTACCTGGACGACGGCCTGCAGCTGCAGGTGGGCGATGGCAACTTCCAGTCGCTGGCGTTCGCTCGCCAGTCTGGTGATGACGGACTGGTGGTGCCGGGCATTGACTTGCGCTACGGCGGTCGGCGCGACGTGGTGCAGGTGTACCACCACGGCAACCAGCTGCATGTTTTTGGCGTCGAGGACGCGGCGCAGCTCACCGAGATCGATCCCCTGGCCGCGGCTGGCGGCAGCGTAGCCGACGCCGGCAGCCTGACCGCGCCCATGCCGGGCAAGGTGGTCTCATTTGCCGTCAAGGCCGGCGACAAGGTCAGCAAGGGCCAGCCGCTGGCGGTCATGGAAGCGATGAAGATGGAGCACACCATATCGGCGCCGCTGGACGGCATTGTTGGCGAGCTGCTGTACGCGCCCGGCGACCAGGTTGCCGAAGGCGCCGAGCTGCTGCGCGTGGATCCGGCCTCATGAAACTGCTGGTGACAACCGGCGGCCTGGTCCCGGCCGACCAGTGGCTGGACGCGTTTCGCGCGGCGCTGCCCGACTGCCAGGTGGACCCGTGGACGCCGGGGCTGCCTGCAGACTACGAGATGCTGCTGGCCTGGGACCCGCCATCGCGGCTGTTCAGCGAGCAACCCCGGCTCAGGTACGTCTTCAACCTGGGTGCCGGCGTTGAAAAGCTGCTGGAGCTGGACCTGCCCGAGCACGTTCAGATCCTGCGCCTGCAAGACGCCGGCATGGCGGTGCAAATGGCGGAATACGTCTGCCATGCAGCGATCCGCTTCTTCCGTGAATTCGACCACTACGACCGACAGCAGCAGCAACGCCTGTGGCACCGTCGCTCGCTGCAGCAGCGGACCGCGTTTCCCGTCGGCATCATGGGGCTGGGCGTGCTTGGCTCGCGCGTGGTCGAGGCACTGCGCCCGTTTGAATTTCCGCTCAACGGCTGGAGCCGCTCGCGCCGTGACCTCGCTGGCGTGCGCTGCTTTGCCGGCGCGGGCGAGCTGGGCGACTTCCTTGCCGCCACCCGCATCCTGGTCTGCCTGCTGCCGCTGACACCGCGCACGCGCGATATCGTCAATGCGGACCACCTGCGCCAGCTCAGACCCGGCGGCTGCCTCATCAACATTGCCCGCGGTGGGCTGGTGGTCGAGCGCGATCTGCGCGCCGCGCTGGATTCCGGTCAGCTGGCCGCTGCCGTGCTGGACGTGATGCAGGAAGAGCCGCTGCCGGCGGACCACTGGCTGTGGCAGCACCCGGCCGTCACGCTCACGCCGCACGTGGCCGGCATGACGATGCAGGACGACACTGTGGATCAGGTCGTTGCAGCCGTGCGCGCCATCAGGCAGGGCGATACACCGCCCGGCATCGTCGATCGCGCGCGCGGCTACTGATTCCGGTCAGTGGCTGGCGGCTGCGTGCATGGCGCGCAGCTTGTTGCGGATGACCTTGCCCGTGGTCGTCATCGGCAGCGTGTCCATGAACTCGACGATGCGCGGGTACTCGTGCGCGGCCGCCTTGTCGCGCACGTGCTGCTGCAGCTCGGCAACGAGCTCGGGGCTGCCCTCGTAGCCCGCGTTGAGCACGATGCAGGCCTTGATGGCTTCGGTGCGCTGCGGATCGGGCACGCCGATGATCGCGACCATGTTGACCGCAGGGTGGCCGAGCAGGCAGTCCTCTATGGGGCCGGGGCCAACCCGGTACCCCGCGGTGGTGATGACGTCGTCGCTGCGGCCGACAAACCAGATGTAGCCGTCCTCGTCGCGCTGTCCACGGTCGCCGGTGATCAGGAAGTCGCCGATGAACTTGTCCGCGGTGGCTTGCGGGTTGCGCCAATACTCGATGAACATGACCGGGTCCGGTCGCCGCACCGCGATGTTGCCCTCCACACCCACGGCCACCCGCTCGCCCGCATCGTCGATGATTTGTACGTCGTGCCCCGGAACCGGCCGGCCCATCGCGCCTATGCGCGGCTCGAACAGCGCCGCGCACGAGGAGACGATCATGTTGCACTCGGTCTGCCCGTAGAACTCGTTGATCGTCAGCCCCAGGTGTTCGCGTCCCCAGTCGACCAGTTCCCTGCCCAGCGTCTCGCCGCCGCTGGCAATCGATACCAGCTTGAACGGCCCGTGATGCGCCGGGTCGCCTGCTGCACGCAGCATCTTCAGCGCGGTCGGCGGCAGGAAGGTGTGCGTCACGCCATGACGTGCCATGAGCGCAAAGGCGGTTTCGGCGTCAAACTTGGGCATGCGGCAGGCCAGCACGGGAATGCCGTGGTGCAGCGACGGCATGAGCACGTCGTACAGGCCGCCTATCCAGGCCCAGTCGGCTGGCGTCCACATGAGCTCGGCACGGTCGGGGAAGAAGTTGTGCGAGATTTCCACGCCCGGCAGGTGTCCCGGCAGCACCTGGTGCGCATGCAGCGCGCCCTTGGGCTTGCCCGTGGTTCCCGAGGTATAGATGATGAGCGCCGGGTCGGTGGCCAGCGTGTCGGCCGCCTTGAAATCACCGTCCTGCTCCTTGATGGCTTGCCAGAAGTCCCGTGCTTTCCCCGCTTGTGCACCGTCGATGCTGAAGATCGTGCCCAGGTCCGGCAGCATGCCGCGGATTTGCGTGATCTTTTTCAGGCTGGCGTCGTCGGTGACCAGCGCGCGCGTTCCCGAGTTGGCCAGCCGGTACTGCAGCGCCTCGGTGCCAAAGAGCGTGAAAAGCGGCACGGCGATGGCGCCCAGCTTGGCAATGGCAATGTGCGCAATTGCCGTCTCCAGCGACTGCGGCAGCAAGACCCCGACACGATCACCGCGCCCGATGCCACGCGCCAGCAGCGCCTGCGCCAACCGGTCGGACCAGCCCTTGAGCTGGTCAAAGGTGTATTTCTTTATCTGGCCAGGCCCGGCCTCGACGACGAGCGCCACGCGCCCGCTGCCGTCGGCCCACTTGTCGCAGACATCGGTGCCGATGTTGTAGTGCCCGGGGATGTCCCACTCAAATGCACGGACTGTTTGCTCGTAGTCCGCTTTTTTTTGCAGCATCTTGCCTCCCGCAACGGTCTTGGTGCCAGTATAGACCTGCTGCGGCGCCTGACGGGCCCGGGGTTTGCAGGGCAGGCCCGCAATTTGGTTGCGTGATTTTGTCAGTGCTGTGCTAGTATGTTTTTACGCACCGGGCGAGAGTTCGGTGTCCGATTCTGAACAACGGGAGTTGAGGGCAATGAGTACATCTTTTACTGCTTCAACCAAGCTGACGGCAGCGGTTTTTCTGGCCAGCGCGCTGAGCCTGGCAGCGGCCACGGGCGCGCAGGCGGCCGATACCGTCAACGTCGGCCTGTCGACCAGCCTCAGCGGCTCCATTGCCTCGCTGGGCCAGACCAACAAGAACGGCATCGAGCTGGCGGTTGCCGACATCAACGCGGCCGGCGGGCTGCTGGGCAGCCAGATCAAGCTGGTGACCGCCGATGACGCGCTCAAGCCGGCCACGGGCGTCAACAACGTCCGCAACTTCATCCTCAACGACAAGGTCAAGGCCGTATTCGGCCCGGTGAGCAGCGCGGTCGGGGCGGCCGAGGCGCAGGTGGTCGCGCAGTACAAGGTGCCGATCTTCTTCTCGGTATCCAACGACGTCGACCAGACCGGCAAGTATTTTTCCGACTACGTGTTCCAGGTCGTGCCAAGCACGCACATGGAGCCGGCCGCAGTGGCGACCTACGTGGCGAAGCGGGCCAAGGACAAGGGCTGGAAGACGTTCTACACGATCAGCCCCAACTACAACTACGGCCACACCACCGTCAAGGACTTCCTGGCCACGCTCGAGGAGCATGGCGTCAAGCCTGAAGTGCTGGGCCAGCAGTGGCCCGAGCTGGGTGCCAGTGACTACACTTCGTACGTCTCCGCGGCAGCGTCCAAGGACCCCGACTTCCTGTTCATCGTGCAGTACGGCGGAGACCTGATCACCCTGACCAAGCAGGCCGCCGGGCAGGGCCTGTTCAACAAGTCGCAAGTCTACGCGGGCTACTGGTCCGACGTACTGCAGGCGCTGGGCGCCGATGCGCCAGCCGGCGCCATCACCTCGGACCGGGCACGCCCCTTCTACCTGGCCGAGACCGACGAGATGAAGGCGTTCAACAAGGCCTACCACGACAAGTACAAGGAGTGGCCCAGCACCTGGGCCATCCTCGGGTACGCGGCGGTGCAGACCTGGGCCGAGGGGGTGCGCAAGGCCGAGTCCTTTGACGGCGAGAAGGTCTCGCAGGCGCTCAGTGGAGCCGAGATCAAGTCCATCCACAGCACGTTCCGGATCCGTTCCTGTGATCATCTGGCCGAGATCCCCGAATACGTGGGCGTCCTGTCCGACGACCTGGACCCGACATACGGCATCCGTGTCATGACCGACGTGTTCGAAGCGCCGGCCAGCGAGACCATGCTGAGCTGCGAGGAAAAAGAAGCGATGAGGCAGAAGTCCTGAGCTTGCGCTCATCACTGCAGCTTGCCCGCGTGCTGGCAGCCTTGGCGGTGCGGGACCGCCAAGGCTGCTGAACTGCGGCCGACCCGTCAGTCAAAGACCATGACGCGACCGTGACCAGCGACATCCTGCTGACCCAGATCCTGAGCGGGCTGACCAGCGCCAGCCTGCTGTTTCTGGTGGCCACCGGGCTCACCCTGCTGTTCGGTGCGCTGCAGATCATCAACATTGCGCACGGCAGCTTCTACATGCTGGGCGCTTTCATCCTGGCATCGATGCTGGGTTCGAGCTGGGCGGCTTCGCTGCCCATGTTCTGGATTGCGCTGGTGGTGGTGCCGCTGGTGGTGGCGGCAGTTGGCGTGGTGATGGAAGTGCTGGTTCTGCGCCCGCTCTACGGCAAGGAGCATCTGCTGCAGCTGCTCGCGACCTTCGGCCTGCTCTATCTGTGCAATGGCGTGGCGCTCAAGATCTGGGGCGGCGAATTCCGCTCGGTCTCCATCCCGGCCGTGCTGGGTGGGCGTTTCCAGTTCTTTGGCGGCACCTTTCCAGTCTACAACCTGTTCATCATGGGCGTGGCCGTGACCGTTGGCCTCTTTCTGTGGTGGCTGCTGCAGCGCACCCAGCTGGGCTGGCGCATCCGCGCTGCAGTCGAGGACCGCGAGATGCTGGCCGTCGCGGGCGTCAACGTGCGGATGTTGTTCACCGGCGTGTTTGCGCTGGGCGCCGTGCTGGCGGCCATCGCCGGCGTGGTGGTTGGCCCGATCGGCTCCATCACCACCGGCCTGTCGACCCAGATCCTGGTCGAAGCATTCATCGTGGTCGTCATCGGCGGCCTGGGGTCGATCCCCGGCGCGGCGGTGGGCGCCATCATCATCGGCATGGCCGAGACGGCCGGCGTGCTCTGGATGCCGGAATTTGCCTCGGCCTTCATCTATGTGGCCATGATCCTGGTTCTGGCGCTGCGTCCCTCCGGGCTCATGGGGGCGGGCATCCGATGACAGTGCACAAGCCCTCCGCACGGCGTGTGGGCGAATTCTGGGGGGTGCCCGTTACCCTGGCACTGGGCGCCGCGCTCATTTTTGCGATTTCGTTCGTGGTCCCCACCACGTGGCTGTTCTTCCTGCAAAAGGTGCTGGCGCTGGGCCTGTTTGCCGTGGCCACCAACCTGCTGGTTGGCTACGGCGGCATGGTCTCCTTTGGCCAGGCGGTGTTCTACGGGCTGGGCGCCTACATGATCGCACTGGGCTGGCAGCACTACGGTGCGCCGTTCTGGCTGCTGCTGATGTTGGCGCCGCTGCTGGGAGCCCTGGCTGCCCTTGTCATCGGTGCGCTGGCCCTGCGCACCCGCGAGTTCTACTTTGCGCTGCTGACGCTGGCTTTTTCGCAGCTGTTCTACACCATCGCAAACAAATGGTATGACTTCACCAACGGCGCCAACGGCGTCTTTGGGCCCATGATTCCGGGCGCGATCGCGATGCCCCGGCCCGGCCTGTGGTTCATCCTGGCGGTCACCATGCTGGCGCTGCTGGCGCTGTGGGCCATCACCATCTCGCCATTCGGGCTGACGTTGCGTGCGATTCGCGAGAACCAGCAGCGCGTCGAGGCAGTGGGCGTCAACCTGTACCGGCACAAGCTCTACGCCTTCGTGCTCTCGGGCGCGTTCTGCGCGCTGGCCGGAGCGCTCTTCGTCGTCCACGACCAGTCGGCGTACCCCGAGCTGCTGGACTGGATGCAGTCCGGCGAGCCGGTGCTGATGGCGCTGATAGGCGGGCTCTACCACTTCCTGGGACCGCTGGTCGGCGCCTTCATCTTTGTCTTTGCGCACGACTACCTGGTCGCCGCCAGCAGCGACACCTGGCAGCTCATTCTGGGCTTGGCGCTGGTGCTGATCGTTTTGTTTGCCCCCAACGGCGTCCTGGGCCTGTGGCGCCAGGGCGGCGGAGGCGGGCTCAAGGGCCTGCTGGGCCGGGTTTTCCAAGGCGGAACGCATGAACGTCCTGACGGTTGACGGCCTGGTCAAGGCCTTTGGCGGCTTCCGGGCGGTGGATGGCGTCTCCTTTGAGGTCGAGCAGGGGTCCATCCACGCGGTGATCGGCCCCAATGGCGCCGGCAAGACCACGCTGTTCAACCTGATCACCGGCCATTTGCGGCCAACTTCCGGCACCGTGCTGTTGCAGGGGAAGGACGTGACCAGCCGGCCGCCCAACGTGATGTCGCGGCGCGGGCTGACCCGCGCGTTCCAGGTCACCAACATCTTTCCCAACCTGACCGTGCTCGAGTCGGTCGAGTGCGCCATAGACGCGCGCAAGCGCATGAGCGGAAGCCTGCTGCCCTGGCGCCGGCGCGAGGGTCGTGAGGAGGCGCTTGAACTGCTCGATGCGGTGGGCCTGTCCGAGATGGCCGAAACCATTGCTTCCACGCTGTCGCACGGCGACCAGCGCACGCTGGAGGTCACGCTGGCGCTGGCAACGCGGCCGCAGATCCTGCTGCTGGACGAGCCCACGGCGGGCATGTCGCCCTGGGAGACCGAGCGCATGATCAAGCTGGTGCGCGAGCTGACCCGCTCGCGCGACGTCACCGTGCTCTTTTGCGAGCACGACATGGACACCGTGTTCTCGATTTCGGATCGCCTGACCGTGATGCACCGCGGGCGCGTGATCGCCGACGGGCCGCCGGAGCAGGTCCGTGCCGACGAGCAGGTGATCAGCGTTTACCTGGGCCGCAAGGAGCACGCATGATGCTGAGCCTGGACAGCGTGCACAGCTACTACGGGCGCAGCCACATCCTGCAGGGCGTCAGCCTGGAGGTGGCGCAGGGTGAGACCGTCACGCTGCTGGGGCGCAACGGCGCGGGCAAGACCACGACCCTGCGCAGCATCATGGGGCTCACGCCGGCCCGGCGCGGCCAGATCCGCTTTGCCGGCGCCGACATCACGCGCGCGCCCACGCACCGGATTGCCGCGCAGGGCCTGGCCTTCGTGCCCAGTGGGCGTCGCATCTTCAGCGAGCTGAGCGTGCGCCAGAACCTGCAGCTGTACCTGCGCGAGCCGCGCAGCGCCGACGGCAGCTGGGACATAGACCGCGTGTACGGCCTGTTCCCCAAACTGGCCGAGCTTGATGAGCGCAAGGCGGGCTTTCTCAGCGGCGGCGAGCAGCAGATGCTCAAGCTGGGCCGGGCGCTGGTGGCCAACCCGCGCATGCTGTTGCTGGACGAGCTGACCGAGGGCTTGGCGCCGGCCATCGTCGACGATCTGGCCGACTGGCTGCGCCTGCTCAAGCACGAGGGCTTCAGCATGCTCGTGTGCGAGCAAAATGCCCGGTTTGCCCTGGAGCTGGCCGACCGCGGCTACATCATAGAAAAGGGGCGCGTCCGGCACGAGGGAACCGCGGCGGAACTGAGCGGCAGCAACGAGATCATGCAGTACCTGGGCGTGTAGGAGCCTGTCGGACTTCGGACCAATCTGCTGCGCCGGTGGGAGAAGCGGTCCATTTTTGCCCGCTTTTTCGTTACATAGCTGTGCTATGCGCCTCAAAATCGAACAAAACTGTCCTCGCTCTCCCACTCGGCTCGCGACGATCGCCAAAGCCCGACAGACTCCTGGAAGATCCGCATCCATGTGCGGTGGCGGGCTTTCAACCGCGGGCGGCGATGCGTTGCTACACTTGTCATGCCCGCATCAACGACTGCACAATCCATGTCCAAGCTGCCTGCCCATATCCGCATCATCGACGTCGGCCCGCGCGACGGCCTGCAGAACGAGAAGCAGCCGGTTCCGGCCGCGGTCAAGGTCGAGCTGGTGCACCGGCTGCAGGCGGCCGGGCTTGCCGAGATCGAGGTCACCAGCTACGTCAGCCCCAAGTGGGTGCCGCAGATGGCCGACAACCATGAGGTCATGGCCGGCATACAGCGCAAGCCCGGCGTGCGCTACTCGGTGCTCACGCCCAACAAGCGCGGCTTCAACGACGCGCTGCCCGACAAGCCCGACGAGATCGTCGTCTTTGGCGCCGCCAGCGAGGCGTTCAGCCAGAAGAACATCAACTGCTCGATAGCCGAGAGCATCGAGCGCTTTGCGCCAGTGGTCGAGGCAGCCAGGGCCGCCGGAATTGCCGTGCGCGGCGCCATGAGCTGCACCGTGGGTTGTCCCTACGAGGGTGAGATCGCACCCGAGAAGGTCGGCTATCTGGCCGGGCTCATGAAGGGCATAGGCGTGCAGCGTGTCGACGTGGCCGACACCATAGGCGTGGGCACGCCCAACAAGGTGCAGAAGGCCATAGAGGCCACGCTCAGGCACTTCGACATCGACCACGTCAGCGGCCATTTCCACGACACCTATGGCCAGGCGCTGGCCAACACCTATGCGGCCATGGAAGTGGGCGTGCGGAACTTCCAGTCGTCGGTAGCCGGGCTGGGCGGCTGCCCCTACGCCAAGGGCGCCACCGGCAACGTGGCCACCGAGGACGTGGTCTTCATGCTCAACGGCCTGGGCATTGAAACCGGAATCGACCTGGACAAGCTGGTCGACGCCGGCAAATTCATCAGCGACCATCTCGGGCGCAAGCCGCAATCGCTGGCGGCCGTGGCCATCCTCAACAAGCGCGCCGGCTGAAACGTGGGTTTCGCGGTTGGTTGCCTTCCGGTTGCCTGCAATTGGGGTGCGGAGCAATGACAGAGTCCGGAGCCCTGCCCAGCGGTGTACAGCGCGTGATCGATGCGCTGGCTGCGCTCGGGCACCCGTATGCGCCGGTCATGCTCGATGCATCGGCGCGTACCGCGCAGGAAGCGGCCGATGCGCTCGGCATCCACGTGGGGCAGATCGCCAAGAGCATCATTTTCCGGCGCCGGCAAGACGACGCGGCAGTCCTTGCAATCACGTCGGGCGATCAGCGCGTCGACGAGAAGAAGGTGGCCGGCCTGATTGGCAAGATCGGTCGTGCCGATGCCGATTTCGTCAAGGAGAAAACCGGCTTTTCCATCGGTGGCGTGCCGCCCGTTGCACACGCCAGCAGACCGGTGATCCTGATTGATGAATTGCTGTTTCGTTTTGATGAAATCTGGGCGGCGGCCGGCCACCCGCGCGCCGTGTTCCGGCTCGCGCCCGACAATTTGCGCAGCTTGACCCACGGTGGTGCGGTTGCGGACATTGCCAAGGAGGATGCATGAGTTGCTCCTGCATATCCGCTCTTGCGCGACGTTATCTTCCGTTTGTTAAAACGGGCCAATCATTGTTGCATACAAGGAGAGTCCCATGAGCCAGGAAAATACATGCTCGGGCACCATCGCACGCACGGACAGGGGTTTTGTGGGTCGCTTGCAGCGTCTTTACGAACATCCGGTGCAACGGGTCTGGGCCATGTTGACCGTGCCGGCCGAGTTTGCCAAGTGGATTGCGCCGGGCAAGATCGATCTGCAAAAGGGCGGCAGGGTATACATTGACTTTGCCGACAGCGGCACCGTCATCGACAGCACGCTGACCGAGTTCGAGCCGCCGCGCCTGCTTGAATACTCGTGGAGCAGCGGTGACGAGCCGGCGCGCCCGCTGCGCTGGGAGCTTGAACCCCAGGGCAGCGGGACGCGCCTGACGCTGACGGTGCATACGCCCGCAGGCGAGGACGCCGCCAAGGCCTGCGCCGGATTCGAAGGGCACCTGGACATGCTGGCCGGCGCGCTGGAAGACGTGCCGATCCGCTTTCCATTCGATCATTTTGTCGCGGCGCGCAAGGTGTACGCCCAAATGCTGGGGCAGTAGCGCCAAGGGTTGGCGTCCAGCGTTGAGCGAATAGCGTATTGCCGCATCATGCTCAAGCGCCCATCATGGCGGCGCAGCCGCAATCATCAATGCACAGCGAGGTCATCCGTCATCGGCCACGCTCAACGCCGGACGCCGGACGCCGGACGCCGGACGCCGGACGGTCTTCCACAGGCCGGCGCGGTCCGGCCGGGGACGGGGATTGCGCGACAATGGACGCAAAGGCAATTCCCGTTCCCTTGTGGAGACCCAGACATGACCGAGCCAGCCCAAGCGCAAGCCGTTGTGGCCAATCCAGACCTCGGTGCCCGCGTCCGCGAACTGGACCGCGCGCACGTTTTTCACACCTGGTCGGCGCAGGCCGAGATCGATCCCCTGGCCGTGGCCGGGGGCAAGGGCGCGTACTTCTTTGACTACGACGGCAAGCGCTACCTGGATTTTTCCTCGCAGCTGGTCAACCTCAACCTGGGGCACGGCAACCCGGTGCTGTTGCAGGCCATCGCCGAGCAGGGCCAGAAACTGGCGACAATCGCGCCGTCCTTTGCCAACGAGGCGCGCTCGGAGGCGGCACGTGCCATCGCCGAGATCGCGCCCGATGGCCTCAACAAGGTCTTCTTCACCAACGCCGGCGCCGACGCCAACGAGCACGCCATCCGGATGGCGCGCATGCACACCGGGCGCGTCAAGGTCATGACCTTCTACCGCAGCTACCATGGCGCCACCTCGGGTGCCATTGCCATGACCGGCGACCCGCGCCGCTGGGCCAACGAGGCCACCGCCATGCCCGGCGTCGTGCACTTCTGGGGGCCTTACCCCTACCGCTCGGCGTTTTATGCCAGGGATGCGCAGCAGGAGTGCGAGCGTGCGCTGGAGCACCTGCGCAACGTCCTCATGGTCGAGGGGCCGGACACCGTGGCGGCCATCGTCATGGAAACGGTGGTCGGCACCAACGGCATCCTGGTGCCGCCAGACGGTTACCTGGCCGGTGTTCGCCAGATCTGCGACGAGCACGGCATCGTCATGATCTGCGACGAGGTCATGGCCGGCTTTACGCGCTGCGGGCAGTGGTTTGCCGTGCAGCACTGGGACGTGGCGCCGGACCTCATCACCTTTGCCAAGGGCGTGACATCCGGCTACGTGCAGCTGGGCGGCGTGCTCATCTCCGACTCCATTGCCAGGACCTTTGACCACCGCGCCTACCCCGGCGGACTCACGTATTCGGGCCACCTGCTCGGCTGCGCGGTTGCCTTGGCATCGATCCGGTACATGCGCGAGCAGGACCTCAACGCGCACGTGCGCAGGCTGGGTGACGAGGTCATAGGCCCTGGCCTGCGTGAGCTCGCCGGTCGGCACCCCAGCGTCGGGGAGGTTCGGGGCCTGGGTGCCTTCTGGGCGGTCGAGCTGGTCCGGGACCGCGCCACGCGCGAGCCGCTGGTGCCGTTCAACGCCAGGGGCGATGCGGCGCGGCCCATGGCCGAGTTCAAGCAGGCCTGTCTTGACAACGGCCTGTGGCCGTTCGTGCACTTCAACCGTACGCACGTTGCGCCGCCGTGCATCGCCACCGCCGAAGAGGTGCGGGAAGGCCTGGCCATTCTCGACCAGGCGCTGGACGTCGCCGACCGGCACTACACGGGCCGCGACGCGTGATGATGATGCGATGAGACGTCCGCCACAGGGCGGGCGGCTTTTGGCTTGGAGGCAGGACATGGACAGCAAGGCCTTGGCACGACAACAGGGTGACCTGGACGCCGTCGTCTGGTTTGATACGCAACGGGTCTTCATTGGCGGCCAGTGGCAGCCCGGGCTGGATGGCGCGCGGCGGCTGCCGGTGGAGAACCCGTCGACCGGCGAGACCATGGGCGAGATTGCCGCCGGCACGGGCGCGGATGTGGACGCCGCGGTACGCGCCGCACGCACCGCTCTTGAAACGGGGGCCTGGGGCCGCCTGACCGCCACCGAGCGCGGTCGCGTGCTCATGCGCATGTCGCAACTTGTGCTGGAGCGCGCGGAAGACCTGGCGTTGATCGAGGCGCTGGACGTGGGCAAGCCGCTGCAGCAGTCGCAGAGCGACGCGAGGGCGCTGGCGCGCTACCTGGAGTTCTACGCCGGTGCTGCAGACAAGCTCATGGGCAGCACCATTCCGTATCAGGCCGGCTACACGGTGTACACCCTGCGCGAGCCCTGGGGCGTTGCCGGCATCATCATCCCGTGGAACTATCCCATGCAGATCGTCGGCCGCGCCGTGGGCGGCGCGCTGGCGGCAGGAAACGCCTGCGTGGTCAAACCGGCCGAAGATGCGTCCATCTCCACGCTGGCGTTTGCCGCCATTGCGGAAGAAGCAGGCCTGCCGGCGGGCGCGCTGAATGTTGTCACCGGCCTGGGCGCAGAAGCGGGTGCCGCGCTGGCGGCGCATCCGCAGGTCGACCACCTGTCATTCACCGGATCCATGGCCACGGGCGCGCGCATCCAGGCCGCGGCGGCACAAAACGCGGTGCCGGTGACGCTGGAGCTGGGCGGCAAGTCGCCGTACATCTTCTTTGACGATGGCGACCTGGACGCCGCCACGCCCACGCTGGTAGCTGCCTGCATGCGAAACGCAGGCCAGACCTGCTCGGCCGCATCGCGCGTGCTGGTGCAGCGCGGCGTCTACGACCAGGTCAAGCAGCGCATGGTGGCGATCTACCGCAAGCTGGTTGCTGCGCCGGCGGTGCAGGGCCGGGACCTGGGGCCGCTGGTCTCGGGCAGGCAAAAGGACATCGTCAGCCGCTACATAGCCCGTGGCCGGGCCGAGCTCAACGTGGCGGCCGAAGGCCGCATCAGCAATGACGCGCCCGCGCGCGGCCACTACGTCCGGGCCACGCTGTTTTCCGAGGTGCCGCCCGGGCACGCGCTGGCGCAGGAGGAAATCTTTGGCCCGGTGCAGGTGCTGATTCCTTTTGACGACGAGGACGATGCCATCCGCATCGCCAACGGTACGCCGTACGGGCTGATTGCCGGCGTCTGGACGCGCGATGGCGGCCGCCAGATGCGTATGGCGCGCCGGCTGCGTGCGGGACAGGTGTTCATCAACAACTATGGGGCCGGCGGCGGCATCGAGCTGCCGTTTGGCGGCTACGGCCATTCCGGACACGGCCGCGAGAAGGGGTTTGACGCCTTGTATGGTTTCACCCAACTCAAGACCGTTGCCGCGCACCACGGCTGACCCCGGCTCCGGAGCAGGACATGACAAAAAAGAAGGTGGGCATGATCGGCGTCGGGCTGATGGGCCACGGGATCGCGCGCAACATCGTCCGCAAGGGTTGGCCGCTGCGGTTTCTGGAGCACGCGGGCAACCAGCCGGTGCAAGACCTGGTTGCACTGGGCGCGCAGGCGCTGGACGACGCCCGCGCGCTGGCGCGTGCCAGCGACATCGTGCTGCTGTGCGTCACGGGCTCGCCGCAGGTGGAAACAATCCTGACGGGGGACGGCGGCATCCTGGCGGTCATGCGCGCAGGGCAAGTCGTCATCGACTGCTCGACCGCCATCCCCGCGTCAACGCAGCGGCTGGCGCGCGTGGCAGCCGAGCATGGCGTGCACTTTGTCGACGCGGCCATGACGCGCACGCCCACGGAAGCGGCCGGGGGCAGGTTGAACCTGCTGGTGGGCGCTGAGCCGGGCGTCCTGGCCACAGTGAGGCCGCTGCTGCAGGCCTTTGCGGAAAACATCTTTCATGCCGGGCCGGTCGGGTCGGGCCACCGGCTCAAGCTGCTGCACAATTTCGTCTCGCTGGGCTCCATCGTGCTGCTGAGCGAGGCCGCGGTCTGTGCTCAAAAGGGCGGCATTGCGCCAGAGGTGCTGGTCGATGCCCTGCGCCGGGGCGGTGGCTACGGCGCCGCACTCGACCGGCTGGCGCCGTTTTTGCTGGCGGGCGACGACTCGGCGGTGCGTTTCTCGTTGCGCAACGCGCTCAAGGACATTGGCTATTACGATACGATGGCTGCCGACGAGGGCGTGCCGCGCACGACAGCCCGGGGTGTCAGGGACACCCTGCAGGCGCTGGTCGACGCGGGCATGGGCGACGCGTTCCTGTCGACCACGCCGGCTCGTCTGGCCAAGCTCTGACGCAACTGCACGCCGCGGACAGGTGCCGGTCTGCCGCAGCGCGCCTTGCACGATATGGATACGAATCAAGGAATTAGAAACGCCATGCCTGACATGCACTACTGGAGCATCGCCGAACTAGCCAGCAAGCTCAGGGACGGCGTGGTCTCGCCGGTGACGGTGACGCGCGCCATGCTCGATCGCATCGCGGCGCTTGACGGCAGCTACCATGCGTACATCCACGTCATGCGCGAGCAGGCGCTGGCGCGGGCAGAGCAGGCCGAGCAGGAACTGGCCAGCGGGTTCTGGCGCGGACCCCTGCACGGCGTGCCGCTGGCGGTCAAGGACCTGCTGTACACCAGCGATGCGCCCACGTCGGCGGGCATGAGCATCCACAAGGACTTCGTCCCAGAATACGACGCCACCGCCGTTGCGCGTCTCTATGGCGCCGGCGCCATCCTGCTGGGCAAGCTGTCGCTGACCGAGGCGGCATACACCAACAACCACCCGGTCTTTCCCACGCCCGTGAACCCCTGGCATGCCGACTACTGGGCCGGCACTTCTTCCCATGGTTCGGGCGTGGCCACCGCCACCGGCATGACCTTTGGCGCGCTGTCCACCGATACCGGTGGCTCCATCCGGTTCCCGGCCGCCTGCAACAACCTGACGGCGATCAAGCCGACCTGGGGCCGGGTCAGCCGGCACGGCTGCTTCACGCTGTCGCATTCGCTGGACCACATCGGGCCGTTTGCACGCGACGCGGTCGATGCCGCCATCATCCTGCGCGCCATTGCCGGCGCCGATGACCAGGATCCGGTGGCGTTGCGGGCGCCGGTGCCCGACTATGTTGCGGCAACCGGGCGCGGCATCGGCGGCCTGCGCATAGGCTGGGACGAGGAGTTCGTCAGCACGGGCACCGACCCGCAGGTGGTCGCGGCGCTGGAGGCGGCCCGCGACGTGCTGGCTTCCTGCGGCGCGCGGATCCGGCCCATCCGGTTTCCGTCACCCTATGACGCGCTGCGCGGCTGGTTTGACATTTGCGGCGCCGAAACCGCGGGCGTGCACGCGGCCACCTATCCATCGCGCGCGGACGAGTACGATGCCGGCATGGTCGGGCTGCTGCGCCACGGCCACACGGTCAGCGGACAGGCCGTGGCCGCAGCCTGGGTCAATCGCCTCCGTTTCTCCGGGCAGCTGGCCGCGGCGTTTGAAGACGTTGACCTGATGCTGATCCCGACCATGACCACGCCCCCGCCCACGCTCAAGGAACTGGAGGCGTTTGGCGCCGACGACGACGTGCTGCTGCAGATGATCCGCTACACTGCGCCGTTTGACCTGTCGGGGAACCCGACCATCGTGCTGCCAGCCGGGTTCTCCGACGCCGGGCTGCCGATGTCATTGCAGCTGGTTGGCAAGCACCTGTCTGAAGACACGCTGTGCACCGCCGGCGGCGCGTTCCAGCAGGCCACGGACTGGCACGTGCGCCGGCCTCTGGACTGAACGACGCCGCGTACAACAAGCCAGCCAGCCTGCACGCGGGCGCCAAGCGGCGCGCATGCACCGCAATGGCAGGGCTGTGTCATGATGTCGCCAGATTGCCACGGAAGCACCGTGGCGCATCTTGTGGCCCGGGAACGGGGACTGCTGTGCGGAAGCGGCAAGAAGCCAAGCCGTGCAGCCAGCGCCCCTGGTGATTTTCAAGAGGAGCAAGACCGATGTTCGGTTCAAGTCTGAAGTTGCGGATGATGATGATGATGGTAAGCACGATGGCGTGCCTGGGATCCGCCGTGGCCAAGGACACATTGACGCTGGGGCTGCCGGTTGAGCCCACCGGGCTGGACCCGACCATTTCGGCACCGGTGGCGATCCGCGAGGTCACGTGGGGCAATGTCTTCGAGGGCCTGGTCACGCTGGACGAAGAGGGCGAGGTGCAGCCGCTGCTGGCCACCGCGTGGGATGTCTCGGAAGACGGACTGACGTACACCTTCAGGCTGCGCGACGGCGTGAGGTTTCACAACGGCACGCCGTTTGATTCGTCCATCGTCAAGTTCTCGCTGGACCGGGCGCGCGCCGAGGATTCGACCAACGCGCAAAAGCAGTTTTTCGAGCCCATCGCGTCCATAGACACGCCGGATCCGCTGACTGCCGTCGTGCACCTGAAGCAGCCCACGGGGCTGTTTGTCTACCACCTGGCCTGGGGCGACGCCGTCATGGTCGACCCGGCAACGGTGGATGCCAACCGCACCGAGCCGGTGGGCACCGGGCCGTTCAAGTTCAAGTCCTGGCAGCGCGGAATCCGGGTGGAACTGGTGCGCAACGACGACTACTGGGACGCCGGCGTGCCCAGGCTGGCGGCGGTGACGTTTCGCTTCATAGACGACGCGCAGGCGCAGGCGTCCGCGCTGCGCGCCGGCGATGTCGATGGCGTTTACCGGTTCACCGCGCCGGAGCTCTTTGACGCGTTTCAAAAGGACGACCGGTTCAATGCGGTGGCCGGCTTGTCGCCAGCCAAGATCGTTGCGGGCATGAACAATGCGCGCGCGCCGTTTGACCAGCCCAAGGTGCGCCAGGCAATGATGAGTGCCATAGACCGCCAGGCGGTGATCGACGCCGCGTACTCCGGGCACGGCGTGCCCATAGGCAGCCACTATGCGCCCACGGATCCGGGTTATGTCGACCTGACCGACGTCTGGCCCTACGACCCGGACAAGGCCCGTGCGCTGTTGCAGGAAGCCGGCCACGCCGACGGCTTCAAGGCCAGCATGAAATGCCCGCAGATGAGCTACGTGATGCGCACCTGCGAGATGGTCCAGGCGTTCCTGGCCGAGGTCGGCATCCAGCTGAAAATAGAAACCAGCGAATTTCCGGCCAAGTGGATAGAAGACGTCTTCATTGGCCACAACTTCGAGGTGACGGCGGTCAATCACGCCGAACCCATGGACATCGACATCTATTCGCGTCCCAACTATTATTTCCAGTACAAGAATCCGCAGTTCAACGCGCTGATAGCGCAGGCCGGCGCCACCGTCGACGAAGACGAGCGCAACGCCCTGTACGCGAAGGCGCAGGAAATCCTGGCCGAGCAGGTGCCGGCGCTCTACATCTTTGGCATGCCGCAACTGAGCATCCTGGATGCCCGGCTCAAGGGCATGTGGGAGAACGCCCCGATTTCGGAAGCCTACGTGCGCGACGCGTACTGGGAGGATTGACCGCGCCGCGTCGCCCCACTGACCCGCGCCGGGCGTCCGGGTCCGGCACCTGCCCGTAAAAACAAGGCGATTCGCAGCAGAACCGCCTGACCCATGCCTGCCATCCTCCTGCGTCGCCTGGCCTACTTCGTTGCCACGCTGCTGGTCGCCTCGCTGGTGATCTTTGTCGTGCTCGACCTGCTGCCGGGAAATGCCGCCGCCATCCTGCTGGGCACGTCCGCGCGGCCGGACACCATCGCCGCCTTGCAGCAGCAGCTCGGCCTGGACCAGCCGGCGTGGTGGCGTTACCTGTCCTGGATACGCGGCCTCTTTACCGGCGACCTGGGCCGCTCGCTGACCTACGGCGTTCCGGTGTCCGGGCTCATGGCCGAGCGGCTGGTCGTCACCATCCCGCTGGCGCTGCTGGCGCTGCTGGTGGCGGTGGGCGCCGGCGTGCCCATGGGCGTGTGGGCCGCTGCGCGCTGGCGCAAACTGCCCGACCACGCGGCATCGGTGGTGGCGCAGATGGGCATTGCCATCCCGGATTTCTGGCTCGGCATATTGCTCATCCTGTTCTTCTCGACCGGGCTGAACTGGTTTTCTGCCGGCGGCTTCCCGGGCTGGGGGCAGCCGCTGGCCGCGCTCAAGGCGCTGGTGCTGCCGGCGCTGGCGCTGGGCCTGCCGCAGGCGGCCATCCTGGTGCGCGTCACGCGCGCATCGGTGCTGGACGTCGCCAGCCAGGACTTCGTGCGCACGGCCGAGGCCAAGGGATTGCCCGCGCGCCAGGTGCTGTGGCGCCACACGGTGCGCAACGCACTGCTGCCCGTGGTCACCATCGTCGGGCTGCAGTTTTCGTTCCTGATCGCCGGCGCCGTGCTCGTCGAAAACGTGTTTGACCTGCCCGGCATCGGCCTGCTGGCGTACCAGGCGCTGTCGCAGCGCGACCTGGTCACCATCCGCAGCGTCACGCTGTTTTTTGCCGGGCTGGTCATCATCGTCAATTTCCTGGTCGATCTGTCGTACCTGTGGCTGGACCCGCGGCTGAGGGCGCGCGGATGACGACGCAGCCACGGCGACGCCGCTTCTTCGGCCCGTTCCCGCGCCTGTACCTGGGCGCAGCGATCACGCTGGCGGTGGTCGCGCTCGCCATTGTGTCGCGGTTCTGGACGCCGCATTCGCCCACCCGGCTGCGCGTGCCGCTGCGGCTGAAGCCACCGCTGGAAGCCGGGCTGGCCGGCACCGACGCGTTTGGCCGCGACATCTTCTCGCAGCTCATGATGGGCGCATGGAACTCGCTGTCCATCGCCGTGCTCGCCGTCGTGCTGGGCGTGGTGGTGGGCGTGGCACTGGGCACGCTGGCCGCGGCATGGCGGGGCCGCTGGGTGGAGGAGGTCGTCATGCGCTTTTGCGACGTGGTGTTCTCGTTCCCGGCGCTGATCTCGGCCATCATGATTGCGGCGCTGGTGGGTTCCGGCGCGGCCACGGCCATCGTTGCCATTGGCCTGTTCAACGTGCCGGTCTTTGCCCGCGTGGCCAACGGCATGGCGCAGCCGGTGTGGGAGCAGGCGTACTGCCTGGCCGCGCGCGCTGCGGGCAAGGGCAGGCTGCGCATCACGCTGGACCACGTCCTGCCCAATATCGCAGGCGGCATCACCGTTCAGGCAACCATACAGACCGGGCTGGCGATCCTGGTCGAGGCGGGCCTGAGCTTCCTGGGACTGAGCCTGGCGCCGCCGGCGCCGTCCTGGGGCCGCATGCTCAGCGACGCGCAAACATATCTGGGCCAGGCACCGTGGATGGCGATCGCGCCCGGACTGGCGGTGGCCATCGCCGTGCTGGGATTCAACCTGCTGGGCGACGGCTTGCGCGACAAGCTCGACCCCGGCTCGGAGGCGCGCGCATGAGCCTGGCGGTGCAACTGGATGCGATCACCCTGCGGCAGTGGACGGGGCGGTCCCAAACGCTGGTGCGCGACGTGGTGCTTGACATCCCTGACGGCACCACGCTGGGCATCGTCGGTGAATCGGGATCGGGCAAGTCGCTGACCGCGCTGGCACTCATGGGGCTGCTGCCGGCAGGCATGCGGGCCAGCGGCCGCATCCTGCTGGACGGCACCGATCTGCTGCAGCTGCCGGCCACGGCCATGCGCCGCGTGCGCGGCGCGCGCATGGGCATGATCTTCCAGGAGCCCATGACGGCGCTCAACCCGTCCATGCGCATAGGTGCCCAGATTGCCGAGGGGCTGCTTGCGCACAGGCACATCAGCCGCAGCGAGGCGCAGCGCGAGGCGCTGCGCCTGCTCGAGCGGGTGCAATTGCCCAGGGCCAGGGCGCGCATCAACGATTACCCGCACCAGCTCTCCGGCGGCCAGCGCCAGCGCGTGGGCATTGCCATTGCGCTGGCGCCCGGCCCCAAGCTGCTGATTGCCGACGAGCCCACCACGGCGCTGGACGTGCTGGTGCAGGCCGAGGTGCTGCAACTGCTGGGCGGGCTGATCCGCGACCTGCACATGTCGTTGCTGCTCATCAGTCACGACCTGGGCGTGATTGCCAGCATTTGCGAGCAGACGCTGGTCATGCGGGACGGCGCGCCGGTGGAAAGTGGCCCGACCGGGCAGGTGCTGCGCAAACCCCGCGCGCCCTACACGCGCGAGCTCATTGCCGCCGTGCCGCGCCGCGATGAGAGCCGCGTTGCGCCCGGACAAGACGGCAGTGAAGCACCGGTGCTGGCGGTACGCAACCTGGTGCGCGAATACCGGACCGGCACCGGTCGGCTGCTGGCGCGCGCGGTGGACGATGTCAGCTTTGACGTGGGCCGCGGCGAAATCTTTGGCATTGTTGGCGAGAGCGGCTGCGGCAAGTCCACGCTCTCGCGTGTCATCATGGCGCTGGACAAGCCCACCAGCGGCCAGGTCCTGTTTGAAGGCACCGACCTTTTTGCCGTGCCGCCGCGCGCGCTGCAGCGCCTGCGCACGGGGTTCCAGATGATCTTCCAGGACCCGCGCGGTTCGCTCAACCCGCGGCACCGCGTGGCGCGCATCATCACCGAGCCGCTCCACCTGGACCGAAACGCGCCCCGGGGCAGTGCGCTCGACGACATGGTGGTGCAGGCGTTGACCGACGTCGGCCTCAGCCCGGACGACGCACGCAAGCTGCCGCACCAGTTCTCCGGCGGCCAGCGCCAGCGCATCGCGATCGCACGCGCGCTCATCTGCCGGCCCCGGCTGGTCATTGCCGACGAGCCGACGTCGGCGCTGGACCTGCCGGTGCAGGGGCAGATCCTGGACCTGCTGCGCAGCCTGCGCGACCGATACGGCGTTGCCTTTCTCTTCATCAGCCACAGCCTGGCGGTGGTCGAGGCCATTGCCGACCGGGTCAGCGTCATGTACCGCGGCCGCTTCGTGGAAACGGGCGCGCCCGCGCAGGTGCTGCGCGCGCCCGAGCATGCGTATTCCAAGCAACTGATAGGCGCCGAGTTGCGCGCCGACCAGCCGCGCCGCTACGGCGTGGCACAGGCCTTACCATCGCACTCATGAACCCTGCAACCACCGTCACGGGCGAACCCGTGGACCAGTTCATGCGCCGCCACCTGGCTGGCGATTTCCTGCTCTGGTCGCCCAACATCCAGGCCGACGCCTTTCTCAACTGGGACCGCATCTGGGCCACGCGCAGGATTGCCGCCGGCGCGCCCCGGCCGCTGCCCGTGGCTGCGCGGCCGCTGGACATCACGTTCGACAGCGGCGGCCGGACGTACACGCTGGAGGAACTCATGCGCTGGGAGTTCATCAGCGGCCTGCTGCTCGTCAAGGACGGGCAGGTCCGGCTCGAGCGCTACGCCATGGATTTGACCCCGGAGCGTTGCTGGCAGGCCTCGTCCATGACCAAGTCGCTCGCGTCCATGCTCGTGGGTGCGGCGCTGCACGACGGCGCCATCAGGAGCACGGAGCAGGAAATCACCGACTGGCTGCCCGAGTTCAAGGGCACGGCGTACGCGCCGGTCAAGCTTGTCGATCTGCTGCGCATGGCCTCGGGCGTGCGCTGGACCGAAAACACCGACGACCTGCGCTGCGACGTGGCCGACTACATCCGCGCCATCGCCGCGCGCAAGCCCGGCCATATCCTGGACCACCTGAAAAAACTGCCGCGCGCCAACCCGGTCGGCACGCAGTTCTACTACAACACCGGCGACACCTTCCTGCTCGGCCACATCCTCAAGCGCGCCACCGGCATGACGGTGGCCGACTACTGCGCGCGGAAAATATGGCAACCCATGGGCTGCGAGCACGACGGCTATTTCCTGCTCGACGCCGACGACGGCATGGAAGTCATGGGCAGCTGCAACGGCGCCACGCTGCGCGACTACGCGCGCTGGGGCCTGCTCATGCTGGCCGACGGCGTGGCAGCCAACGGCGAGCGCATCCTGCCCGAGGGCTGGGTGGCCGAGTCCACCCATGCCAGCGCGCCCAATTTTGCGTACGACTTCTACGGCGCGCGCGGCGTGCCGGGCAAGGCGGGCGAAATCTTTTCCGGCTACGGCTACCTCTGGTGGACTTATGCGGGCGGCGACTACCAGGCGCGCGGCAGCTACGGCCAGTGGGTCTACGTCAGTCCGGCGCACAACGCCGTCGCGGTCCTGCTGGGTGCCGTGCCGCGGCATGTGTACATGACGCCCGAAGAACGCGCCATCCACCAGGATTCATCGCACAGCGGCTCGCGCCTGCGGCTGGATTTCATCCGCGCGGCCATGCGGGCCATGGCACGGTGACCTGGAACAACAGATCGCAAACACGCGGGAGAAAGCAAAGATGGGTTATCAACCTTTTGACCTCACTGGCCGGGCCGTCCTCGTCACCGGCGGCAACGGCGGCATAGGCTACGGCATGGCCGAGGCGCTGCTGCAGGCCGGTGCCAGCGTTGCCATCTGGGGCACGCGGCCTGAAAAGACCGAGCGTGCCCGGCTGGCGCTGGTGCAAGCGTGCGGCGACGCCGCGCGCGTACACGCCTTCGGCTGCGACGTTGGCGATGAGGATGCGCTGGAAGACACCTTTGAGCGCACGCTGCAGGCTCTAGGCGGGCGGCTCGATGCCTGCTTTGCCAACGCCGGCGTCTCCGGCTTCAACACCCCGCTGCTGGATGCGTCACTGGAAGAATGGCGCCGCATCCAGCGCGTCAACGTCGAGGGCGTGTTCCTGACCTTCCGCGCTGCAGCACGCCACATGAAGGCCGGCGGCCATGGCGGCTCGCTGGTCGCCACGGCATCGACGGCGGCGCTGGAAGGCGCTGCGCGCAACAGCGCCTATGGCGCGTCCAAGGGCGCGGTCACCTCGTTTGTGCGCGCGCTGGCGGTCGAGCTGGCACGCTACAAGATACGTGTCAATGCCATCCTGCCCGGCTGGATCGTCTCGGAAATGACGCAGCGCTCCATCTTTGAAAACCGGAAATTTGCCGATGCGGTCCTGCCGCGCATTCCGGCACGGCGCTGGGGCGAGAAGGAAGACTTTGGCGGCATCGCGGTCTACCTGGCCAGTTCGGCATCCAGCTACACCACGGGCGAGCAGTTCGTCATCGACGGCGGCTACACCAAGTTTTGATTTTCAACGACGGTTGCTGCCCCCGTTCCTGCAGTGAGCGTCCGATGGCGGTCGTGCATGGCAGGCGCCCGGCACCAGGCGCACAACGTTTCGCTGGAAGCGGGGGCCTTCGTGACGGTGCGCCTGACGAGCCATCCTGTCCCGTTCATGCGGTGGCCCGCTGCCGGAAGCCGGAAAGCGGCTGGCATGCCACCGGCGTGGCGTCAACGCCGGACACGCTTGCGCGCGGCGGTCCCTGGTGCGCCCATGCGATGATGTGCTTCACGTCTGCTGGCTTGCCTTGCACCAGGGCCTCGACGCTGCCGTCCTCGCGGTTGCGGACCCAGCCCGCAACGCCGAGCGACCGGGCCTGCGCCACCATGCTGGCGCGAAAGGCCACGCCTTGCACGCGCCCCCGGATGTGCAGATGATGGGCAACGACGTCGTGTGTCACGATGACTCATGATAGGGGAATTCCCGGTTTGCGGGATACTGCGGAAATTGAAGTTCCACTCTTGTAGGAGACCGCCATGTCTTGGCTTGTACTGGGCCTGATTGTTTTCCTGGGCATGCATTCCGTGCGCATCGTGGCCGAGCCCTGGCGCCTGGGCGCCATTGATCGCTTCGGCCTCAATGGCTGGAAGGCGGTGTATTCCCTGGTTTCCCTGGTTGGGCTTGTGCTCATCATCTGGGGCTTTGCACAGGCGCGCCAGCAGCCGGTGGTGGTCTGGCAGCCGGCCGTTGCGTTCAAGCATCTCAACTCGCTGTTCACGCTGGCAGCCTTCATCCTGGTGGTGGCCGCCTACGTGCCGCGCAATCACTTCAAGGCCTGGCTGCATCACCCCATGATCATTGGCGTGGCGCTGTGGGCGCTGGGCCACCTGCTTGCCACGGCCATGCTGGCCGACGTGGTGCTGTTTGGCGCGTTCCTGGCCTGGGCGATCCTGGACTGGCTGGCCGCGGTTCGGCGTGACCGCGCGGCGCGCGTGGCGTACGGCAAGGGGAGCATGGCAGGCACGGGGGCCACGCTGCTGGTCGGTATCGGTGCCTGGGCCGGATTTGCATTCTGGGCGCATCGCGCCTGGATAGGCGTGGCGCCGTTTTGACCGGGCGGCTTGTTTGCTGGCGCGTTGCGTGGCGCAGTCGCCAGCCGGTGCGCGCTCAGGCCCCGGCAGTCCCTTACTGACAAAGCAGACATGCCCAAAGCCGAATCCATGGCAGCGACGGGCCGGAGCGCCAGGCCGGGCCGGCTGATGTCACGTTTTGCACGTCCTTGTGCCGCGCTCCGTCCCGTGCCTGCGGGCGCGACAACATGATGGACAGGCGTGAGTTCCTGGCTGCTGCGGCCGCCGCGGCGCTTGCCTCGGGCGTGCCGGCGCGCGTGTGGGGCGGCGTACAACTGGGCGCCAGCCAGCGGTTTTCATTTGATCGCCTGGTCGAGGAGGCGCGCGCGCTGGCCGGCCGCGAGTACGAGCCGCCGCCGGCCGTGGCGCCTGCAGAGATCCTGGACGCCGTGGATTACGATGCCTGGGGCGCGGTCCGCTTTGACACCGACAAGGCGCTGTTTGCAAACGGTCCGGGGCGCTATCCGGTCACGTTCTTTCCGCTCGGACGCTATTTCCGCACGCCGGTCCGCGTGTTTGTGGTCATGCGCGCCGACGACGGTGCCCGCGCCAGGCCCGTACGCTATGACGCCGCCGACTTTGACATCCCGCCCGGCAATCCGCTGCGCCAGTTGCCGCCAGACGCAGGCTTTGCCGGTTTCCGCCTGCAGGAAAGCCGGCTGGGTGACCAGGGCAAGCTGCCGTGGCGCAGCAACGACTGGGCCGCGTTCCTGGGCGCGTCGTACTTTCGCGCCATCGGCGCCCTGTACCAGTACGGCGTGTCAGCGCGCGGGATCGCGATCGACACGGCGGTTGCCGGTGTCACCGAGGAATTCCCGCGCTTTTCCCGTTTTTATCTGCAAACCCCGCAGGACGACGGGCCGACCGTGACGGCCTGGGCGATGCTGGAAGGACCCAGCGTCACCGGCGCGTACCGCTTTGTCATGACCCGGGACCGGGCCGTGCTGATGGACGTCAGCGCACGGCTGTTCCTGCGCCGGGACGTGCAGCGCCTCGGGCTGGCCCCGCTCACGTCCATGTACTGGTTCTCCGAAACGCGCAAGCCGGAGGCGGTCGACTGGCGGCCGGAGGTGCATGACTCCGATGGCCTGGCCATGTGGACCGGCGCCGGCGAGTACATCTGGCGTCCGCTGGCCAATCCGCCCGAAACCCGGGTGGTGGCATTTGCCGACCGCGCGCCGCGCGGTTTCGGCCTGTGCCAGCGGGACCGGACGTTTGATCACTACCTGGACGGCGTCTACTACGACCGGCGCCCGACGCTGTGGGTGCAGCCGCGCGGTGACTGGGGGCCGGGGGCGGTGCAACTGCTCGAGCTGCCGACGGGCAGCGAGTTCGACGACAACATCGCCGCGATGTGGGTGCCGGCTGCTGCGGCGCGGTCCGGCAATGAATACCGGCTCGATTACCGCCTGCACTGGGTC
>Ga0172382_10003002_pt1 | contig 27229 bp, 27 predicted proteins | sample Leawel138RmetaG_FD_122245 | JGI IMG/M metagenome (GOLD analysis project Ga0172382, IMG submission 122245) | Leachate microbial communities from a municipal landfill in Southern Ontario, Canada - Leachate well 138R metaG | ecosystem: Engineered > Solid waste > Landfill > Unclassified | place...
ACGATTATTAAGTTTTTTCCATGCCCACATACACAAATTGCATTACCTTTACAAGTAGCATGCGATTAAGCTAATCGCACTTAATACTCAAGTCAATGTATCCGAGTGAAATTGATACAAAAAATGCATTGCGGCGGCGCTGGTGATCGATGAACTCCATTCCTGATTTTACCGAGTCTGAATTATGGACCGTGCACGATACGCTCAAGCAGCGTTACGGCCATGATGTCGAGACCGAAATCGGTGACGCCGAACTGCGGCTCGATCCCCATTCCAGCACGCTGACCCCCTGCCCGGTTCTGTTCTGGCGCGACGACAACGGCACCAACTTCGTTATCTTCAAGGTGGGAGACCGGCGCTACCGCGGCCAGTTCTTCTACCGGGTACACCAGCAATTCGGCACCGGCATAGACGAGTTCGACAATCTGGCCGAGTGCACGGTCACCCTGCTGCAGGTGCAGGCGGACCACGACGCGAAGCAAACGGCAAAACAAGACCGCTAATTTCACTATCGAACGGGAGCAACCAAGCACCATGGCAAAGAAAAAGAATGCCTTCTATGCCCAGTCCGGCGGCGTGACCGCCGTGATCAATGCCTCCGCCTGCGGCGTCATCGAGACCGCCCGCAAGCACAAGGACAAGATCGGCAAGGTCTACGCCGGCCGCAACGGCATCATCGGCGCCCTCACCGAGGACCTGATCGACACCTCCAAGGAGTCCGCCAAGGCCATCGCCGCCCTGCGCCACACCCCGTCCGGCGCCTTCGGCTCCTGCCGCTTCAAGCTGAAGAGCCTGGAGGCCAACAAGGCCGAGTACGAGCGCCTGATCGAGGTGTTCAAGGCCCACAACATCGGTTACTTCTTCTATAACGGCGGCGGCGATTCCGCCGACACCTGCTACAAGGTGTCCCAGCTGTCCGAGAGCCTGGGCTACCCGGTGCAGGCCATCCACGTGCCCAAGACCGTGGACAACGACCTGCCCATCACCGACAACTGCCCGGGCTTCGGCTCGGTGGCCAAGTACATCGCCGTCTCCACCCTGGAGGCGACCTTCGACGTGCGCTCCATGTGCGCCACCTCCACCAAGGTGTTCGTGCTGGAGGTGATGGGCCGCCACGCCGGCTGGATCGCCGCCGCCGGCGCCATGGCCTCCACCAAGGACCAGGAACTGCCCATCATCGTGCTGTTCCCCGAGGTGCTGTTCGACAAGGACAAGTTCCTCACCAAGGTCGATGGCCTGGTGAAGAAGTTCGGCTACTGCACTGTGGTGGTGTCCGAGGGCTGCCACTGGCCCGACGGCAAGTTCCTCGCCGAGCAGGGCACCCGCGATGCCTTCGGCCATGCCCAGCTGGGCGGTGCCGCACCGGTGGTCGCCAACATGATCAAGGAGGCCCTGGGCCACAAGTTCCACTGGGGCGTCGCCGACTATCTGCAGCGCGCTGCCCGCCATATCGCCTCCAAGTCCGACGTGGACCAGGCCTACGCCATGGGCAAGGCGGCGGTGGAGTTTGCCCTCAAGGGGCACAACTCCGTGATGCCGACCATCGACCGCGTCTCCAGCTCACCTTATAAGTGGAAGGTGGGCATGGCGCCGCTGTCCAAGGTGGCCAACGTCGAGAAGATGATGCCGAAGAACTTCATCACCAAGGATGGCTTCGGCATTACCGACAAGTGCCGCGAGTATCTGGCGCCGCTGATGAAGGGCGAGGATTACCCGCCGTACAAGAACGGCATGCCGCAATACGTGACGCTGAAAAACGTGGCGGTAGAAAAGAAACTCAAAACAGGCTTTGAGTTGAAGAAGTGATGATGACAAAGGGGAGCGCAAGCTCCCCTTTGTGCTTATTGGGGCGTAATTGCGATTAATCAGTTTCCAGTTAAGAACAAATTCATCAATACAGGAGGAAGCGAGCATGAGTAGTGGACTGTGGTTTGCGTTGGCCTGTGCCGTGGCGGCACTGGTATATGGCGCGGTATCTATCAAGTGGATTATGGGCAAGGCCACGGGCAATGACCGCATGCGGGAGATCGCCGCCGCGGTGCAGGAAGGTGCCCAGGCGTATCTCAACCGGCAGTACACCACCATCGGTATCGTGGGTGCGGTGCTGTTCGTCGTCATCTTCGTGGCGCTCGGCTGGCAGACGGCCGTCGGCTTCGCCCTCGGCGCGGTGCTGTCCGGCGTCACCGGCTATATCGGCATGAATGTCTCGGTGCGCGCCAACGTGCGTACCGCGCAGGCCGCCAGCGAAGGCCTGAACGCCGCACTCAACGTGGCGTTCAAGGGCGGTGCCATCACCGGTCTGCTGGTGGTGGGCCTGGGCCTGCTCGGCGTGGCCGGCTACTACGCCGTGCTCACCGCCATGGGTGCCAGCTCGTCCGATGCGACCCACGCCCTGGTGGGCCTGGCCTTCGGTTCCTCGCTGATCTCCATCTTCGCCCGTCTCGGCGGCGGCATCTTCACCAAGGGCGCCGACGTCGGTGCCGACCTGGTGGGCAAGGTCGAGGCCGGCATCCCCGAGGATGACCCGCGCAATCCGGCGGTCATCGCCGACAACGTGGGCGACAACGTGGGCGACTGCGCCGGCATGGCCGCCGACCTGTTCGAGACCTACGCCGTGACCATCATCGCCACCATGGTGCTGGGCGGCCTGATGATCACCGGTTCCCCCGAGGCGGTGATCTATCCGCTGGTGCTGGGCGGCGTGTCGATCATCGCCTCCATCGTCGGTACCTTCTTCGTCAAGGCGCGTGAAGGCGGCAAGATCATGAACGCCCTGTATCGCGGCCTGATCGTCTCCGGCGTGCTGGCAGTGGTGGCGTTCTACCCGGTGACCACCATGATCCTGGGCGAGGGCGTGCAGATCGGTGACACGATGGTGTCGTCCATGAACCTGTACCTGGCGTCCCTGATCGGCCTGGCGCTGACCGCGGCCATGGTGTGGATCACCGAGTACTACACCGCCACCGAGTTCAGCCCGGTGCGTCACATCGCCCAGGCCTCCACCACCGGCCACGGCACCAACGTCATCGCCGGCCTCGGCGTGTCGATGAAGTCCACCGCTGCCCCGGTGCTGGCCGTGTGCGCCGCCATCGGTGCCGCCTATGCGCTGGGTGGCCTGTACGGCATCGCCATCGCCGCCACCTCGATGCTGTCCATGGCCGGCATCATCGTGGCCCTGGACGCCTACGGTCCGGTGACCGACAACGCCGGCGGCATCGCCGAAATGGCCGGTCTGGACGAGAAGATCCGCAACATCACCGACCCGCTGGATGCGGTGGGCAATACCACCAAGGCCGTCACCAAGGGCTATGCCATCGGCTCCGCCGGTCTGGCCGCGCTGGTGCTGTTCGCTGACTACACCCACGCCCTGACCGGTGCGGGCAGCGAAATCCTGACCTTCGACCTGTCCAACCACATGGTGATCATCGGCCTGTTCATCGGCGGCATGGTGCCCTATCTGTTCGGTGCCATGGGCATGGAGGCGGTGGGTCGCGCCGCGGGTTCCGTGGTGGTGGAAGTACGCCGCCAGTTCAAGGAAATCCCGGGCATCATGGAAGGCAAGGCCAAGCCGGAATACGGCACCTGCGTCGACATGCTGACCAAGGCCGCCATCAAGGAGATGATCGTCCCGTCGCTGCTGCCCGTGGCCGTGCCGGTCATCGTCGGTCTGACCCTGGGTGCACAGGCCCTCGGTGGCGTGCTGGTGGGTACCATCGTCACCGGCATCTTCGTGGCCATCTCCATGACCACCGGCGGTGGCGCCTGGGATAATGCCAAGAAGTACATCGAGGAAGGCAACTTCGGCGGCAAGGGCTCCGAGGCCCACAAGGCGGCGGTTACCGGCGATACCGTCGGCGACCCCTACAAGGACACCGCCGGCCCGGCCGTAAACCCGCTGATCAAGATCATCAACATCGTGGCACTGCTGATCGTGCCCTTGCTGTAAGCGGGGAGCGTGTACCGGGAGGGGTACCTCTCCCGGTAGCACGACAAACCCTTGCGTCTTTTATAGACAGATAAGGCCGGTATATAATGCCGGCCTTTTCTTTTTGGCATTTCGCAAGAGGCTCCCCCCATGAATCTGGACCGCGTCACTTCCGGCAAGGACGTCCCCAACGACATCAACGTCATCATCGAGATCCCGGCCCATTCCGATCCGGTGAAGTATGAGGTGGACAAGGAGACCGGCGCCATGTTCGTGGACCGCTTCATGAACACCGCGATGCACTATCCCTGCAACTACGGCTATGTGCCCAACACCCTGTCCAATGATGGCGACCCGGTGGATGTGCTGGTGGTGACGCCGGTGCCGCTGATCCCCGGCTCGGTGATCCGTTGCCGCCCGGTGGGGGTGCTGAAGATGACCGACGAATCCGGCGACGATGCCAAGGTGCTGGCGGTGCCCGTGGACAAGCTGTGCCGCATCTTCCGCCAGGTGCAGGACATCAGCGACGTGTCGCCGGCGCTGCTGGAACAGATCGCCCACTTCTTCGAACACTACAAGGACCTGGACGAGGGCAAGTGGGTACGCGTGCAGGGCTGGGCGGGGGTAGAGGCGGCCAAGGCGGAGATCCTGGCCAGCGTAAAGATGTACAAGGACGCGCCGGTCAAGCCGAACTTCTAAGGGCGAGTTACAAGTAACAAGTTGCAAGAGTACACCCGGGAAGGGGCCCGGCAGCGCCGGGCTCCACCTGTTATTCCTTTAACCCCTTCTCTTTTTTCTGCCTCAGGCGCGCCGACTGCAATTCCAGGGTGTGCCGCACCAGGGCTTCGCGGGCCATTTCCTCGATGTGAGTGAACTCCACGCCGATGCGGTAGGGCTGCGGTACGCCGCCCTGTACCGTATTGCAGTGCACCACCCGGCCCAGGGTGGTGAGCATGGTGTGGCCAGGGAACAGCATCAGGCGCATTTCCAGTTTGCTGCCGGCATCCAGCGGTTCGGCGCTGAAAAAGGCGATACCGTTGCCGCTCAGGTTGACCTTGCTGTTGGGGCCGCTGATTTGGCCGAGCTGGCTGCCGAGCTGGCTGCCGAGCAGGGCGCGGCTGAGCAGTTCCAGCTTGCGATCGATGATCGCCAGGTACTGACCCACGTCCGGGTCACGCTTGCGGATCTGCGACAGGATGCTGCTCGACTGGGTGGTCAGGCTGTGTAGCTGCAGGGCCAGCGCCGAGCTGTCCTGGCGCACGCCGGGCGGCTGCTGGAGACGCTGCTGGTATTCGCTCTCCGCCAGCTGCCGGTACTCCATGTAGATCTCGTCGTCGATGCGGAAAAAGCGGCGGCGTTCCCTGGTGGCATCGGGCCGTTGCGTACTCATGATGTCTCACTCCAGTCCTTGATACGTATTTCCACCCGGCGATTGCGGGCGCGGTTGGCCTCGCTGTCATTGGGCAGCAGCGGGCGGGTCGCACCGAAGCCTTCGGCGATGAGGCGGCTGTCCGCCACGGCATGTCGCTCCAGCAGCCGGTGCACCACCGATACGGCGCGGGCAGTGGACAGATCCCAGTTGGAACGGAAGCGCGCCGTGCTGATGGGGCGGTCATCGGTGTGTCCTGCGACGGTGACCGTGCCGCGGGTGGTGGCGATCAGGTCACCGATGCGATCGATGACCGGATGGAAGTCCGGCAGCAGGATGTCACTGCCGGATTCGAAGGCGGCCTCATGGCGGAAGCGGATCAGCAACTCGCCTTCGGCATTGCGACTCACCTCCAGTCGTTCGTGGCGCAGCGCATCCATCAGGCCGTCACGGAAGCGCAGCAGGTTGTGATCCTCCTGCGGTCCGGCCACGTCTGCCGGCACCACGGGGGGCTGCACGGCACCAGCTTCCACCAGGCCCTCCGGCTTGCCCTCCATCAGCACTTCGTGTCCCGGCGACTCGCTGCGCTGCTCCAGCCACTGGATACCGAAGGCACGCTCCAGGGAACCGGCGATCTGGCGATAGCGTTGGGCATCAATTTGCGAAATGGACAGCAGCAGCACGAAAAAGGTGGTGAGCAGCGCCATCAGGTCGGCGAAGGTGACCATCCAGATGGGCGCGCCGCTACGGCCGGGTTTGTTGGACATGATGCCTACGACGGCGCGCTGCCGTCGGTCTCCGCTGTCTTGCCATCGAGCAGGGCGGCGAGAATCTCGCGCTGCTGGTGCGGCAGATAGGCCTCCAGTATCTCGTCCATCAGGCGTGGATTCTGTCCCTGCTGGATGGCGGCCATGCTCTCGATCATCAGCAGCTTGTTCACCCGCTCCTGCCTGCCGCGCAGCTCCAGTTTGTCGGCGATGGGCAGGGCGATGAGGTTGGCGATGAGGGCGCCATACAGGGTGGTGAGCAGGGCCACCGCCATGGCCGGGCCGATACTGGACGGGTCCTGCAGATTGGACAGCATCTGCACCAGACCGACCAGGGTACCGATCATGCCGAAGGCCGGCGCCGACTCGCCGATGGCGCGAAAGATGTTCTGACCGATTTCATGCCGCTCCATTGCCTGTTCCATGTCCGCGAGCAGCGTCTTGCGCACGAATTCCGGCGGCAGACCATCCACGGCCAGCTGGATGCCGCGGGCCAGAAATTCGTTAGCCACCGGCTGGCCATCCAGGGCCAGGATGCCGCTCTTGCGCGTCAGCACGGCCAGTTCGTTGGCCTGACGAATCAGATCGATGGGATTGTCCAGTTCATTGCGGAACACCTTGAAGGCCACGCGCACGGCACTGAAGCAGTGGCTCAAGGGGAATTTGATCAGGGTGGCGGCGAGGGTGCCGCCGATGACGATCATCAGGCCGGGCAGATTGATGAATACGGCCAGGTCCGAGCCGGTGATGATGGCGGCAAAGATCACGGCGATGCCGCCGATGAGTCCCAACAGGGTTGCTATGTCCACGCCCGCTCCCGTGCTGCTGCTATGCCGCCGAGTTTAGCGCCTTGGCGTACGCTGGGAAAAGAAGCTCAACGCAAAGACGCCAAGGGGGCAAAGTTTCTTCGGCAGGAGTGGCTTTGCCGTGCCGTGCATCGCGATGATGCACGACATCCCAGGCTGTGCGCTCACCACTTCTTTGCGTTCTTTGCGCCCTTCGCGTCTTTGCGTCTAAGCCGTTGGCGCCTTACAGCGCCTTGACCCCGTTCGGCGTACCGATCAGCACCACGTCGGCCGGGCGCAGGGCAAACAGGCCGTTGGTGACCACGCCGACGATGTTGTTGAGGCGGGCCTCCAGCTCCGTGGGCTCCTGGATCTGCAGGCCGTGCACGTCGAGGATGACGTTGCCGTTATCGGTGACGAAGCCGTCGCGGTAGACCGGGCTGCCGCCCAGACGCACCAGCTCGCGGGCGACGTAGCTGCGTGCCATGGGGATGACCTCCACCGGCAGCGGGAACTTGCCCAGCACGTCCACCACCTTGGTTTCATCGACGATGCAGACGAATTTCTTGCTCGCTGCCGCCACGATCTTCTCGCGCGTCAGCGCGCCGCCACCGCCCTTGACCAGGTGCATGCGGCGGTTGGTTTCGTCGGCGCCGTCCACGTAGACGGAGATCTCACTCACCTCGTTCAGGTCCAGCACCGGGATGCCGTGCTTCTTCAGCCGCTCGGCGCTGGCCACCGAGCTGGCGACGGTGCCGGCTACCTTGTGCTTGATCTCCGCCAGGAAGTCGATGAAGTGATTGGCGGTGGAGCCGGTACCGATACCGATGATGGTGTCCGGCACCACGTGCTCCAGGGCGGCCTTGGCAACGGCCTTTTTCATTTCGTCTTGCGTCATTGTGCTCTCCGAGATATTTGCTTGTATTTATTCATCCGCCGCAAAAAACCTGAAACCCTTGTCGCAGCGACGCGGAGACGCCGAGCAAGGCATGCCTGTCTTGCCTCGGCGTGTCCGCGTCGCTGCCGCAGGTGTTGGCCGCTGACGTGGTGGTAATTTATTAAATGGCCCCCGATTATACGCCAAGCGCGCGCACTGACACCGGGGCGGCAGAACTGGTATCGTAGCCGGATGCTCGAGCATTACGCCAAAAAGATACTGCAGGCCCGGGTTTACGATGTGGCCCGGGAGACCCCGCTGGAGAGCGCCCCCGGCCTGTCGCGCCGCCTGGGCAACAAGGTGCTGCTCAAGCGCGAGGACCTGCAGCCGGTGTTTTCCTTCAAGCTGCGCGGCGCCTACAACAAGATCGCCCTGTTGACCCCGGAGGCGCGTGCCCGCGGCGTCATCGCCGCCTCCGCCGGCAACCATGCCCAGGGCGTGGCCCTGGCGGCGCAGCGCCTGGGGCTGGATGCGCTCATCGTCATGCCGCGCACCACCCCGGAGATCAAGGTGCAGGCGGTGCGCCGGCGCGGCGCCCGCATCGAGCTGCACGGCAATGCCTATGACGAGGCCTACGCCCATGCCCGTCAGCTGGCCGATGAGCAGGGCCGCACCTTCATCCATCCCTATGACGACGAGGATGTCATCGCCGGCCAGGGGACGGTGGCGATGGAGATCCTGCGCCAGTATTCCGCCGACGACCTGCACGCGGTGTTCGTCCCGGTGGGCGGCGGCGGCCTCATCGCCGGCGTCGCCGCCTATATCAAGTACCTGCGGCCGGAGGTGAAGGTGATCGGCGTCGAGCCGGATGATGCCGCCTCCATGCACGACGCCCTGCAGGCCGGTGAGCGGGTGGTGCTGGATCAGGTGGGGATCTTCGTCGACGGCGTCGCGGTGCGGCAGGCGGGCGCGGAGCCGTTCCGCGTGGCGCGGCAGTGCGTGGACGAGGTGATCCTGGTGTCCACCGACGAGGTGTGCGCCGCCATCAAGGACATCTTCGAGGACACCCGCGCCATCGTCGAGCCGGCCGGCGCCCTGGCGGTGGCCGGCATGAAGCGCTACGTGCAGCGCGGGAACCTGCGCGATCAGGCCCTGGTGGCCATCAACTCCGGCGCCAACATGAATTTCGACCGCCTGCGCCATGTGGCGGAGCGCGCCGAACTGGGCGAGCAGCGCGAGGCGCTGTTCGCCGTCACCATCCCGGAGCGGCCGGGCAGCTTCCGCCAGTTTTGCGAGACCCTGGGCCAGCGTGCCATCACCGAGTTCAACTACCGTTATGCGGACGCCCGCGAGGCGCACATCTTCGTCGGCGTCGAGATGCGCGACGGTGCGCGCGGCAAGGAGGAACTCGTTGCCGTGCTGAAGGGCCAGGGCTATCCGCTGCTCGACATGACCGACAACGAAATCGCCAAGCTGCACGTGCGCTACATGGTGGGCGGCCATACCGGTGGCCTGGCCGATGAGCGCCTGCTGCGCTTCGAGTTTCCCGAACGCCCCGGCGCCCTGCTGCGCTTCCTCAACCACATGGGACAGCACTGGAACATCAGCCTGTTCCACTACCGCAACCACGGCGCCGACTACGGACGCATCCTGTGCGGCATCCAGGTTCCCGCCGCCGACGAGGCCAGGTTCCAGGAGTTTCTCGCCCAGATCGGCTACCCGTACTGGGACGAAAGCGCCAACCCGGCGTATGACCTGTTCCTGCGCTGAACGGAAAAACGTTGCACGCAAAGACGCACAGGGCCGCAAAGATTTCTTGGGCAGAATCGCTTCTGCCGCGAGAGGACGCCTAAGTCACGCCTGCGAGGGCAATCCACACTTTGCACACTAGGCGTCTTTGTGTTTAAGGCTTTTCGCCGGCGTTATTCCAGCGCCAGGATCGCCTCCCACTCCTGGAGCGAGACCGGCATCACCGACAGGCGATTGCCGCGCCGCACCAGGGGCATATCCGCCAGTTCCGGGCGCTGCTTGAGTTCCTCCAGGCTGATGGTGCGCCTCAGTTTGCGCACCAGGCGTACGTCCACCATGTACCAGATGGGTTTTTCCGCCGTGCTCTTCGGGTCGTAGTACTTGCCGTCCGGATTCCGGGCCGTGTGGTCGGGATAGCCGGCGCGCGCGATCTCGGCGATGCCGACGATGCCGGGGACCTTGCAGTTGGAGTGGTAGAAGAACACCTGATCGCCCACCTGCATCTGGTCGCGCAGCATGTTGCGGGCCTGGTAGTTGCGCACGCCATCCCAGTGTTCGGTCTGTTTGGGGCGGCTTGCCAGGTGGTCGATGCCGAAGACATCGGGTTCGGATTTCATCAGCCAGTAGTTCATCGGGTCGCGCTCGTTTCGGGTAACAATGGGGCGATATGGTAGCGAAAACCGGCAGAAGGAAGGCCAACAAGGCATTTTTGTGACCCAGGCCTCTTGTCAGGCAAAAGACCATGCGTTATATACGTCATTCGCTGTGATGCGACATGATTGCCACGGAGGCTGGGGAGGAAAGGAAGTGGAGGTCAGGATGAGACGACGCAAACCCGACTTGCTCGTGGTGCTTGCTGCCCTGATAGCGATGGGGGTTCTGTTTACCGGGATAACGCAGGCGATGATGCGTGATGCGCCGGCGCCCACGGTGGCCGCGGCCAACAAAAACAAATAAGCCACGAGAGACTGAGATACCAAACCCGCCGCAAGGCGGGTTTTTTATTGGCCGGTGGCGAAGCGATACAAGGTCTGCTCGGTGGCGACACCGTGCAGCGGCACGTCCCAGGCCGCATGGGGCAGCGGCGCCACCTTCTGGAACTCATAGGCGGTGCCGATGAGGAGCGGCTTGCGCCAGTGACTGCGATGCTGCAGGAAGGCCAGGGTGCGATCGTAGAAGCCGCCGCCCATGCCGAGGCGGTTGCCGGCCTGGTCGAAGGCCACCAGCGGTGTGAGCATCAGGTCGATGGCCACGGCCGGGCGCATGGCATGCCAGGGCAATGCCGGTTCCAGGATGCGGAACTGGTTGGCCCGCAACGGCGTGTCGGGCCGGTAGGGGGCAAACCAGAGGCGATTGTGGAAGGCGGGGCTCAGCACCGGCAGGTAACACTGCTTGCCCATGGCCCAGGCGCGTTCGATGAGCGGCCGCAGATCCATCTCGCCGTCGTTGGCCAGATAGAAGGCGATGTGTTCGCTGCGCAGGAACAGGGCGGAGTTGCCGAGTTGCCGCGCCAGGGTCCGCGCGGCTTCTTGCCGGGCGGCGCTGGACAGGGCGCGGCGCTGGCGGCGCATCTGGCGGCGGATGTCGTTGCGATCGGCTGAGGTGGCGAGAGCGTCGGTGCCGGGATCGGTAGTGATGGCTGCCATTACGATCTCGCGCCCTCGCAATCTAGCGCAAATGAAGGAGGGTGCCCTCCGCCTGGGCCGTCGTCGCCGTTGCTTCTTGAACCCAATGGTTCAAGTGGGACTGCCGGGCGGCGCATCAGGCTTTCCGCAGCGCGGACATGCACACAACACCGTCGCAAGCAGCCCCGGGGGTGTGATTATCGGCTCAAGAAATCCCCAGCGACTAACGAACCCCGCAGGGGGCACCCATAGTTGAACGGGTCTTGCTGATTCTACAGCTTGAGTTGCCGGTCGTCGCTGTCCAGGACGCCTTCAATGCGTTCCTGCAGACGGCGCAGACGTCGGCCGAGGTCACCAGTATAGCCGCTTCCGTGATGGCGTTGTTGCAGCAGTTCATGGGTGATGTTGAGCGCCGCCAGCACGGCGATGCGCTCGCTGCCGATGACCTTGCCGCTGCTGCGGATATCGCGCATCTTGTCGTTGAGGATGCGCGCCGATTCGACCAGGCCCTCACGCTCCTCCGCCGGACAGGCGATGGTGTATTCCTTGTCGAGGATGCGCACCGGCACCTGGACGATATCGTTGCTGGCCATCTCAGCCTTGCTCCATCGCCTTGATGCGGTGAATCATCGCCTCCACGCGGGTGCGGGCCAGCTCGGTCTTTTCCAGCAGCTTGGCCCGTTCGGCGAGCAGCGAGGACTGCTGTTCGCGCAGGGACAGGTTTTCGTCGCGCAGCCGGTCCACGGCGCGGATGAGTTCATCCACGCGGCGTTCCAGAATGTTGATGTCCAGTTCGTCCTTCATGGTCGACGGGCGGCGTTGGTTCCGTAATGACAGGCGCGCGGCAGGGGCCGCAAAAAGCGAATCCACTATAGAGCGGCGGCGTGGAGCGGTCAATGACGCATGGTCTGCGGGGTGTTGCCATGGCAGCGGCGGTGCTACGATCTGCGCACTGCACCTCATCCCGCCGCGGAGAAATCATGAGCGAACATCCCACTGACGCCATCGCCCTGGTCGATGCGGCCCTGCGCCGCCTCGGCGCCGAGATGAGCGTGGCCGAGTGTCATGGCGTGCTTGCCGGCTGGTTGTGCGCGGCGCATGGCCTGACGCGCGAACAGTGGCTGGCCCACATGGCGCCGGATATGGCTGCTGGCGACGTGCTGGCGACGGAGGCGGCCGATACCCTGGAGGGGCTGCGCCAGGCAGTGGTGGCGCAACTCAACGATTCCCAGCTCGATTTCCAGCCCCTGCTGCCGGCCGATGACCAGCCGTTGGCGGAGCGCGTCGAGGCCCTGGGCGAGTGGTGCCAGGGATTTCTGCTGGGCATGAGCCTGGGCGGGCTGAAGGATGTGGCCAAGATGCCGGGCGACAGCGGCGAGGCGCTGCGCGATCTGGTGCAGCTGTCGCGCGCCGGCAGTTACGACGTGGGCGAGGACGAGGAAGATGAAGAGGCCTATACCGAGCTGCTCGAATACGTGCGTACCGCCGTGCTGCTGGTGAACGAGGAGCTCAATCCCACCCGTGCCGCTCCGCGCATGGAACCGACCGTGCACTGACATGACCCGTAGCGAATTTGCCAAGCGCCGCAAACGCCTGATGCAGTACATGGGGGCCGATTCCATCGCCATCCTGCCTACCGCCCCCGAGCGTATCCGCAGCCGCGACACCGAATATCACTATCGCGCCGACAGCGATTTCTATTACCTCACCGGCTTCCCCGAGCCGGAGGCGGTGGCGGTGCTGATCCCCGGCCGTAGCCACGGCGAGTTTCTGCTGTTCTGCCGCGAAAAGGACGCCGAGATGGAGACCTGGCACGGCCGTCGCGCCGGGCTGGAGGGGGCGCAGGCCCTGTATGGCGCCGACGACGCCTTTCCCTTTACCGACATCGACGAGATCCTGCCCGGCCTGCTGGAGAACAAGGAGCGTGTCTACTACACCATGGGCGCGCACCGCGACTTCGACCGCCAGGTGATGGACTGGATCAACACCCTGCGCAAGAAGTCGCGTGCCGGCGTGCACACCCCGGGCGAGTTCGTGGCGCTGGATCACCTGCTGCACGACATGCGCCTGTACAAGAGCGCCGCCGAGGCGGCGGTGATGCGCAAGGCGGCGAAGATCACCGCCCAGGCCCACCTGCGCGCCATGCGCGCCAGCCGTCCCGGGGTGTATGAGTACCAGCTGGAGGCGGAGATCCTGCACGAGTTCATGCACCACGGCGCACGCTTTGTCTCCTACAACTCCATCGTCGGCGGCGGCGCCAACGGCTGCATCCTGCACTACACCGAAAACAGCGACGAGCTGAAGGACGGCGACCTGGTGCTGATCGACGCCGGCTGCGAATACGATTACTACGCCGCCGACATCACGCGCACCTTCCCGGTCAACGGCCGGTTCTCGCCGGAACAGCGCGCACTGTATGACCTGGTACTGGAAGCCAATTACGCCGCCATCGAACAGGTACAGCCGGGCCATCACTGGAACCAGCCGCATGAGGCGGCGGTGAAGGTGCTGACCCAGGGGCTGGTGAAACTGGGACTGCTCAAGGGGCGTGTGCCACAGCTCATCAAGGAGCAGGCCTACCGCCAGTTCTACATGCACCGCACCGGCCACTGGCTCGGCATGGATGTGCACGACGTGGGGGAATACAAGGTGGGTGAGGAATGGCGCGTGCTGGAACCGGGCATGGTGCTTACCATCGAGCCGGGCCTGTACATCAGTCCGGCCAAGGGCGTGGCGAAGAAGTGGCACAACATCGGCATCCGCATCGAGGATGATGTCCTGGTCACCAGGACCGGCCATGAGGTATTGACCCGGGATGCGCTCAAGGATGCCGATGCGATCGAGGCATGGATGGGGGGAGGAAAGTGACAGGTTACAACTTGCAACTTGCCACATGTAACTTGCAACCATGACCTACGACATCGTCATCATCGGCGGCGGCATGGCCGGCGCCAGCCTGGCGCTGGCGCTCAAGGACCTGCCGCTGTCCATCGCCCTGGTGGAGGCGGTGCCCTACGATTCCGCGGCGCAGCCGGCCTTCGATGCGCGCGCCATCGCCCTGGCCGCCGGCTCGCAGCGCATCCTGCACAGCATGGGGGTGTGGGAGGCCATGGCGGCGCGCGGTGTCACCGCCATCGAACACATCCATGTCTCCGAGCGCGGCGGCTTCGGCACGGCACGTCTGGCGGCGGCGGAAGAGCGTGTCACTGCCCTCGGTTATGTGGTGGAGGGCCGCGTCATCGGTGCCACGCTGACCGGCGCCCTGGCACAGTGCAGCAACGTCGAACTGCTGTGCCCGGCCGAACTTGCCGCCGTGCAGGTGGAGGAGGACGGCGTGGCCGTGCAGTTGCAGCATGCCGGCGCGCCGCGCACGCTGCGCGCGCGCCTGCTGGTGGCGGCCGACGGTGGCCGTTCCACCGTGCGCGAGCAGATCGGCGCGCGCACCTGGGAGCTGGGCTATGGCCAGGCCGCCGTGATCGCCACCGTCACCACCGATCGGCCGCACGGCAATACCGCCTACGAACGTTTCACCGACACCGGCCCGCTGGCCCTGCTGCCCTGCGATCCGGCCGCGGACGCCGACCCGGAACTGTCCGGCCTGCGCTGGTCGCTGGTGTGGACGGCACGCGATGCTCAGGTGGACGGGTTGCTGGCATTGCGTGATGAGGAGTTTCTGCAGCGCCTGCAGCAGCGCTTCGGCTACCGCGCCGGCCGCTTCCTGCGCACCTCCGAACGCCAGGCCTATCCGCTGGTGCTGCGTTTCGTGCGCGAGGCGGCCAGTGCGCGCGTCGCCTTCATCGGCAATGCCGCCCACGCCATCCACCCGGTGGCCGGGCAGGGCTTCAATCTCGGCCTGCGCGATGTGGCGGCCCTGGCGCAGGTGATCGCCGGCGCGGTGGCGCGCGGCGAGGACATCGGCCACATGACGACGCTGCGCGACTATGCGCGCTGGCGCCGCCCCGACTATCTGCGCACCGCCGCCTTCACCGATGGCCTGGTGCGCACCTATTCCAACAACCTGCCGCCGCTGAAACTGGCGCGCAACCTCGGCCTGCTGGCGCTGGATACCCTGCCGCCGGCCCGGCACCTGCTGGCATGGCAGGCGATGGGTCTTGCCGGTCATCAGTCGCGGCTGGCCTGCGGGCTGAAGTTGCAGGTGACAAGTGACAAGTGACAAGGAGGAGGTGCGGATGACAGGGGGCAGATTCGAACAGGATTTTTCTTGTGACCTGCCACTTGAAACTCGCAACTTGAAACCATGAATTACGACATCGCCATCATCGGCGGCGGCATGGTGGGCGCCTCGCTGGCCTGCGCCCTGGGCGGCTCGCAACTGCGCGTGGCGGTGGTGGAGCCGGTGGCGGCGCCGCGCCAGTTTCCCGCCGACGACTTCGACATCCGCGTCAGCGCCATCACCCGCGCCACGCAGAATGTATTCGCCGCCGTCGGCGCCTGGGAGGGGATGGTGGCGCGGCGCGTGCAGCCCTACGAGGCGATGCACGTGTGGGATGCGCTGGGCAAGGGTTCCATTCATTTCGACTGCACCGAGCTGGGCGAGCCCGACCTCGGCCACATCGTCGAGAACCGGGTGATCCTCGCCGCGCTGCTCGATCGCCTGGGCGCGTTCGACAACATCGACTTTCTCTGCCCGGCCCATGCCACCGGCCTGCAGCTGGGCGACGATACGGCGCAGCTGTTCCTCGCCGACGGCCGCACCATCGAGGCGAGGCTGCTGGTCGGCACCGACGGCACCACCTCCTGGGTGCGCGAGCAGGCCGGCATCGACAGCACCGGCTGGGCCTACGACCAGAGTGCCGTGGTCGCCACCGTGCAGACCTCCAGACATCATCAGAACGCGGCCTGGCAGCGTTTCCTGCCCACCGGCCCGCTCGCCTTCCTGCCCCTGCCCGAGGGCTACAGCTCCATCGTCTGGTCTACCGGCCACGAGACGGCCGAGGTGCTGCGCAACCTGCCGGCGGACGAGTTCCTCGACCAGTTGCAGCAGGCCTTCGGCGACAGCCTGGGGCGCATGGCGTCGGTGGGTCCGCGCGGCGTGTTCCCCCTGCGCCTGCAGCACGCCGACCGCTACGTCCTGCCGCGCCTGGCCCTGGCCGGCAATGCCGCCCATGCCCTGCATCCCCTGGCCGGGCAGGGGCTCAACATCGGCATGCTGGATGTCGCGGCCCTGGCCGAGGTGCTGCTCCATGCCGGGCGCAAGGATGTCGGCAGCCTGGGCCTGCTGCGCCGCTACGAGCGCTGGCGCAAGGGCGACAACATCGCCATGGTAGGGGCGATGGATGTGTTCAAGCGTTTGTTCAGCAACGACAAAATGCCGCTGGTCCAGTTGCGCAACGCTGGCCTGACCCTGGCCGACCGCCTGCACCCGGTGAAGAACTTCTTTATGCGTCACGGCATGGGACTGGCCGGCGACCTGCCGCCGCTGGCGCGGGGGCCTCGCCATTAAACCTGCGCCCGGGTTATAGTGCCGCACCGACCCTAGAAGTCGTGGGAGAGAGCAGGCCCGCCCTGCCGCCGAAGGCGCAAACCGCCCGGACACTCGCTCAGGCAAAAGGACCGCGTCATTCCGGTCGGCTCTGGAGAGAGACTGCAGGCCAGTCCACCGAAGGGGTTCAAGCTCTCAGGTGCAAGGGACAGAGGGGCGACGCAAGGCTGGGGCCTTGCGTCGCCCCTTTTTTTTGGCAGTTGTGTAGGCGCGATCTCCCGATCCCGCAGGGGTAAAAAGGCATGAGCCGCAGCAGCACCGTCATTCCTGTGTTCGACCACTCGGCGCAGCCCAACGTCGGGCGCATGCCTGCATGGGTGCGGCAGTCGCTGGCGGCGGGCGACTATGCCGCCACCGCGCAGCGCGTGCACGGCCACGGCCTGCACACGGTGTGCGAGGAGGCGCGCTGCCCCAACCGCGGCGAGTGCTGGAGCCGCGGCACCGCCAGCATCATGCTGCTGGGCGATACCTGCACCCGCGCCTGCGGCTTCTGCGCGGTGAAGACCGGGCGCCCCGGCACCGTGGACCTGGACGAGCCGCGCCGGGTGGCGGAGGCGGTGGCGCAGATGGGGCTGGACTATGTGGTGCTCACCTCGGTGAACCGCGACGAACTGCCCGACGGCGGCGCCGGCATCTTCGCCGCCACCCTGCGCGAGCTGCGCGCGCGCCGCGCGGCCATCGGCCTGGAGGTGCTCACCCCGGACTTTCGCGGCTGCCAGGAGCAGGCCGTCGCGCAGCTGTGCGACGCCGCGCCGGCCTTCGTCTGGGGCCACAACGTGGAGACGGTGCCGGCGCTGTACCGCACGGTGCGCAAGGGGGCGAAGTACGAGCGCTCGCTGCGCCTGCTGCAGCTGGCCGCGGCGCAGCCCGGGCTGGAGGCCAAGTCGGCACTGATGCTGGGACTGGGCGAGAGTTTTGACGAGGTGGTGGCGGTGATGCGCGACCTGCGCGCTGTGGGCGTGAGCCGGCTGGCCCTGGGCCAGTACCTGCGCCCGACCCGCCAGCACCTGCCGGTGAGGGAATACGTCCATCCGGATACCTTCGCCGCCTACGCCCGCGAGGCCGAGGCGCTGGGTTTCGCCTGGGTCAAGGCCGGGGCGATGGTGCGCAGTTCGTATCACGCCGAAGAATAGATTTCTGTCTGACAGGAGAAGCATTTTGGGCAACAGAACGCCGTTGTATGAAGCGCATGTGGCGCTGGGGGCGAAGATGGTGGATTTCGCCGGCTGGGACATGCCGATCCACTACGGTTCGCAGATCGAGGAGCACCATCAGGTTCGGCGCGATGCCGGCATGTTCGACGTCTCGCACATGTGCGTGGTGGACCTGCGCGGGGCACGGGTGAGCGATTTCCTGCGCTGGTTGCTGGCCAACGACGTGGCACGCCTGACGGTGGCCGGCAAGGCCATCTACAGCTGCATGCTCAACGAGCGCGGCGGGGTGATCGACGACCTGATCGTTTACTATATGGACCCGGTCTGGTTCCGCATGGTGGTCAATGCCGGCACCCGCAACAAGGACATTGCCTGGCTGCGCCGCCATGCCCCGTCCTTCGGGGTCGAGGTGGACGTGCAGGAGGAACTGGCGATGATCGCGGTGCAGGGCCCCAATGCCCGTGCCAAGGCGCAGGCGGCGCTGGGCACGCGCATCGGCGCCGCGCCGCAGCTGCCGCGCTTCGCCGCGGTGGCATCCGGCAGCCTGTTCATCGCCCGCACCGGCTATACCGGCGAGGACGGTTACGAGATCATGGTGCCGGCGGAGCACGCCGAGGAGCTGTGGAACGATCTGTATGCCCAGGAGGTGAAGCCCTGCGGCCTCGGCGCACGCGACACGCTGCGTCTGGAGGCAGGCATGAACCTGTACGGCCAGGACATGGACGAGGACACCACGCCGCTGGTGTCGGGCCTGGCCTGGACCGTGGCTTTCGAACCGCCGGAGCGCGACTTCATCGGCCGCAAGGTGCTGGAGGCGCAGCGCAGCGCCGGCGTGCCGCAACAGCTGATCGGCCTGGTGCTGGAGGACAAGGGTGTGCTGCGCAGCCACCAGCAGGTGTACACCGCGCAGGGCGAAGGCGAGATCACCTCGGGCACCTTCGCGCCGAGCCTCGGCCGCGCCGTGGCGCTGGCGCGGGTGCCGGCGGGGGCGGTGACGGAGTGCGAGGTGGACATCCGCGGCAAGCGCCACAAGGCGCGCGTGGTCAAGCCGCCCTTCGTGCGCAACGGCCAGTCGTGCATCGATTGAACTGAACAAACCAATGCTTTGAGACCGAGGAGACAACAATGAGCAACGTACCGGCCGAATTGAAGTACACCAAGACCCACGAATGGGTGCGCGCGGAGAGCGACGGCACCGTCACCATCGGCATCACCGAGCATGCCCAGGACCTGCTGGGCGACATGGTGTTCGTCGAGCTGCCCGAGGTGGGCCGCGTGCTGAAGAGCGATCAGGACTGCGCGGTGGTGGAGTCGGTGAAGGCCGCCTCCGACGTGTATGCCCCCATCGCCGGTGAAGTGGTCGGTGCCAACGACGTGCTGGCCGACAGTCCGGAGCTGGTCAACAAGGAGCCGTACGGCGACGGCTGGCTGTTCCGGATGAAGCCGGCCAATGCCGCCGACCTCGCCGGTCTGCTCGATGCCGCCGGCTACGCCGCGGTGGTGGCGGAAGACAGCCACTGAGTCCAGGCGACATGTGGCGCGCCGGGTTTGCCGCGCGCCACCTCTCCTCTGCAACGGAAGACCAACATGCCGTTCATTCCGCATACCGAAGATGACGTGCAGGCCATGCTGGCGGCCATCGGCGCCGACAGCATCGAGGCGCTGTTCGACGAGATCCCGGCCGAGCTGCTGGCCAAGGGCTTGCCCAACGTGCCGCCCGGCATGAGCGAGATGGCCGTCAGCCGGCTGCTGCACCAGCGCGCGGCGCAGGATGGCATGCCGCTGTGTTTCATCGGCGCCGGCGCCTACGAGCATCACATCCCGGCGGCGGTGTGGGAGCTCGCCTCGCGCGGCGAGTTCTACTCGGCCTATACGCCCTATCAGGCGGAGGCGAGCCAGGGCACGCTGCAGGTGCTGTACGAATACCAGACCATGATCGCCAGCCTGACCGGCATGGATGCCTCCAACGCCTCGCTCTACGACGGCGCGTCGGGGCTGGCCGAGGCGGTGCTGATGGCGGTGCGTGCCAACCGCAAGTCGAAGAGCCGGCGTGTGCTGATGCCCACCACGGTGCACCCGATCTACCGCAAGGTGGTGCGGGCGATCGTGAAAAATCAGGGCATCGAGCTGGTGGAACTGGATTACTCCGGCAGCGGCAACATCGAGCCGGAATACCTCAAGCGTTACGAGGGCGAGGACTACGCCGCGCTGGTGATCCCGCAGCCCAACTTCTTCGGCGTGCTGGAAGAGGTGGACGCGCTCACCGACTGGGCCCACGCCAACAACGCGCTGGCCATCGGTCTGGTGAACCCGACGGCGATGGCGGTATTGACACCGCCGGGACAGTGGGGCGGCAAGGGCGCCGACATAGCGGTGGGCGAGGGCCAGCCGCTGGGCACGCCGCTGTCCTCCGGTGGTCCGTATTTCGGCTTCATCGCCTGCAAGCAGGAACACATCCGCCAGATGCCGGGGCGCATCATTGGCCGCACCGTCGACCTCGACGGCAAGGTCGGTTACACGCTGACCCTGCAGGCGCGCGAGCAGCATATCCGCCGCGCCAAGGCCACCTCCAACATCTGCTCCAATCAGGGGCTGATGGTCACCGCCGCCACCATCTACATGGCACTGGTGGGCGCCGAGGGTCTGGTGCGCGTGGCCCACGCCTGCCATGCCAACACCCGTGCCCTGGTGGAGCGGCTGACGCAGATCGATTGCGTCGAGCAGGTGTTCTCGTCGCCCTATTTTCACGAGGTGGTGCTGCGCATCAACCAGCCCGCAGCCGAGGTGCTGCGGGCACTCGCCGCACAGGACATCCTCGGTGGTTACGACCTCTCCGCCGACTATCCGGAGCTGGGCAGTGCGATCCTGGTATGTGCCACCGAGACGCGCAGCGAGGATGACATCGGGCGTTATGCACAACATCTGGAACGCATTCTGTCACGGCGCAAGGATGGCCCGATCTGCACCAAACTGCGGCCGAAGGAAGGCACCATCTGAGTCCTTGGCTACACTTCGAGTTCCTACCCATAGCGACAGGAGACGAACACCATGGCAATCATCACGCTGAGCGGAAACACCATCAACACCAATGGCAACCTGCCCGCCTCCGGCAGCCAGGCACCGGCCTTCAAGCTGACCCGCGGCGACCTGAGCGATGTCACGCTGGCCGACTTCAAGGGCAAGAAAAAGCTGCTCAATATCGTGCCCAGCCTGGATACCGGTGTCTGCGCCACCTCGACGCGCAAGTTCAATGAGGCGGCCAAGAAGCTGGGTGACAAGGTGGTGGTGCTGATCGTCTCCGCCGATCTGCCCTTTGCGCAGTCGCGCTTCTGCACCGGCGAACACCTCGACAACGTGATTAGCCTGGCCATGATGCGCGACAAGAATTTCGCCAAGGATTATGGCGTGCTGATCCAGGACGGCCCGCTGGCCGGCATCTGCGCCCGCGCCGTGGTGGTGCTGGATGAGAACGACAAGGTGCTGTACACCGAGCTGGTGCCCGAGATCGTGCAGGAGCCCGATTACGACAAGGCCCTGGCTGCGCTGTAACTCACACCGACCGCTACCGAAAAGCGACCACCGCCATGCTGATCTTCGAACACTCCCGCAGCGGCCGCGTCAATGCGGCGCAGACCCCCGGCGCACAGCCGGCCTATGACGGCATCCCCGAGCGGTTCCGTCGCAAGGACCGGCCGCTGTTGCCGGAGGTGTCCGAACTGGAGGCGGTACGCCACTACACGCGCCTGTCGCAGAAGAACTTCTCCATCGACACGCAGTTCTATCCGCTCGGCTCCTGCACCATGAAGTACAACCCGCGCGGCTGCAATACGCTGGCCTCGCTGCCCGGCTTTCTGGCGCGTCATCCCCAGGCGCCGGTCACCACCCACGGCCAGGGCGTGCTGGCCTGTCTGTATGAGCTGCAGGAGATGCTGAAGGACGTTACCGGCATGAAGGGCTGCTCGCTCACCCCGGCGGCCGGTGCCCAGGGCGAGTTCGCCGGCGTGGCGATGATCCGCGCCTATCACGATGCGCGCGGCGACAGCGCGCGTACCGAGATCCTGGTTCCGGATGCCGCACACGGCACCAATCCGGCGACGGCGGTGATGTGCGGCTACGAGGCGCGCGAGATCCCTACCGACGGCAACGGCGATGTCGACCTGGAAGCACTGAAGGCAGCGGTAGGGCCGCAGACCGCCGGCATCATGCTGACCAATCCGTCGACGCTGGGTGTGTTCGAGCGGCGCATCAAGGCGATCGCGCAGATCGTGCATGCGGCCGGCGGCCTGCTGTACTACGACGGCGCCAACCTCAATGCCATCCTCGGCAAGGTGAAGCCGGGCACCATGGGTTTCGATGTGGTGCATCTCAATCTGCACAAGACCTTCTCCACCCCGCACGGCGGCGGCGGCCCCGGTGCCGGCCCGGTGGTGGTGGGAGAACGCCTGCTGCCGTTCCTGCCGATCCCGATGGTGGGTTACGACGGCCGCGAATACCGCTGGCTGGAGGAAAAGGACTGCCCGCAGTCCATCGGCCGCCTGTCGGCCCATGCCGGCAACGTCGGCATCCTGCTGCGCGCCTACATCTACGCGCGTATGCTCGGCCGCGAGGGCATGGAACGGGTGGCCGACTATGCCACCCTGAATGCCAATTACCTGATGGCCCGTCTGCAGCAGGCCGGCTTCGAGGCTGCCTTCCCGGAGCGCCGCGCCACCCACGAATTCATCGTCACGCTGAAAAAAGAGGCCAAGGAGTGGGGCACCAGCGCGCGCGACTTCGCCAAGCGCCTGCTCGACTACGGCTTCCATGCCCCTACCACCTATTTCCCGCTGCTGGTGCCCGAGTGCCTGCTCATCGAGCCGACCGAGACCGAGAGCAAGGAGACGCTGGATGCCTTCGTCGACGTGCTGGCGAAGATCCGCGACGAGGCGCAGCAGACCCCGGATGTCGTCACCGGCGCACCGCATACCCTGCCGGTGAAGCGCCTCGACGACGTCAAGGCGGCGCGTGAGCTGGATCTGGCCTGGAAGAAACCGGCATAAGAGTCATGGCCGATATCAACAAGCCCGGCCATATGGGACTCAGCCATGTCGTCAAGGCCTGCGGCTATTCCATGCAGGGGCTGAAGGCCGCCTGGCAATACGAAGAGGCCTTTCGCCTGGAACTGCTGGCCCTGATCGTTATGCTGCCGGCGGCGCTGTGGCTGGGCGGCAACGGCGTCGAGCGCGCCCTGCTGGTGGGCAGCCTGCTGCTGGTGCTGCTGGTCGAACTGATCAACTCCGCCATCGAGGCGGTGGTGGATCGCGTCGGCATCGAGCACCATACCCTGGCCGGTCGTGCCAAGGACATCGGCTCGGCCGCGGTATTCATGGCGCTGATGCATGTCGCTGCGGTGTGGGGGTTGGTACTCTATGACCGCTTCGTCGCAGCATGAAAACATACCGGACGGGATCAACAAGCCGGCACAGGACGTATGGCATGCAGCATCTTGTTAATCTGGTCCAGCTTGTCAGAGACTTTCACCTTTCTACACCAAGCTACCTGAAGTGGGGAACACTATGTCTGCATTGATCTGCGGCTCCATCGCCTACGACACCATCATGGTGTTCCATGACCGTTTCAAGAACCACATCCTGCCCGATCAGGTGCACATCCTGAACGTCTCTTTCCTGGTGCCGGACATGCGGCGCGAGTTCGGCGGTTGCGCCGGCAACATCGCCTACAACCTGAAACTGCTCGGTGGCAAGCCGCTGCCGATGGCCACCGTGGGGCGTGACTTCGAGCCCTATGCCGCCTGGCTGGAGCAGTGCCACATCGATACGCGCCACATCAAGGTGCTGGACAACACCTATACCGCGCAGGCGTTCATTACCACCGATCAGGACGCCAACCAGATCACCGCCTTCCACCCCGGCGCCATGAGCTTCGCCCACGAGAATCGCATCGATGCGGCCAAGGGGGTGACCCTCGGCATCGTTGCGCCCGACGGCCGCGACGGCATGCTCGAGCACGCCACGCAGTTTGCCGAGGCGAATATTCCCTTCATCTTCGATCCGGGCCAGGGCCTGCCGATGTTCGATGGCGACGACCTCAAGCGCTTCATCGACCAGGCCACCTGGGTGGCAGTGAATGACTATGAGGCGCAGCTGCTGGAAGAGCGCACCGGCCTGTCGCCGCACGAGATCGCCGAGCGTGTCGAGGCGCTGATCATCACCAAGGGCGCGGAGGGTTCGCACATCTACACCAAAAAACACCGCATCGAGATCCCGGCAGCGCCAGTGCGTGAACTGCACGACCCCACCGGTTGCGGCGACGCCTATCGCGCCGGCCTGATCTACGGCCTGATGAACGGCATGGATTGGGAAACCACCGGTCGCGTGGCGTCACTGATGGGGGCGATGAAGATCGAGCATCACGGTACGCAGAACCACCGCTACACCTTCGACGAGTTCAAGGCACGTTTCCACGAGGCATTTGCCTACCATCTGTAAGCGGCGGCCGTGGTCGGACTGACGTCCGACTCGCGCGCTGTCACGCGGGGCCCCGCCTTGGTGCCGCGCACCCTCCATCCCCTGGTCCGCGCAAACCACGCTCGGCGTCGATGATGCCGCCATGCTGGCGGCAGCAAAAAAAAACGGGGCCATCAGGCCCCGTTTAAGGAGGTCACCACGTCTTGCGGCGTTAGCCGAAGATGTCGTTGGTGATATTGGCGAACCAGCCGTGGGCGTAATGCGCTTCACGTCGCAGGGCCTCGGCACTGGCATCGGCCGGCGTGACACCACCGGCACCCTTGACGGCAACAATCTGGTTCTTCTCCTCGTCGAAGGTGTAGACGACGCTGACCGAGATGCCGTGGTCTTCCGCCACCACGCTGTAGCAGGTGTTCATGTAGGAGGGGAAGCCCGGCTCGCGGCCGGCCATCAGGTCGGCCACTGCCATGGCGCAGACCTTGGCCTGCACGTTGGCGCTGTAACCGGACTTCGGCATGCCGGCAGAGTTGCTGGCATCGCCCAGCACATGAATGCCGGCGTGCTTCTTGGACTCGAAGGTCTTCTTGTTGACCGGGCACCAGTCACCGTCGGTCAGGTCCGCATCGAAGGCGATCTTGCCGGCCTTCTGCGGCGGAATGACGTTGATGACATCGGCCTTGACCTTGTCGACCGCACCCTGCACGGTCATGGCCGAACCATCGACACCCTCCACCTTGCCACCCTGGGCGGCGGATACCCACTCGATCATGCTGTTGTCGGTGCCGTAGCCGTAATGCTTCTCCCAGCCGGCCATGAACAGCCCCTGCTTGGCGAACTTGTCACCGGAATCCATGATGATGACCTTGGACTTCGGCTTGTGGCGCTTGAGGTACTGGGCGATCAGGCTGGCGCGCTCATAGGGGCCGGGCGGGCAGCGGAAGGCGCCGGCCGGCGTGGCGATGACCACGGTGCCGCCGTTCTTCATGTCGAGCAGCTGCTTGTGCAGGGCGACGGTCTGTGCACCGGCCTTCCAGGCATGGGGGATGGTGCTTTCCGCCAGCTCGGCGCTGTGGCCCTCGATGGCGCCCCACTTGAAGTCGATGCCGGGGGAGACGATGGCGCGATCGTAGGCGAAGGTCTGGCCGCTCTTGGTCATGATCTTGCGGGCAGCCGGATCGATCTGGGTCACGGTGTCATGCACCACGCGCACGCCGTGGCGGCGCAGGCCGTCATAGCCGAAGGTGATGGAGTCGAGCGTACGCTCGCCGCCCAGCACCTCATTGCTCATGAAGCAGGTGTAATAGCGCGGGTTGGCCTCGATCAGGGTCACTTCGATGGAGGGGTCGGCCATGCGCAGATATTTGGCTGCCGTGGCGCCGCCGGGGCCGCCGCCGACTACCACCACCTTGCCGCCGGCACCGCTGCGGCTCGTGCCGCCCGCGCAACCGGCAAGAGTACCGATGGCTACCGCTCCACCGGAGAGTTTGATGAAGTTACGACGTGAAATCATTGTGTTCTCCCCCAAGGTTATTGCTGGCTGCCGTAGAAGTGGATCAGGGCGTCGACGCTGGATTTATCGTTGCTCTTGAACATCTCGTCGACCTTCTTCTTCATGTCCTTGTCCATCGTCCGCTCGCCGCTGAGGAAATCAGCCATCGAGAAGGTGAGGTAGGTCATGGACTGGCCGGCCAGAACACCGCCCTGATCGGGCTTGCGCCCGCCGTCCTCGTGGCACTTCTCGCAGAACTTGTCGTGCAGGCGCTTGCCCTGACCGGCCTTGGCCTGATCGAAGCCCTGCTTCATGGGGATCTGCTGCTGCTGGGCGAAGTAGTCGCCCATCAGCGCGATCTCTTCATCGGAGTAGCCCTTGGCCACGCGATCCATCACGGTAGCCTTGCGCGCCCCGCTCTTGAAGGCCTTCATGGTCTCCACGAAATATTCCGCCGGCGCACCGGCGAGGCTCGGGATCTGTGCAACGCTGGAGCCGCCGGTGCCGTGGCAGGCGGCGCAGGTATTGGCCAGCATGACGGCTGACGGCGTAGCGGCCCATGCGACGCCACTCAAGGCCAGGCCTCCGGCAAAGACCATTTTTTTGAACAGTGTTATCGACCCCATTCTCAAACTCCTCCTTTGCTTTGATCGTTATATGTATTGACTGCGGCAGCGCGGTACTGCCTATGGCCACTATACATGTGTGGTAAAAAATTCAAAGGCCAAAATTTTTCTGGCAGTCAGATGTGGCAGGTAGTGTCAGGCAGGAACAGCGATTTGGCAAAAACCAAGGTGCCGGCGGCCAGGGCGGCAGGCAACATGTCCTGCACGGCAGCGCCGCTCGGTTGATCAAGTGGCATAGAGGCAGGGCGGTTTTTGTCAGGCGAAAAAAAAGCCCCGCACGGAGCGGGGCTCATAAGCCTCATTGAAAAGGCTTGTTGTTATTTGTTGGCGATGTCTTCCAGCTTGCCGGCACGGATGATCTGGCCATCCAGTGCGGCTTCCTGCGCCGACTTGCCGTAGGCCACGGCGATGAGCTGGGAGTAGTAGACCACCGGGATGTTGAACTTGGTACCGTAGGTCTTGTTGATGTTGCTCTGGTAGGACTCGACGTTCATCTGGCACAGCTGGCAGGGCGTGACGATCATGTCGGCGCCGCCGTCGTAGGCCGCCTCGATGATGTCCTTGACCAGGGCATGGCCCTTTTCCGGCTCGGAGAACATCAGGGCGCCGGAGCAGCAGGCGACCTTCTTCTCGTACTTGTCCACCGCCTGGGCACCGCAGGCCTCGATCATGTGATCGAGATACAGCGGATTCTCGAACGACTCGCCGGCGATGCCGAAGGGACGGTTGGTCTGGCAGCCGACATAGCCGGCGATCTTCACGCCCTCCAGCGGCTTGGTCACGCCCTTGGCGATGGTATCCAGGCCGATGTCCTCGACCAGCACCTCGACCATGTGGCGGGCCTGGGGCATCTTGCCGGATTCGACCTTGAGGCCGATCTCGGCCAGCGCCGC
>Ga0172382_10003003_pt1 | contig 27226 bp, 22 predicted proteins | sample Leawel138RmetaG_FD_122245 | JGI IMG/M metagenome (GOLD analysis project Ga0172382, IMG submission 122245) | Leachate microbial communities from a municipal landfill in Southern Ontario, Canada - Leachate well 138R metaG | ecosystem: Engineered > Solid waste > Landfill > Unclassified | place...
CAGATTTTGGACACCTTTAGTGCCTTCAGCTATTTCTGAAAGGAAGAAACAGGCAAAAAACATTATGGATATTGCTGTAATAGAAAATTTATTTAAGTGAAATTTCATAGAAAGCCTTCAAATGATCAAAATTTTGAAATCTTTTCAACCTTTATTTTCAACACTGCCATTCCAACATATTATTGATTCTTCCTCGCAGCGTGTTATGTTTTCGAAAATTCCATTTTTTTCGAATGATCCTTGCTTTTAGGGCTTGTAGTGGACATTGGAAGCATAGATCGATAGTAATCGGTTTTGCGAAATGGAAGGGTTTCATGGTATCCACTCGGGCAACTGCGCGTTTGACTGCGGCGTATATTTCCTCCTCGACGATTACCGGATGCTTGCTGAAGGCGCAATTGTAACCGAACCCCTGTTTGGTGGTGACCGTTTCGAGCCAAGGCATGAAGCCGGCCCCTTCCTTGCAGCCCTTGTCGTCACTGGACAAAAAAATGGCGGGGACCCCAAACTCTCCCGCTACCGCAGCATCCATGGCGATTTCGCCGACTTCTATACCATTGACATGAATGGATCTATAGCTGGCATGACTGTATGTATGGGCCAAAACCGCCTTGGGTGTTCCCTCCATGGCATGATAACCGATCATCAAAACACCTGCAAATGATTGGTCGATAAAGGGAAACCGCCATTTAAAGCCAGTACCCAACACGATTTCGCAGCGCCTGTCCAACCGGTCGAACCTCAGGTTGGCCCCATCTCCATGATTATCCCATACAACCACCTTAGCAGCCCCTGAATCAAATAGTGCCTTTGCGGCGGCGTCCGCTTCACGAGTCGCCTGTTCCGCGGCAAAGCAATAATCTCCGAAACGCCCAAGGCCCATTCGAGCGTTTCCCACTACGCAGGCAACTCCTTCACAGTCAACCCCAATCATGAATTTCAAAGGCTTGGATCTCCCTAAAAAATTGTTGCAAACTTCGATCGGTGAAAAATGGTTTCTTGATCAAGTCCGGAATGACGAATAAGGTTTTTTAGAATTTCAGGAAGGACTCTGACCAAAGGCCCCCTTTTTGCTTAGCTCTTCCGCCACCTTGCTGATCACCGGTCGGTATTTGCCCGAGGGTGCCGGCTGAATGTCGTCGACGATCTCTACGATGATTTCATCATCGCTGTTCAATCGTTTGGCCGCCTGAACACGCACGCGCTCGGCCCCGTCCTCGGGAAACCTACCGTCAACGGCCAAGCGGATCCGGATTTCTCCGATCTTGTCCTGAATCACCTGGAACTTGACGATTCCCTTCACGGATCTGGCAATATAGATGAAGGAGTACCCCACCACCCATTTTCCGTCTCTCGTGACAACGAACTCGACCTCCCGGCCCCCACTGACCTTTACCCTGGAAAGCGACCGCCCGCATGGGCAACGTTCTTTGGAGAGCGTCACGATATCGCCGGTTCGATAGCGGATGACGGGGAATGCGTGGCCGACCAAGTTAGTGATCACCAGCTCGCCCTCACCTTCCGTCGGTTCCAAGGTTGCCGGATCGACGGTTTCCAGGATCAACTGTTCGTCCATGCAGTGCATGGTGCCATGGTCGCACTCATGACCAATCAAGCCCGCTTCCCGGAGGCCGAAAGAGTCATAGACCGGCACACCGAAACTTTCGGCGATCAAGCTGCGATCGCAATCAGACAGCATCTCGCTGGTGGTGATGATCGCCTTCAGGCCCCTGCGCTTTAGCTGCTTCAGATCCAACCCAAGGCCTTCGGCCATGGACACGGTCAGAACGAAGGTACTTGGATATCCGAAAATGCAGCGCGGCCGCCAAGCCAGCCAGCCTTGGTAATAGCCTTTGAGACGCTCGGGCGTGAGTTCGAACCCGTTGGTCAGCCCGTCGTTGACCAGACGGTCTCGTAACCGCTTGATCCGGTCCTGCTTGCTCAGCTCCACGGGAGAGCCCCAGTAGTACATCTCCTTTTCTCCCCGCCGGATGCCGACCCACTCATGGCCCCGCATGCGCGCCGCGTTGATGTGGGCCTCACGGGTTGAAGATGTGTAAAACTCGAGGGCCTCGTTGGTAGACCCTGATGTGCGCACGAGCTGAACCCGTCTTCCCTCCTCACGCCAGACCATTTCTTCCCGCTTCTCGCGCAGGGTTTCTTTTTCCAGCAGTGGAAACCGTTTGAGATCTTCCAAGGAGCGCATGTCGGCAGGGCCGAAACGGTTGGAATCCATCATGTGCCGCCAGTAGGGCACATGAGTGTAGGCCAGCCGGCATAGCCGCTGCAACCGTTCAAGCTGCAAGGCCTGAATTTTCTTCTGAGGCCACCACTGGCTTTCGTTGAGTTCAGAGAGAATTTTGAAGCTTCGGCGACCGAGGAGCAGCTCTTGAAAATTGAACAACTGTCTGGCAACGATGGGAATCATGGTCATCTCCAGATGATTGTGAATTTAGCAGCGAACGAACGCAGATTAAACAGACGAAAACTGTTTTATTTATTAGCAACAGCCCCACACGGAAAGACACGGACAAATACTAAAAAAATTCTATTTTTATCTTAACCTCTTTCGTCCGTGTGAGTCCGTGCCATTCTTTAAAACCAATAGAAATTATTCAACCCCTGCACCACCTTCCGCGTCAATGCGCGCAGGGGCTTGTTCAGCCTGCACGGCCCCACCGCCTTGGGCTGATATCCATTTTCCTTGACCATTTTGCCCAGTTCGCTAAAGGTCCGCACCGGATAGCGCTCGCGGTTATTTGCCATCCACTGACAAAAACGATCAAAGCGCCGCGTCACCACCCAGTTCGGCCGGCCAGCGCGGTATTGAACATCCTTGACCTTGAACAGGCTAAAACTGTGCAAAATCAAAACCGCATCGGCGCCGGCATCGCAGATCATCCCCACCGCATCCCGGCATTCTGCAAAAGCGCCCCCCATCAGGTCAACGGGTTGGGAGGGCGGCAAAATTTTGGGAATCGGCCTCTGGAAAAACCCGGAAAGCGCCATTTCCAGGACATCGCCGTACCATTTGGCGCCGTTGTACGCGGCTTTGTCCTTAAACCGGCACTGGCCCTCCAGAAAAGGGAAACTATAGCTGCTGTCAATCCACAGGCCAGCATCAGGCATTATAGAGAGCGTTTGTTCGGAAGCGCCCATATTTCCGGCACGGAAGGCAATGGGGCTTTTACCGGTCCATCGCAAAATGCGCTCGGCGCCTTCGATCAACATCTCCCGTTGCCAGTCCGGGGGCAAATTGGCCATGTAATCGGTCTGGGCGTGAGGTTTTCCGTCCAGGTGCAAACCATAGTGAACATGATTAGGATGTACGTGAAGCTGGACATCCTGACCTTGGTCGATCAAAAATCGGCAGACCGGCTCAGTTTGGCCGGGATAGCCCAGTTCGTCGTTGAAGGGCTCCACAAAAAAGGTGGCCTTGAGATCGTGACGTGCCAAGATTTCGCAAATCAGCGGAAGACCGTAACTTTTATTCCTGTATTGGCCCATCATCCCCAACCTGGGTGGAACCGGTCTCAGACTGGCATTGGCCCAAGCGCCGCCCATGCTGCATTCGACATCGAAAGTGATGAAAATTCCAGGCTTCATTGGGCCACAAAATCGGCAATCAAGGGAAGGTGATCCGAACCCAAATCCGGCCCGGTCCAGCAGCGGAGGGGGCGAAACTCAGGCGTGGAAAGAATATGGTCGATCCGTGATGGATACCTGAAAATGTTGATCTTGGTGTCTTTGGTATGGCCAAACCCGTATCCCGTGTAGTCGAAGGCGTTCCGGTAGGACGCCCAATACCTGCCATAGATCGGGCTATCCACGGTCAAATTGAAGTCACCCGCAAGGATCTTGGGCCCGGGAAAGCCCTTCACCCATTTTGCCAAACGCGCGGATTCCTGCCACCGATTCGCGATTTTACCTTGAGCCGAATCGACATTTTCAAGATTGAACACGGTTTCCGAATCCAGCACCAAGGTCAAAGCTCTTCTTGGTGTGAGCAGATCGATACAGCAAAACCCAATTTTACCCGTTGGTGCATCAATGACGCAGCAAATCCCGTTGACCTCGGCGTTTCGATACCAGAGCTGCACATCGAGAATCGGGTACTTGGATACCACCAGTGATGACTGCGCTCGCCGGACATGCCATTGCGGCGGAAGCGTCCATCGGCTCGGGGCACACTCCTGCACCGCGGCGATGTCCGGTTGCACCGCATCGAGAAGCTCGGCGAATTCCTGGCTGCTCACCTCCCATTGCTGTACGTTGTAAGTGAGCACGCGAAGCTCCGCGGGCTTGTCCGATTGTCCCCAACTTTGCCAGGGGAGGTTGAAACCCATTATTGGAAAGACGATGATGAGCGCGCCAACTCCCAGCGCCGGCAGCCCGCGGGGGTGCCAGAATACGGCTACCGGCAGGAGGATCGCCATGGGAATGGCATAAATCCATCGCGGGCCATAGAGCAGCACGGTGGCAAACCACCACCGGTCGCCGCAAAACCGAAACAGCCCCACAATAATCAGCAATGCCAGGATGTACGTGTAGAGGCTGCATTGATAAAAGGATCGAATTCTTTTTTCCATCAACCAATCTGAAATCCTACTGGTTTCCAACGATATCCACGGCCCGGGCGCCCAGCTTCTTGACCATCTGGCGCAGATCAACCAAAAAAGGCCTGGGATCGCTGAGCAAAAAGGAGTCGTCACGGGTCCACGGTCCGCAGTTCCAGAAAAATTCCGCGGCAGTCCGGATTTTTCCTTGATGAACTTGCCCGGGAGGCAGAGGATCTTTGCGCAGCATGCCGAGCAACCAGTTGGCGTCGCCTCCGAGAATGCGCGTCCTTAATCCGGCACGGTATTTCGTAGTGCGCATTTTCTCCGGATCGAAGCGACTCTGCCAGAGCATGAACGGTGCCTCGAAGCCCGCCATGACCACCGTGGGCAGGCCGCCGCTGAAACGTGGGTTGATCTCGATGAAAATGTAGTGATCCGTTCGCACGTCATAGCGAAACTGGACCCCGGCGATCCCTTCGTACCCGATGGCTTGCAGCAGCTTGGTTGCGTCCTGCACCAAGGCGGAATGTCGACAACTCACACGCTGCACCGTAACCCCACCTGCCAAGGGCATGTGGTGCTGGCCGATGTAATCGCCCGCCATGACCCTTTCACCGTTATGCATCAGGATCTGGACATGATCTTCGGCACCGGGATGGTATTCCTGAACAAGGATGTTGTCGGCGAAGCCCGCCAGCGGCTTGTAGAGGTTCTTGAGCTGATCCGGCGTCTCGGCGTAGGCGGCCTTCCAGGGTGCCTTGCCGCCGGAAATGTTCTGTCTTCGGGTTCTCAGCACCAGGGGGAAACGAAGTGAACGGTCTGGTTGGCCGGCCATCAACTGATCCAAACGCATGCCGCGGGCCACGGGGACGCTCAGTTTTTGGCAAAGTGCCTGCATATGGTCCTTGTCTGTGGCTAGATCGAAACTCTCACGGGACGGCGAAAACAGGTGCACCGAGGGTTCGAACCGATGGCGCGCCGATATGAGGGCGTTGTGGTGGCCTTCAGAGACCGGCATGATCGAGCCGGCCTGGACGATTTCCACCAGTTGGCGGACCTCATCGGCAAAGCCTGGGTCAGAAGGTCCGGAATCAAGGATCCAGGCGCTGGTGGCAAACCGGCTGTGGGCGGATTGACCGTTCTCTGAACGGACGACGGCATGCACCGTAATACCATTTCGGGCCAAGCTGCGCACCACCCAGAGGCCTACCTGGGTGTCTCCCACCAAGGCCAGAACGCTGCGCGCGGGATTCCGGTGAATGCCTTTTGGCGCTCTAAAAGGTTTTATGTTTCGCATTTCCGTCTTTTCTTAAACTGGTGTTGACGGCGTCCTGCAGCACCGCATGAACGTTTTTGGCAACCTGGTTCCATGACTTTACCCCGCTAGCTTCGACCACCGTTTCCGGGTCCCATCGGCGGTCGAGCACCTGCCTCAGGGCCTCGCCAAGCTGGGCCACCTCACGCGGGAAAACGATGGCCCCGGCACCGGGCACCGGCAGGATGTCACGCACCGCTCCCACGTCGCTGGCCACTACCGGAGTACCGCAGGCCAAGCTTTCCAACACGACATTGGGGCACCCCTCACGGTATGAAGCCAGAACACTCGCATCCGCCGCATTGTAATAAAACGGAACGCGATCATAGGATTGCTGGCCCGCCAGGATTAACCGCTTTGCGACGCCAACCGCCGCCGCTGTTTTCATCAAGCTATCCTCATTTCCACCCTGTGCCGGCCCCCCAACGATAACCAAACGGACATCATCGGGCAAACCTTGCAAAGCACGAATTACCTCGTGGTGTCCCTTGCGGTGCCCCAGATGTGCCACAGTCACCAAAAGTCGTCCGGTTTCGGGCAGCCCCAAACGCCTTCGGCAGTCGATCTTGTCCCTGGGATACAATCGGCTCCGGTCAACGCCGTTTGGGATCACGTGCAACCGCTTGGCCGAAACCCCTAGTTTCAAAGCCTCCTGCGCCAACGCACTCGAAACGCTGATCACGGCCGCTGCCCCTTTAAGGGCCGAAGCACACTGCCGCCGTTGGGCAGGCACTTTCAAGCATTCGTATAGTTTGCCCCGCAACGTGATGGCATAAGGCAAGCCCAGCCTACCGGCAAGCAGCGCCACACCGACGCCGTCCGGCCACACAAAATGCGCGTCAAGAATTTTCGGGGACTGATGACGCCAAACGACCTTTAACCATTTGCGCAACCCGAGGGCATAGAACCGAGCGTCATGATCCTTAAGGAAGCCAGGCACATAAAAAAATCGGGGCCGATACACCCTCAATCCATTCAATCGATCATCCACCGGCCCGGGGTCGCCTCGCCTTGCCGTCAGCAAGGGAAACCAGGGGACAGGCGCGCAAACCTGCAGCGACACACGTCGGGCAAGCGCCTCCAGCCGCTGCAGAACAAACACCCCCCAATCCGGGTTTTCGCGGTTGGGAAAACAGTAGGAAAAAGAAAGGATGTTCAAAAAAACCCTCAGAAAAAAGCCAATCCATGACAGGCTAGTAAAAAGTCTGGAATCACCATCCAAAACACAGAGGCAACCAATTTGAATCCGTTGTTTTTTCTCTGTGCTCTTTGTGAACTCTGGGGTTTGAATGGAGTTTCTACGAACGAATCAATCTTTGATACCAAGCCAAATAATCGTCCACCATGCGGTCTACACCGAACTCTTTGAGGGCTCTTCTCCTCGCGATGTCGCCGAGGCGTGCGGCCAAAGCCCTATCTTCGCAAAACCGCTTCATGGCGGCCGCGATTTCATCCGGACGGGCCGGCGATACCAGCACCCCCCCTTCAGCCACGGCATCCGGTACCCCGCCGACTCGCGTCGCGATGGCCGGCAGGCCGGCGGTCATGGCCTCGAGCACCACCATGGGCAGCCCCTCGCTGCGGCTGGGCAGCACCAAAGCGTCGGCGGCCGAATAGAGCGCTCGAGTATCGGGCCTGAATCCCAGAAAGCGGCAGCGCTCCGTCAATCCCTCTTCCTCGATCCGGTCCAAAAGGCTCCGGCAATATGGGCTATCCGACAGCCGACCGGCAATGGCCACCATGCAGCGACGACCCTCGGCCGCCTCCGGACCCAGCAGCCGAACGGCTTCCACCAGATCCTCGAAGCCCTTCTCCGGCCTGGGGTTCCCCACGGCCAGAAAGAGAAAGCCGTCGTCCCGGCACCCCAACTCAGCTCGAACCCTGATCCGAAGGGTTTCATCCCGCTCGATGGCCGGCACCCCGTTTGGAATAACGTCAATCGGATTGCTATAGGCCAGATAGTTTTTGTGGCGTTCGGCCACTTCTTCGGAAACGGCTGAAAAACCCCGGATGAATCGGGCAAAAAAGCGGTTTCTCATGCGCAGCCGTTCGAAGCCTTCGTAGAGCAACCCATGGGCCGTGAAAAGGATGGGAGCGCTGCCCGACAAAAAATTGGCAACAACTAAGTAGGAGAGGCTGCCATAATCGTGAACATTGACCACAGATGGCTTGAAGCACCTTAACAACCGCGCCAGACGCCACAACGCAACGAAATCCCAACCGGTATTGGAGCGCAAGGCTTCGATTCGAACCCCGGGCCGCTCCAATTCCGCCGATAGGTCGCCCTCGCCGGCCAAGCAGACGACCATGACAGCGGCGCCCAAACGGGAAAATCCGTTGGCCAGGTGAACCACCACCCTTTCCATGCCGCCCGGCCGCAGCTCGGTCAGGACAATGGCAACGCGCAGGCTGGGATTTTGCTGTTTCATCCTCTCAGGCATCCGTTGCTGCCGGCCGGGCCTCCAGGCTTCCTGCGCCCATGTCGGAAGGTTCGATTTGAGCCTCAAGCAGGGTGTTTTCAAGCACACGCCTCAAGCAGACCGGCAGCATCAGAAAAATCCACAACCCTTCCATGTAGGTCAGGGATATAGTCAGGCCGCAGGTTAGCATAATCACTAGGGAAACAAAGATTCCGTAAGAAAATTGAGCCATCCGATCCGCCTCGGTTTCCGGGAGCAGGGAGGCGTATTTTTTGATGTTTCGCAATTGCAGGTAAGCGGTTATGATTATCAAAGAGAAAACGATCATGCCTTGCAGTCCGAGTTCTACCCAACACTTCACATAGGTGCTGTGGGCATCCTTGCCTTCATATTCCGGAATGTAGCGGCCGATGGTTTGATACCAGTTGCCGACACCGATGCCTAAAGGATGATCAATGATCATTCGGGCACCAGCGCCCCATAATTGCAGACGACTGGCGCTTGATGAATCCATTTTTTTTTCGGAAGTGGTAATGGTAGCAATTCGTTCGATGAACTGTTCATCTACGAGATAGACTCCCCCTGCAATTCCCAAAACCAGAAGAACCGCAATGATTTTCCTATTTTTCTTCGGCGCAAACAGCGCTGCGGCCACAACACCGACGGCAACCCCTAAAAAAGCGCCACGGCTGCGGCAAAGGACCACCGCATTGGCAGCGAACGCTCCAGAGACAGCGCAAAGCAGCTTTCCCTTCCATTCGCTTTGTAGCAGTTGAACGCCTATAATAGGTAGAATGGCCGCCATAAAGGCGGCAAAAAAATTAGCCTCGTTAAAATCGGCGCCCCCTACTCCCTCCAGCCGGCCGGACTGAAACGCGCTCCATGGCGTTGCCCAGGCCTTGAGGCCCAGCACCAGAGCCACCAGCACAAAAACCCAGAAGAGGCCTGAAAGTTTGCGCTGATCCGTGATGATATGGGTCAGCATCATGGTAAAAACGACCACCTTGGAGAACTTCACGGTGGGGTGGTCGACGGTGGAAAATCGACCGGTAGTCTCAGGGCCTATCAAAGCCGAAAACCAAACGATTGCCAGAAAAAGAAGCAATAGTTTTTCTAATCTGACTAAAAAGCGGTCACCATAGTTGAGATTGTGCCAGTTGAGCACCATGCCGATGGCCGTGGCCAGCGCCAACACCATGGAGTAACGGATCCCTAGTTGGGAAAAAGGCGATTCCCACCACTGGCCGGCAGGACCGATGGAATAATCGGCCACATATCCGTAAACTCCAATGTAAGGCGCGAACAGTGCACCGATCGCGCAAAAAATAAAAAGACCAAAAAATATTATTCCCTTGATCGACAGCAAGAATCCCTCGAAAGCCCCTCAACTACGGGCACAATCAAATTTCCAGTTGGCCACCAGCGCCTCGAGTTCTCGCGTTTCCACCCTCATGCGCTCTTCCCAGGTCCAGAAAGAAGCAGCCAGCTCTTTCTGAGCCTTTCGCATCCGGTTTCTTAGTGCCTGATTGCGACAAAGCTCGAGCAACTTGGCCCCCATCGCTTGTACGTCGTCTTTTTCGGCAAGAAGCGCGTTCTTCCCATCCTGCAGCAGATCGGCGGTGGATGAATCGACCACCGACACCACGGGCAATCCTGCCCAGGCCGCTTCATAAAGGGGATTGCAACGATTGGTGACGTCGTTGGTGATCATGAAGATGTCCGCAACGTTCATCAATGCCCAGATGTCGTCATGCGCCAGGGCGCCGAGAAAAACCGCCTCATCGGCAATCCCCAGTCTATGGGCCAAGGGTTGCAGCCTTTCCCTTTCCGGCCCGTCGCCGGCAATCAGCAACTGGCAATCGCCTCCACAATTCTTGCAAACCGCCACGGCATGCAGCATGCGATCGATCCGTTTCCAGTAGCTGAGCCGCGAGCACGAGACGAGCCATTGGCTGCCCAGCCTCAGTGCGCCGTTGAAACGCTCGGCTATTTCCCGCCGGGTCAGGTTCGGCGGACTCAGGGGCGGATCCACGCCGTTTTGCCAAAATCTGAAGCGGGAGTCGGAGACCTTGAAAGCCCGCGCCACCTCGTCTCCACGGGTGCCGTCGTTGGCGCATATCAGAAGGTTCGAAGGAACCCTGTAGCCCGCGGCTGCCGTGGGGTAGCGCAAGGAGACAAAGGGTTTTTGGATCAAGTCGGCCAGAAAAGTCCCGTATAGCCGGGTGACGTTGGGAACTCCCAAAAACCTTGCAACCAGAAAGCCGGCCAGCGCGGCGTACTGGTTGTGCGCATAGACCAGGTCCGGCTGAATACCGCGACCGGTTACCCGTCGCGCGGCTCGAAAAAGGCTGACCGTGAGCAGCAGCAGCATGGCCATGTTCAGAATCCATCGCGCCGGGTAGGGAAGAACCTTCTTCCCGGAAAAACGCTTCGACAGAGCCCTAAATTTTTTCAAGGGCCGAAGCCATCGGCAAGGCGCCACTTCAACTTCATCAACCAAATCCTGTCGCACGACCACTTCATTGAGATCGTCCGAAAACAAATCGAAACGGGGCAAAATAAGGTACAACTTGTGCCCGGCCGCTGTATGGCCGCGGAGCGTTTCACGCAATGAAGGCATCCCGCCTTTTCCTTCCATTGACCAGACAGGCAGGGCGGAAAGATGGAGAATGTTCATACGAAAGCCTTTGCGTCAAACCGCCTCAACCGGAGGCCAAGGCGTTGGCGGTAATCCGCCGGCAAAATAATCAGCATGGCGATCAGTGACCAGAAGAGAACAGCCAGAAAAATCTGCAAGCCGAAGGAAAGCCATGTGCCAGGAAGAAACACCCAGAGCTGAACTCTGCAAAAAACATAAAAAAACCCGGCCGCCGCGACGCCAGGCGCCACGATGCTACGAAAAAGGCGTTTCAAGTCGAAACCCTGCTTGCGGTCAAGATAGATGGGGACCCACAGGCAGGAAACCAGCAGGCGCCCGGCCAGGGACCCCGCGGCGATGCCCACCAGCCCCCAGTGGAGCACGATGACAAAAAACAAAGACAGACCAAGGTTCACCACCGCCTCGGTCATTGAAATAATTGCGTTGAAACGAATGTAGCCCATGGCGGCGAGCATATCCAGGGACGGAAGTGCGTAGAGCATGGGGAGCTGCGCCAAAGCCAACACGGTCATCACCGATGCGGATACGGCCACGGACGCCTCCCCGAACCCGTCTTGAAGCATCCACAGCCGAATGAAAGAGTGTGAATAGGTGGCGAAGCCGATATAGACAAGCAGGCCAAAACACAGCGCCAAACGCACCTGGCGTTCGAAAAGGTGTCTGGCCTCACCCATCTTCCCCGCTCCGATCGCCCGTTGAAACGCCGGAAAGAAGGTCCGCCCGATCAACTTGACAAATGTGGAGTAATAAAAAACGACCATCGCGCCGACACTGTATTCTCGAACATCCGCGATACTGATCAGCGCCCCGGCGATAATCAAATCGGTCTGCCCGATGACGCGGGCCGAAAAGGCTGAAAGAAAGGATGCCACACCATAACTGATAATTTCTTTCAACCGATTCTTGCGATATAAAAACGGCCAGCTTCTCAGACCCGTATGATAACGGTGGGCGGCCAACCAGTTGGCCCACATTCCCAAAACATTGCCCACCACCACCGCCCCGGCCAGGCCCCAGAGTCCCCAACCGCGGTGCAGGGCATAAACGGTTGCCGCGGTTCTGACGATCAAAACAACCAAATCCACGCTTCGGGCCACGTCGAAGCGGTCATGGGCCGCAAGCACGCTGGAATAGACCGCGGCCACCGCGGCCAGCCAGACGTTGACCACCATTAACGGAAGTAGCATCCGCACGGTGCCATGGTATTCTACGGGAACATCTTTGAACACCTGAGGGAAGAGCCAGCCCAGAAAAACACCTAAGGCAAGGATCAAGGCCCCGGTAAAAGAGAAGAAGCCCAACCCTGCCCGGATGGACTCATCAACCCCTTTCTGGTCTCCCTTTCCCAGGTAAAGGGCGATGTGCCGGCCCACGCTGGCTCGTACGCCTAAGTCAAACAGCCCCATGTAGCCGGTCAGTACAGTCAGCAGACTCCAAATCCCGTAGGCTATGGCATCAAGCTTGCCGACGATGTATGGTGAAAGAAAGAACATCACCACCATTGAGGCGGCGTGTCCTCCCCAGTTGAACATCAAGTTGCGGGCGTGAATTTTTGCGCTCATTGGATTCTTTATTCAGTCGTTAAAAAGGCTCAAAAAAAGCATCCGGCATTTGGAACTATGTGACGGAAAATCTCAATCATACGAAATAGGATTTATGGGCATTTGAGTAGAGATCCCTCGCTTCGCTCGGGATGACAACCTGTTTTTTAACCCATCATCCTTGAATTTCTATAAATTTTGAATTTCAGATGTTTGCGCAAATTTCTTCGAGCTTTCCTGTCCAAGTTTCCTGGGACATGGCCGCTCTTCGCTTCTCTCGAAACGCGTCTTGAACACCTATGCATTTTTTCACGGCCATCTCAAAATCGGCGGCTGTCTCCGCGAGTTCAACGTAATCCGCGTAAAGCAGGACTTCCGGCAAAGGGGTGGATATTACCGGCAGCCCGGCGCAGAGGTACTCGCGCAGCTTGATGGGATTGACGGCAATGGTCAGCTCGTTGATCTTGAAGGGGATCAGCCCCGCGTCGAAGTGCCGGCAGTAGGCCGGCAGGGCGGCGTAGGGCCGCCGCCCCAAAAAGTGCATGTTGGCCATGTCGCGATAGCGGGCGATGTTGACCTTGGAGTCGGCGTCTCCGATGAGCACGAAATGCCAGTCCGGGCGGCTGCGCGCCACGCTTGCCAGCAGATACAGATCGACCCAGTCACGGATCAGGCCGAAAAAACCCAGGCGCGGTTTCGGGACTAACGCCAGATCCGGCGGGCAGGGCAGATCTTCGGTCACCGCGCGGCTGAAATGATCGTAATCCACCCCGTGCGGCACCAGGATGGTGTTGGGGTTCCAGCCGGCCTTGGCCTCCTGGAGGGCCATGGAAGTGGTGACCACCAGGTCGGCCTGGCGGCAGAGGGCCTCCTCGTCACGCAGTACCTGGTCGTGGTCATAACCGGAAAAGGAAGCGTGATCGTCCACGCAGTAGTAAACGACCTTTTCCTCGTGAAAATGGCCCAAGGCATAGGCGACGTCCGGCGTAAAACTCCACACCTGCACGGGACCGCGGCGGACCCTGGCCAACGCCGTGCGGATCTGCAGGATCAGCAGTCGGCGGTTGATCCGTCGGGCCAGCGGGGAGGATGGTAGCGGAATCACCAGCGGGGTCAGCACGTAGAGGTTGGGCCGCGGCCGTTTCATGCCGGATGCGACCTGCCGCAGCTTCAGCGCCATGTAGCGCAGGTCAGAGGAACTGGTGGTGGGCATGCGCGAGGCGTGGTAGTTGACCCACAGAATCGTGTTGCGCTCGGCAAGAAGATGCATCACGTGATGCTTGCTGGTGGGCGGGGCGTCGTAGCCGCTGGCAAAACAGATGATGGTTTTTCCTTGGATCATGACAGCAAGGTCTGCAAGGGGGTTAAGCGGGCATTCCAGCCATAGCGCTGCACCACCAGGCCGCGGGCCTGCCGGCCCATGTCAGCGGCCAGGCTGCGATTCTTCCACAAGTTAACGATGGCGTCGCAGAAAGCTGCCGGTTCGGCCCGTTCAACCGCCAGGTCCCGGCCGGCCGTCGCCTCGATGCCTTCAAAGGCCTGCTCACTGGCCACCACGGGGCGGCCCATGGCCATGGCTTCCAGGACCTTGTTCTGGATACCCCGGGCGATGCGGACGGGGGCCACGGAAATGGCGGCATTCCAGACGTAGGGCCGCACGTCCGCCACCCGTCCGTGCACCCTTACATCGGCCATTTTGCCCAGCGCCTGGACTTCCCTGGTCGGCCTGGCGCCGACGATGTCGAACCGCACGGCCCCCAGTTTCTCGCGAAGACGCGGCATGACCTCATTGGTAAACCAGACCACGGCATCCACGTTGGGCGCATAGTCCATCATGCCGCAAAAGACCAGGGCGCAGGTGTCTTCATCGAAAGGATCTTTTCCTGATGTTCGTGGGTGGAAAAACTCGGTATCCACCCCATTGGGCACGGCATGGATACGATCGCTGTCCGCCACCTGGCGGCGAAAAAAGGCGGCCTCCTGCGCCGAGACGAGCAAGGTGGCATCGAAGGTTTCCGCAATCCGCTTCTCGTAAGCGGCCAGGCGGACGGCCTCCCGCCGGTAGAGCCAACTTTGCGGCGGGCGGCACTGAAGGGCGTATTGGCGCCACTTGTCCGAATCCACGTCGATCAGGTCCATCACCTTGCGGCAGGTGGGCGCTATTTTGCCGGCCTTGAAAAGATAGGCGGCTGTCGGCGAAGAAAAGCAGAAGATCGCCTTGACGGGATGGTTCGCCAACACCCGATTGACGTAGGCAAGGGCCCGGGGCTGGTAAAACGCGCCCACGCTGAGCGCTTGACCGCGAACAAGCGCTGAAACCATGCCGACGGCGCGGCGGACGGGGCCGATGGGGTGAAAGGAGGCGCTTTCGCACAGAGGCTTCAACCTGTCGATATGGCGCAGGTCCGCCGGGTCGTCGATGAAGGTGCAAAGATGGATGCGCCAGCCGTTTTGCCGCAAAAAAACGAGCTGGTTGTAGGAGCGGATCTTGTCCCCCTTGTCCGGCGGGAAGGGGATCCGGTGGGTGATCATGAGCAGGTGTTTGCCTGGAGCGGGCATGCTACTTGCGTTTTTCCATAATGGCGTAAACTTTCTTGTGATGGCAGATGCCAAGGATGAGAAGCGCGTCTTCCCAATACTTCTTGCCGGGCAATGAAATACGCTACAGGGCAATGTTCCCGCGCACCCGTGGCCCGAGGAGGCGGGTGACGGGGACGGGCAATTTCTGCCAGATTTCGATCATTCTTGAAAATTTTTCCCTGCCGCCGTCCGGAGAACCGTTCCTGCCATCCAGATACAAGTGCTGCCAGTAGAGCGGCACCGGCACGGCCCCCCACTGCTGTTTGAACCTGAAGGTGCCCTCTTCCGGGGTGGAGCGACCGAAATCGAAACGGCGATAGCCGTTGTCGCAGGCGTATTCGAGCATGCTCCAGTAGAGCAGCATGTTGGGCGCCAGGTGGCTGAATCGGCGCAGGGAAGAGGCCCAGGGGTTGTAGAGCGTGTCGCCGAAGCCCACCACCACGCTGCCGGCCAGGGGGTTGCGGCCCTGGTAGACCACGATGAGCCGGGCGCTGACGGCAAACTCGGCCAGGGTACGGCGGATGATCTTTTGCGAGTGCACCGGGGAGCCCAGGTCACGCATGTTCTCGACGAAAACGCCGTAAAAGTCGTCCAGCAGTTCGAGGCGGCCGACCGATGCGGTCAACCCCGCCTTGATCGGTTTTTTGATCTGGCTGCGAAGCTTGGCCTTGAAGGATTTCAGCAATTCATCGGCCGTCGCCGGCAAGTCGAGGAGCATCCTGACCTTGTGGGATTGCAGGTGAATGAAAACGCCTGATTCGAGGTGCGCTGCAACGCCGTCCGGCAGTGCGGCCTTGCTCGAATACCGCGCCTCGATATCGGCGGCCTTCAGATTCCTTCCCAAGGCAATGGCGTGGGCCTGAAGCGCCGCGGCGGTTTGATCGTTATCGGCCAGAATGCCGCCGTGGTCAAGAAATGGCATGGATACCAGGTGGTTGCCGAAAAGCGGGTGCTTGAGGTGAATCAGAGGGAAAACGCCGGCGATCTTCTGTTGATCGCCGGCGTCGAGCGCCACCAGGTAGCAGGACCGATGATGATAGGTTTGTTCGATGACCCGCTTCCAGCCGCTGAGGTGATAGACCGATGCCATGGGGTGTTGATGGACATAGGCATCCCAGGCGGATTGATCGCTTTCGACGTATGGGCGGATGAAGGTCATTTTGTTGAGAAACAAGAGGCTAAAGGCGGAGAAGATAAGAAAGCTGACTTATCTTTTGGCGCGAAGCGCCCACATTCCCTGCTGTTCTTGGCGCCTTGGCGCAAAAATCGTCCTTGCAATTTTCATAACCCATGCACCAGTTCCACCACCCGATCGGCCGTGTGGCCGTCCCACATTTCCGGAACGTCGCGGCCCTTCTTGGCCAGGGCTTTTTCAAGATCCGCTTCCAGGGTATCCGGCCGCCCCAGCACGTTGGTCCCCTGGTTCACCGTCACCGGCCTTTCCGTGTTCGGGCGCAAAGTCACACAGGGAATGCCCAGGTAGGTGGTTTCTTCCTGCAACCCGCCGGAGTCGGTGACGGCAAAACGGGCGCCGAAAACCAAGTTCATGAAGGCTTTGTAGCCCAGCGGTTCAGTCAAGATAATGTTTTTGTGGTTGGCAAGAAGGTCGGAGAGTTCAAAGGCGTCAAGCTGCTTTTGCGTTCGCGGGTGGACGGGGAAAACCAAAGGGATCTGGTCGGCAATCCGCTGCAATGCCCCGCACAGGACGGTCAAGGTTTCTTTGTTGTCCACATTGGAGGGCCGATGCAGGGTGACCACTCCGTAATTCCCGTCCTGGAGACCGAACCGTTTCCGCGCCCCTTCCCGCTCGATGGCAGGCGTCATTCTCACCAGGGAATCGATCATGATGTTGCCCACCATGCGGATTTTTTCGGAGGCAACCCCTTCCCGGACCAGGTTCGCGTCCCCGTCCCGGGACGGGGTCCACAGGTGATCGGCAATGGCGTCGGTTACCACCCGGTTGATCTCTTCGGGCATGGTGCGATCGAAGGAGCGCAATCCGGCTTCCAAGTGGGCCGTGGGAATTCCCATTTTCACCGCCGCCAGCGTGCAGGCCACGGTGGAGTTGACATCCCCCACCACGATGACCAAGTCCGGCTGTGATCCGAAAAGCACCTTTTCATAGGCGATCATCACTCCCCCCGTCTGCTCGGCGTGGGAGCCGGAGCCGATGCCCAGACTGATGTGGGGATCCGGCAGTTCAAGATCCCGGAAAAAATCCAGGAACATGTTCCGGTCGTAATGCTGACCCGTATGAACAATAATGGGGCCGGCCCACTTCTGCCTGAACAAAGCATGGTAGAGCGGCGCGATTTTCATGAAATTCGGTCGAGCGGCGGCAATCAGATGAATTGTTTTCAAGGTTGAGAAGTCCAGGTTCGAGTGAGAAACTAAATATTTTTGAACCACTCTACGGTGAGTTTCATGCCTTCTTGCACCGAAAAGGCCGGGGCGTAACCCAGAAGCTGGCGGGCCCGCGAGATGTCCGCCAAGGAATGGCGCACATCCCCGATCCGTTCCGGGCCGTAGTGAGGTTCAATACCATTGACGGCCGGATCGTGAAGGGCCAGCTCCCGACGGATCATCTTGAACAAATCGTTGAGGCTGGTGCGCTCGCCAAAGGCGATGTTGTAGACCTTGTTGACGGCATCCGGATGTTGTGTGGTGGCGGCCAAAAGGTTGGCCTGAACCACGTTATCGATGAAGCAGAAATCCCGGCTGGTTTCCCCGTCGCCGTTGATCGTCGGCACGTCATGATTGCGAAGCTGTTGGATCCACTTGGGAATCACCGCCGCATAAGCCCCTTGGGGGTCCTGCCGCTGGCCGAACACGTTGAAGTACCGCAGGCCGATGGCCTCGATGCCGTAAGTCCGTGCAAATACGTCGGCGTACAGTTCGTTGACGTATTTGGTCACGGCATAGGGAGAAAGCGGCCGGCCGATGTGATCCTCCACCTTGGGCAGCCCGGGGTCGTCACCGTAGGTCGAGGACGATGCGGCGTAGACAAACCGTTTCACGCCGGCATCCCTTGCGGCCATGAGCATATAGAGAAATCCGTCGATATTGCTCCGGTTGGTGGTCACCGGGTCCTCGATGGAACGGGGCACGCTACCCAAGGCAGCCTGGTGCAGCACGTAATCGACACCGGCAACAACCTTGCGACAGGCGTCCAGGTCTGAGATGTCTTCTCGATGAAAGGTGAAATTGCCCCATGCTTTCGGGCCGACGGCCCCTTTGATCATGTCGAGGTTTTCTGCTTTGCCGGTGGAAAAGTTGTCCATCCCGACGACCTTCTGCCCCAGCATCAACAATTGTTCCGTCAGGTTGGAGCCGATGAAGCCGGCCGCGCCGGTGACAAGCCAGGTTTTGGGCCGATCTTGGAGTTTGTTTTTAATGGCGGTCATGTTCGTTATCATCTCCCAATAATATCCTTGGACCATACATTTATTATTTTACTCGACTTCGCATTCAAGTTGGTGTCCGTCCAGAAATGAAGATTTTTTCGTGAGATCAAGGCGGGCGACTGATTTAAACCGGAGGAATAGCAGCGCTATTTCGAGGATTTAAATCTTGGCGCCCAACGCTGAGATCGCGGAAAAAGACCATTTATGGATGGGCACAAGTTGATATTTCACGGTACGATAGGTTCCGTTTAACTCGACCCATCCTACCGCTACAGCGTGAATTCGTGTGGATTTTCGGTAATTTTAGCCTTGCGTCCTGAATCCCGGAACCTCGGTCAGATGCTCCCGACAGGTGAGAAAACGACATTCCGGGAACGATTCGATCAGCCGCCGCAACTTGGCTTCGGTGCGGTCCAGATTGACGTAGTGACGGAACTTGAACCAGCGGTTGGCTTCGGCGACTCGGGGCTGGTCGGCGTCCACCTCCCATGGATGCATATAAAAAACATAAGCACCATCACGTGCGAGAATCGACCTCACGCCGTTGATGAACAATCCGGCGGGCATGAGGCGAAAATAGCCACCACCGGCCCAGGGCAGGATACGATTGCCCAACCGCAAGTTGCTGACCGGCAGCTCGAACAGACCGCTGTCGAGCCGAACCCCGACACCGTTTTTCTTTTCCACCGGCAGCACCATTTTCCCGTATCGGCCATGGAAGGCGAAGGAATTGTAGCTCGAATCGTATCGATATCCCGCTTTCATCAATATTTCGAGCAGGGTCTCGTCGATGGCAAAACTCGGCGCCCGGTAACCCGCTACCTCGCCGCCGGTAATGTCTTCGAGCAGCTTGCGGCTTTTTTCAAGGTCCTGCCGCAACGCCTCCCGATTCAATTTTTGAGGCAGATCATGGCAGAACCCGTGGGAGGCCACCTCATGGCCACGGCGCTGGATCTCACGCACAAGGTCTGGCAAACGCTCGGCGATCCACCCCAGGATGAAGAACGTGGTTTGGAGGTTCCGGGTTGGGAGGTTCCCGGTTCCCGGTTCCAGGTTCCCGGTTCCAGGTTCAGGGTTCAGAGTTCCGGGTTCAGGGTTCGGGGCGAAGGGCCCCCCGTTGTCATTCCGAGGAGCGAAGCGACGAGGAATCTCTTGGTGTATGTCGTCCACTCCCGCTCTCCTTCCCAACTGCGGATTCCTCACCCTGCTGACGCAGGGTTCGGAATGACACGGGAAGGAGGGATGGGGTTCGGGGTTCGGGGTTGGGAGGTTGAGGGGTTCTGGGTTCCCGGTTCCCGGTTCCCGGTTCAGGGGTTCAGAGGTTCCGGGTTCAGGGTTCCCGGTTCCCGGTTCAGCGGGCAAGGGGATTGAGTCGAAGAGATCCAGGAGACGGTGTACGTTTCGCTCGACCCGAAGCTCGCGCTGGGGCCAGGTGTCGAAGGGGATCCAGGCTTTGAAGTTTTCCACCTGGAACCAGTCTTCGACGTCGATGGTGATGAGAAAGACATTCAAAAACTTCATCTCCTGCAATAATACCCTGAAAACATTTCCGAAGTTATGAGGCTAAGAAGTTTGGAAGCTGAGAAAAATCATAATTTCGCAACATCTCACCCGATTACCTTCCCTTCGTCTTTTCTCTCAACTTCTTATCTTCCCAACTTCTCAACTTCTTTCTTTTCTTGGCGTCTTGGCGCGAGAATCGTCTTTTGGTTTTCCGCCTTTTCTCTCAACTTATTATCTTCCCAACTTCCCAACCTCCCGCCTTTCCCCCTCACGCCGGAATGTAGTCCTCCAGGATCGGCAGAAGCTCGGCGGCGAAGTGTTTGAGGGTATCAGCCGCCTGCAAGGTGTTGCCGTCCTGGATCGGGGTGATCAGGCGCACGAAGGATCCGTCCGTCCGGCGCCGGGTCATGGAATCCATCACCAAGTAGATCTTCTGCCAGTACTCGGAGCTGATGATCCGCCCACGCGAATGAAACCAGTAAAGTACGAGTTGTTTTTCCTTTCCCTTTTCCAGCAGCAGCTTGATCACCCGCACATCGCCGTTGGCGGTGGGAATCAGCTCGTGATCGACGCGGGCGACGCCCCAGCCGGCCCCGGGCATGCAGTTCTTGGGAGAATGGATCAGGTCGCCTTCCTTCTGGCTCTGGTAGTATCCGATGTAGAGATTGATCATGTCCCCGTTGCCGTTGTGATAATCCGCCAGGAAGGAATCATCCACGCCCAGAACGCTGTACACTTCCGGATCGAACATTCCCACACGCCCCTGCCAATCGCCGATTTGGCGGGGAAATTCGGTAAACGACAGCAACGGTGGCACATCCCTGGACTGCTGGGCGAAGCCGAGCAGCGCGGCGGTGAGCAGCATCAGGCCAGCGGCGGCAATCGTGTTTTTCCAGGAAAGAGTCATGGGCGGCTTTCAGAAACAGCTGGTTTACTGGATTCCTGCCTTCGCAGGAATGACGGAAAAAATCGGCATGCCGCCGCTTCAGGATGACGAAGAATTTTCCAGTCGTGTCAGCAGCAGGAACACGAGATAGACCAGAACGAAGGCGGCCACGAAAATCAACAGCCCCGAGGCGTCGTGCATGAAGCCGTGGGCCACTTCGGGACCGATGTAGCGGGCCATGATGGCCGTCACCGTCAGGCGCAGAATGTTGACTGCCACGGCGATGGGGATGGCCGACAGAAACAACACCCAGCGGCTGAGGGAACGCAAATTGACGATGAAGGCGAAGGCGCCGCTCAGGGCCAGCAGGGAAGTCAGCGACCGCAAACCCGAGCAGGCATCCACCACCTCCAGGGTCGTGTTGGCCAGATGCAGAATATTGCCCTCGCGCAGGATGGGAATGCCGATGAGACTGACAAGCTTGGCCGTCAAGCCGGCGGCAAAGAGTTGTAAAGGAAAAGCGAACTTGTTCCAGATGATGGCGGGAATCGGCACCATGAAAACCAGGTAGACCAGCGGCACCGCCACTCGGCGCGTGATCGACCCACCGCACAAAAACAGCACCAAGCCCCAGAGAGTGACGATGAGCGACACCCGCATGGTGAACAGTTCAGCGCCGAGGTTGCCCACGATGTGCAGGACCATACCGATGGCAACCAGCAACAATCCCCGGTAGTCGGTTTCAGCGCTGAGCCCGGCCAGCTCATCGCGTCGCTGCCAGACGAGATAGACAGCGATGACGGGAATCAGAAAGCCGTGGGAATAGTTGTCATCGATGGACCAGTCGCGTACCAGCTTGGCGATGGTGTTCGCATAGAGCACACCGAATGCGGATAGCAAGATGACAAGCTGCGGCAGAAAGGACCTGAGAGCGCCGATGTTCATTGGGGGTCGAAAATCAAAAGTTTAGAGTTGAAGGTTTGGGTTCAGGGTTCGGGACGGCCGCCTGTCATCCCGAGGCGCGCCAGCCACGAGAGGTCTCTTGGAAAAAGTTCTATCGTTCATAGCGCCCTAAAATCATCTTTTTCACAACTTCTCATCCTTTCAGCTTCTCAGTTTCCTTCTTTTCAATCAAACCGATACGGTGTCACCGGCGTCAGCGTGATACTGAACATGACGCTATTTTCGCTCAGATCGTTGTCCGGATCGGTGGACTGCACTTCGTAACGCCGACCGGTGAGGGCCAGGCTGAGCCAGCGCAGCGCCGCCGGTCGGTAGCGTAGGCCGATGGCGGTCTGGTAGACATCGTCCTTGCGCTGCGGCGTGGTGTTGACATATTTGTTGTACTGGTAGCCGACATCGGCGGTCAGTGCCAACTGGCGGGTCAATTCGTAGGTTGCCGAAACGTCGGTCTGGTAATAAATGTCCAGTCCCAGATTCTCAGCCCCGTAACTGGCCTCCTGATATCCGCCTTCCACCGAAAGCCCCAGTGATCCCCTCTTGAAAGCTTTTTGAAGACGCCCCGAAAAAGACGGCCCGGACTCCTCGTCCACTCCTTCCCTGTCCTGGAAGAAGTAGCCCAAATCGAAATCCAGGGTGGTTGTTGGGTTGATGCCCCATGAAAAGCCGAGGCCAGGATCGTAGATGATGTAATCCGGCGTCACTCCGTCGTATTCGGTTTTGGTATGACTATAGCGCAGAAAATACTGAAAATGGCGGCCAAGGCGATGAATGGCCCTGAGCGTTCCCTGGTATTCCTTCAGGTCGTCATTGGCGGCAGCGACCGATCCCTGATTGACGGAATCGAACAGGCCCCGCGCATAGGAGAGATGGGTACTGAACCCATAAGCGGCATTGAACCAGTAGGCCAGGTTGGCATGCATGGTGTGCCGTTGGCTGTCCTCAAGCACCGGATCGTCGTTTTCCAGCATGCGGTGGCGGTAGCCGATCCCGAAGCTGTCCTCCTGGCCAAAACGATGGTTCAAAGAAACCCCTGCCGTGTTGGAGTACCAGGTCTCACGGCCCCGGCGCAGGGTGGGGTCGATCCATTCGCCATAAACCTCGTCGTCTTCCAGGGTAGTGCGTGGCTCGTCGGTGCGCACGTAACTGTCGGTCAGCATCAGTTCGGTCTGTTGCGTCAACTGTGCCGATATCAGGGCAGTGGCGTTGTGGCGCACCGCGTCGCTGTCTTCATCACGGTGATAGAGCGTGAAACCGGGGCTGTAGGAAAAATTGGCCTGGTACCGCTGCTGCTGCATATTCAGGTCGATTCTGGGGGAAACGACGGTGATGAACTCCTCGCGGGCTCCCGTGGCATCCTGATCGACGTTGTCGGTGTACTCCTCGGAAATCGTCAGGCTTGGCGTAATGGTGGTTTCGGCGGCCGCCGAGGCAGCAACCAGCCCGATGAGCAGCGCCAGCAGAATCGGCTCGGAACGGAGGCGGCTGGAAACCGGTTTGTTTTTCATTTTATCCTCAGCGAAAAACAGGAATTAAAAAGGGTGAGAAAATCAGAAGGTGGAAAAAACTTACCTTCCCAACGCCTCATTTTCCCAACTTCCAGCCGTTCATGGCACCACGATCGTGTCATCGGGTTGAAGTTTCAGGTTTTCACCCAACTCCTGATCACCTACGATGGCCTTGTAATTGATGCGGAAGACCCGTTCCTGACCGTTTTCCCGGCGCAGCAGCAAAATCTCCTTCTTCGAAGCCCACTCGGTAAATCCCCCGGCCAGCGCAAAAGCCTGCAGGACCGTCAACTCCTTGTTAAGGGAATACTCCCCCGTGCGCGCCACTTCACCGAGAACGTAGAATTTCTTGCTGGCCGGCTCCTTAACGCTGACCGTCACCTGGGGGCCCTCCACGAACTGGGACAGCTTCTTTGTGATTTCGGCCTTCAGGTCCATCGGTGTCATCCCGGCGGCCATGATGTCGTCCAACAACGGGAAGGTGATGAACCCATCCAGACGCACCATGACTTCCCTGGTGAAATCCTCCTCTTTCCAGGTCGTGATTTCCAACAGATCTCCGGCACCGATGCGATAGGCGGAAGCATTATCCCCTTGTCCTTCTGCCGCCCGAGCGGTGCCGACAAGATCGCCTCCCACCAAAAGCGCCAACAGGATTACCACGGCATAAAAATTTAGAATCGCGCGCATTGTTTTCTCCTTTTGATTTGTCCCAGCCGTCTTGGCGCCGGACTTGTTTTTCTTACCGAAGGATGAATATAGCTCCGCCGGGTCGATTACAGCTCGCAAAATCTTGCATCTTATTGAATTAAAACAATTATTGTTCTATTTTGACGCAAACGCCCAACTTGGTACTTCAGCGCGCCCCACGTCGAAACAAGACGATCTTCACGGTTTTGAGCAAAATCATCAAATCCATGAAAACGGACAAATTTTTGATGTAGAACAGATCGTAGTTCAGCTTTTCGATGGCATCGTCCACCGATGCGCCATAGCCGTAGCTGACCTGGGCCCAACCCGTGATCCCCGGTTTCACCGCGAAGCGTTCCCGGTAAAAGGGGATGACCGCTTCAAGCTGTTTCACGAAATGGGCGCGTTCCGGCCGCGGGCCCACCATGCTCATCTCTCCTTTGACCACATTCCACAACTGGGGCAGCTCGTCGATGCGTAGTTTGCGGATCACCCGTCCCACGCGGGTGATGCGGTCGTCGTCGTCCTTGGCCCACACCGGACCGGTGTGCTGCTCGGCATCCGCCACCATCGAGCGAAATTTGTGCACCATGTAAGGCCGCTTGTGCTGACCAACCCGTTCCTGTGAAAAAAATACGGGACCGGGAGAATCCAGCTTGATCAGAATGGCCACAACCGCCATCAAGGGCCCGGTAGCCACCAGAAGAATCAAGGAAGAGACAACATCGCCGATACGTTTTGCCACCCGCCGCGCCCAGGATTTGCGGAACCCATCGGAAAAGATCAACCAGCTCGGCTTGATCTGCTCTACGCTGAGCTTACCGGTCAACGCTTCATAGAAGGTGGCACCCTCCAGGATGTTGATCCCTTCCACCCGGCACCGCAATAGTTCGTCGGTGGGGAAGCACCCCCGCTGATTGCCCATCGCCACCACCAGCGCTTTGCCGTCGGTTTCCCGGACCAACTCGACAAGTCCCTGGTAGTTTTTTTGGCACCGGCAGTTGGGCATAATTTCCCGAATACCGGCCATGTCCTCATCGGATTCCGTCAGCACCAACGGTACCTGGTAGCCGGAATCGCGCTTGTGAGCAATTTCACCAAGAATGTCCCGGGCCAGCGGTCCGGAACCGATCAGAATGATTTTTTGATCAAAAAGACCATGATCCAGCACATACATGTAGCCAAAACGCCACGAGACAATCATTACGACGGCCAGGGCGACACTGACTTCAAAAACGCCTCGGCCGATGATGGCTGGCGGGAAAATCAGGTAAACGATGGCCAGTAAAATGGCCGCCGCACCGAGGGCCTGGAGCAGGCGAATCCCCATTTCAGACATGGAATCGGTGATTTTGAGATCGTAAAGATCATTGTAGTAGAGGCAGGACTGACAGACAATGGTAATCAATAACGCCTTAAAAACGACTTCAGGCACGTTACGGATATCATCGCCGCCCATCAATACCCATCCGGCGACGAGTACGGCAATCAGAATGAACAACCCTTCGCCGATGGCGAAAAAGACGTTACGGATCGGGTAGTATGTTTTAAAAAAACGCAGCATGGGCGAGAGATTCCGGGTTCAGCGTTCAGGGGTTCGCGGGCGCATCATCGGTAATACCTGCTCTTTGACCGGTAGTTGTAATAACTGCCGTAGAGAGACCCCAAATGGAAATCAAAGCGATTCATCACGGTTCCGATGATTTTTTCCCGCCCTATGGTTTCCACTAGGTCTTTCAATACATTGCGGGGCGTCTTGCCGTAACGAACCACCAGCAGAATGCCATCCACCTGACGCGCCAAGGCATTGGCCTCGGAGATCATCTTGGGCGGCGGCGTATCGATGATGATGTATCGATCATCGTAGCGTTCCCGCACTTCGCTGATCAGGTCCATCATCCGCGGGCTCGACAATAGTTCGGCGGGATTAACCACCGACCTGCCCGCCGGCAACAAGGTCAGCTTGTCGATGCCGGTTTTGAGCAACACCCGGGACAGCGGCACCGTGCTGTCGGACAGATAGCGGCTCAACCCCGGCATATTCCCATCGTAGCCGAAAATGTGATGAAGTGTGGGGCGACGAAGATCACAGTCGATCAGGAGCACATGCTCTTCGATTCCCTGGGCGATACTGACGGCCAAGTTGGCCGAAACGAAGGACTTGCCCTCCCCTGGCAGAGCGCTGGTGACCATGAGGGTGCGCGGCACCTGATGGCCCGGCTTGGGAAAAAGAAGCTGGGTGCGCAGCAGCTTGAACTGCTCCGCCTCGAAAGACCGCCGGTTGTGCAGTGTCACCAGTTCCGGGATGAGCCGTCGTAGTTCGGGGATCGAATGATCCTCTTGGCTGCTTTGGGCGGCCTGGGCTTGCACCGGTCGCCCCGCTTCCTCTTGCGCCAGAGGTATGGGGCGCAACGTAGCGATGGGCGCTTTGCGATCCTCCGAAGAGGATTCGCCGGTTCCTTCTTTCAAGGGCACTGCTTCCAGTTCAGGACGCTCGTCCCCTCCGGCTGAAATCCGGCGATCGGGCATTGGATACCCGGCTTGCCCGGTTTTGTTCAACGCTTCGAAAAACTTTCCCATCGTACCCCTTCTGGTCAACCGAGAACCTGGCTGATGAAGTTCACCGTCCGGTCCACCCCCTTGAGGGTCAAGACGCTGAAGGCCCCGCAAAGCAAAACGCACAAACCGATCCCACACAAGCTCGCGACGGCATGCAACCGGCGTCGGCGGCGCTCAGAGGGCCGTATGATCGAAGGGATCGATACCAAGGTGGGCACGCCCACCAGTTTTTCCACTTCTTCAGGGAGCCTCAGCGCCTGGTCAAAATAGGCCAGCAAAAAGATCAGCGCCCCGCCAAAGCCCAGGCCGAATGCCACGGAAACGGCGAACAGGTAGGCCACTTTGGGCGAAATCGGCTTTTCGGGTAGCCGGGCCGTATCCAGGACCTGAAACTGCTCTCCTTTTTGCTTTTTTTCCATATTCACGGAAAGGTCCGCTTCCAGCTTTCTGGTCAACAAGGCATCGTAGGCTTGCTTTAGGTTTTCGTAGTCTCTTTTGAGCGAAAAAAGTTCCTGCTCCTGAGCACGGTCTTTAAAAATGATGGAAAAGTAGGAGAAAATAGACCAGAACAGCGAGGGAAAGAGAAAGGAGCCCCCTCGCGTTTCTTGGCCGAGACATGACGGGGGCTCCTGCCACAAGAAC
>Ga0172382_10003006_pt1 | contig 27194 bp, 25 predicted proteins | sample Leawel138RmetaG_FD_122245 | JGI IMG/M metagenome (GOLD analysis project Ga0172382, IMG submission 122245) | Leachate microbial communities from a municipal landfill in Southern Ontario, Canada - Leachate well 138R metaG | ecosystem: Engineered > Solid waste > Landfill > Unclassified | place...
CTTCGGCGAACCGGATTGGCTCGTAATCAATGCGCCCGGATTCGAAGCTGACCCTGAAACGGATGGAACCCGCCAAGGGAACTTCGCTATATTGAATTTCTCCCGTAAAATCGCTTTGGTAGGTGGAACCGGTTACACCGGTGAAATCAAAAAAGGAATTTTCTCTGCACTGAACTTCCTGTTGCCTACTTTTCAGAATACGTTGCCGATGCATTGCTCCGCAAACATGGGCGAAAACGGTGATACAGCTATGTTCTTCGGGCTTTCCGGAACGGGAAAAACAACTTTGTCAGCCGATAAAAACAGGAAACTCATAGGGGACGATGAACACGGTTGGACGGAAGACAACGTCATTTTTAACTTCGAAGGAGGTTGCTACGCAAAAGTAATCAACCTTTCCGCCGAAGGCGAACCCGAAATCTACAATGCCATCCGTGAAGGTTCTTTATTGGAAAACTGCGTATTCAAACCGGGCACGAATGAAGTTGATTTCGAAAATAAATCCATTACCGAAAACACACGTGTAAGTTATCCGATTGATTTCATCGAAAACATCGCGGTTCCTTCTCTGGGAAAAAATCCGACGAATATTTTCTTTTTATCCTTTGACGCATTCGGGGTTTTCCCTCCGATCGCTAAATTGAATCCGGCTCAGGCTGCTTATTTGTTCATTTCGGGCTATACTTCGAAGGTAGCCGGGACGGAAGCGGGCGTAACCGAGCCGCAAACGACTTTCTCAACTTGCTTTGGCGCGCCTTTCATGCCGCTTCACCCGACTGAATATGCTTCTATGCTGAGCAAAAAAGTAGCGGAAACCGGCGTAAACGTTTGGTTGCTCAATACCGGCTGGAACGGACAGGGAAAAAGAATGAGCCTGAAAGATACCCGAGCCGTAATCAACGCAGCGCTGAAAGGAGATTTGGATCATGTAGAATTCAAACAAGATCCTTATTTCGGATTCCAAATCCCGCAATCCTGTCCGGGCGTTTCTTCCAATGAAATCCTGAAAGTGAAAACTTCATGGGAAGATATGAATGCTTACGACGAAAAAGCAAGGTTGCTCGCAAGCAAATTCAAAGAAAACTTCAAAAAGTTCGAAGAATTCGCCAATGAGGAAATCCTGAGCGGAGGCCCTTTGGTTTAATGAGTATCGTAGAATTGTATAATGTAGATTGTACAATTCTTAAATAATTTGATTAAAAATCCTGTATTTAAAGTTACAGGATTTTTTAATTGTGGTTTATTTAGTTTTAATTCCGGCCTGATGCGCAAAATTTTCAGCAAATTCAATGATAGAATCGGCTACTTCATCTTCGCTTGTGGCGCGCTGATAGGAATTCGCCATGGAAATGAAGATTTGGTGGTAAAACCTTTTCATATCGTCCATCGGCATTTCTTTGGTCCAAAGGTCAATTCGCAGTGCTTCCTTGTCTTTATCGTCCCATACCGAAACCATCACAGCCTTGGTTTCTTGGTTGCGGATCCCGCCGTCTTCAGCATTCCAACTCATCTTTTCGGGAATATGGTTTTCATCTAATTCTATATCGATGTGGATTTGTGTTTTTTTCATTTTTTGGTTTTAAATTTTATTCTTTATTAAGATTCCTCCTTCGTCGAAATAACAGGTAATTACTTTAAATATTTATTCATAATTCTTGATTTCGTCATTGCTTTCGGGACGGGTGGGTGTATAATTTCCGTCGCCTTTTTTGGGTTTGTATTTGGAACCGGTAAAAATGGTTTGGGTATCGGTGTTTAAAAACTCGTCGAGTGTAAGGTCGGGGTTTTTGTCCAAATAGGCTTTACATATCTGCCAGCCGATGTAAACACCAATCCGTCCGGGGGAATCGGTTTCCACTTCGTTGAGGAATTTGGAATAAGGAGCGGGATTCAGGAAACGTTCCCGCAGCGACCGGTCAGTTTCAAACACCATGTTCTGTTCCACAAAATAATTCCAGACATTTCCTTCGTTTTCCTTTGCCCATTTCATTTTTTCGGGCGTATAGCCGATTTTTAATTCATCTGAAGTTTTAGGTAAAAGCGCGTCTGCCAGAATCAGTTTTTTTCCTTCATCGACCATCAGGTCACCGAAAGTTTGCTGGCGAATGTTGAATGGAATTATTTCTTGGCCAATCGCTCTGACTACCGCAGCCGGCAGGTTCTCAGGATTCATATTTTTGGCCATATAATCATACACCTTCAATGGTGCCTGCATTTTATACAATGGGTTTTCAGTCCCCAAAAACCCGTCTAAGGCAATGAACATCAAACCTTCTTGCGCACCGTAAATGACCGGGTCGTAAATATTTTCCTGCAAAGTGGATGAATAGGTGAAAATATGCGGGATTTTATGCCGGGGAAAATGGTATTGGTAATAAGTGAACACTTCCGATAGTTCCTCGTGGGTTTTGCCGTATTCCCGGAAAACTTTCACGACCGTATCGTAAACAGCCCTTTCAAAAGGATGTTCTCGCTGGGCTTCCCAGATTTGGTTTGAAACCGTATCTAAAAAAAAGAAAGGGTATTTCGCTTGCACTTCAGCCAAAGGGATTTCGGTATCGAAAAAGTCCTTGCTGATATCGGTAAATTCCAACTTCACCTTTTCTTCCGGCAGTTCCACGTCCCATCGGTTTTCCTTTCCGCAGGAAACCAACAGTATGACCATCAGGGCAAGCAGCCCATTATTTGCTTTCATTTCTTTCGTTTTAAAAATTTCCAAAGGCGGGTCGTTTGACAATTCCTTACCTTTGGTTAATCAACGTACAAATTTAATCATATAATGCAGACCGAAAAAATCATTATCCACATCGTCGATTGGTTATCGGAATATGTAAAAAAATCCGGTCAAAAAGGCTTTGTCGTGGGCATTTCCGGCGGGATTGATTCTGCGGTCGTCTCCACCCTTTGCGCGCAAACCGGGTTTCCTATTCTGTGTTTGGAGATGCCTATTCATCAGGCTGAAAACCAAGTGCAAAGGGCATTGGCTCACATCAATTGGTTAAAGTCAGCATTTGAAAAAGTGGATGGAAAAACGGTCAACCTCACCACGGTTTATGACGAATTTATTTCGGTTGTGGAAAAATCTGATAATGAGCATTCCTATCATTTATCTTTGGCCAATACCCGGGCGCGGCTTCGGATGGCTACGCTTTATTATTATGCCGGAATGAACCAATACCTTGTAGCCGGAACCGGAAACAAAGTAGAAGATTTCGGCGTCGGGTTTTTTACCAAATACGGTGACGGCGGCGTGGACATCAGCCCGATTGCAGATTTGATGAAATCTGAGATTTATGAAATTGCGGCCTATTTAGGGATTCATAATGAGATTCAAAAAGCCGCTCCCACAGATGGTTTATTTGGGGACAACCGCACCGATGAAGACCAGTTGGGCGCAACTTACGCTGAATTGGAATGGGCGATGAAAGCTGTCGAACGTGGACAATCCACCCAAGAGTTTACCAATCGCGAACGGGAGGTTTTTGAAATCTACGAAAAACGCCACCAGGCCAATCTCCATAAAATGGTGCCGATCCCGGTTTGCAGGATTCCCGATGAATGGCGGGACTAACCATAGTTTTTTGAAATAAAGGGAACAGGACTCGAACCTTTGTCCGCGGCGGCGGATATGAGCTCTCCCATATGTCCTTAATAAAAAACTCCTTGGCTTCAACAAACCAAGGAGTCTTTTTTCCTGTAGCGGGAACAGGACTCGAACCTGTGACCTTCGGGTTATGAGCCCGACGAGCTACCTACTGCTCCATCCCGCGATTTAGACTGCAAATATACAACAATTAATTAATCCCACAAAACTTTATACTTTTATGGGTGGATGGGATTCTATAAAATCTACTGCCAGTTCCGGATCATCGGTCAGGTAAAGCAATTCCTTATAGGGCATTCCTACTGCCAATTGGTGAAGCACGGAATACAGCGCCGTGTCCTCTATGTATCTCTTTTTACCCAAAAAAATCATCGGGCTGTAGTAACCGAAAGTCCCGTAATGGTTTTGTGCTGCTTCTTGAAAGATTTCTTGGGTAGTGCCCGCACTTCCCGGCGCATAGATAATCCCGTATAGGCAAATGGCCAATAAAGTGTCTTCCCGAATGCTGTTCGAGAAATATTTGGCAATTTGGGATGCGAATAAATTGGAAGGTTCATGTCCGTAAAACCAAGTGGGAATCGCGAGGTTTTCTTCTCCAATTGGGTATTTTTCCAATACTTTTTTGGCCTGTTCAAAATAATTCAAGGCAAAGTAATCCCGAAAATCATCACCCTGAAACTTCAAATCGGTCAAAATTTCGATGGCATCCAAAAGTTCATCGTCCGTGTGTTTGCCGAAATACGCGCCCAGGTTTGCGGCTTCCATCACACCGGGGCCGCCACCGGTGGCCACGAAATAGCCTTTTTCCGAAAGGCGTTTGGCGGCGAACGCCACTTTTACATAATATTCCGACCCTCTTTTGGTGGCATGTCCACCCATGAATCCTACGATTTTCTTTTTGGTCATGCCCCATTCGTCGTATTCGATGATGCTCCGCAATGCGACATCTATGGCGTAGTCATGGAGCCGTTGGGCCATGGCTTCATCCATCGGTGGGTTGTATTTGCTTTTGATGAAGTGGTTGTATATTTGAAAATCGGCCGTTTCATTTAAACGTAAGGACGCAGGATTCATCAGTTCTTGCCAAGTATAAAGCCCGATTCGGTGCGGATTGTATGGGAATTCACTGAATTTCGGATAAACGATGGCACCGTTACTAATCAGGTGTACGGCATCTCCTTTCCTGAATTCACACCCCAGAAAAGTCGTCCCTTTGGTGTTCAAACCTTTCCAATCGACAGCTTCATCTATAAATCGCAGGTTTTGGACTACTTTTCCCCTTAAATCCGATGTGTGGGAAAGCACTTCTTTCCATTCTTGTGGGGTGCGGATCAGATTGGTGAATTTCTGTAGCGACATATTGAATCTTTTAAGCAAGTTAATGGATAATTTTTGAAAGTGGAAGGAATTTAGGAAGGATTGGATTCAAATCGGACTTCGATTCTTATCTTTGCAATCCAAAATTAAAAGAATGAGCGGACTTATCCAGGAATTGCAATGGCGCGGATTGATTCACCAGATTATGCCCGGAACAGAGGAACAACTGCAAAAGGAAATGACCACAGGTTATGTAGGCTTTGACCCGACTGCAGATTCACTCCATGTGGGAAGCTTGGTTCCGATTGTGTTGTTGATGCATTTGCAGCGTCATGGCCATAAACCGATTGCGCTTGTCGGTGGTGCTACCGGTATGATTGGTGACCCGACCGGAAAGTCCGCAGAAAGAAATCTACTGGATGAAGAAACTTTAAACCTTTATGTGGCGGGAATCCGTTCGCAACTGGAGCGGTTCCTTGATTTCGATTCGTCCACACCAAACGGCGCAGTCATGGTAAACAATTATGATTGGATGAAAGAATTTTCCTTCATTGATTTCTCCCGTACCGTAGGGAAACACATTTCCGTCAACTATATGATGGCGAAAGATTCTGTCAAAACAAGGTTGAGTGCGGAATCATCCGTGGGCATGTCCTTTACCGAATTTACTTATCAACTGATTCAGGGATACGATTTCCTTCATTTGTATAGAGAATTCGGTTGCAAATTGCAGATGGGCGGCTCCGACCAATGGGGCAACATCACGACCGGAACGGAACTCGTCCGCCGCATTGCCCAAGGCGAAGGCTTTGCGTTTACCTGCCCTTTGACCACTAAATCCGACGGGACCAAGTTCGGTAAAAGCGAAGGCGGAGAGAATGTCTGGCTCGATAAAAACCGGACTTCGCCCTATAAATTCTATCAGTTCTGGTTGAATCAATCCGATGAAGATGCAGAGAGATACATCAAGGTTTATACTTTTTTAGGCCAAGATGAAATTGAAGATTTAATTCAAAAACACAAAGAAGAACCGCATTTGAGGCAGCTCCAAAAGAAGTTGGCCGAGGAAGTAACCGTCCTGGTGCACGGAAAAGAGGAACTGGACAATGCCGTCAAAGCTTCGGAAGTCCTGTTTGGAAAGTCCACTACGGAGGATTTAAAGTCGCTGAACCCGGAAACCTTCCTCTCGGTTTTTGAGGGCGTTCCCCAAGCGGTTATTTCTATGAACGAATTGAATTCGGGGCTGAATATCATCGACGCCTTGTCCGAAAAGTCCGGGTTCCTTAGTTCCAAGAGCGAAGCCCGAAGGGAATTGAAGGCGAATGCCATTTCGGTCAATAAAGAAAAGGTGGGAGAAGCCTATGATTTAACGCCAAACGATTTGATTTCAGGGAAGTATGTATTGCTCCAAAAAGGGAAGAAGAATTATTTTATTTTGATTGTGGAGCCCTAGATTCCAAAAAAAAAACCATTCAACACGGCTGAATGGTTCTTTGAATGGGACAAAATTTACGATTTCTTCTGGTAAGTCGCCAGTTTCATCATCGATTTCAACATGGTTCCCGGCCTGAAGTTCACCCGGCTGCCTTTGATTTTCGAAGCATTCACTTCACGCTCTAATTCAGAGGGTTCGCTCGAAAGGCTCATTTGCAGCGTAAAATAGTCCCCGACCCGTACAATTTTGCCATTGCTTAAATCTTGAGAAATCTTGGTAAGCGTCGCGTCAAGAACCGCCAATATATCTGCTTTGGTCACCGTTGAGGTTTCCATCGCGTACAACGCCAAATCATTCAGCGTCGTTTCACCGTCAGCCACAGCTACGGCGTACCACCTTTCCGGTGCCGCCATATTCTGAGGGTTTTTCCTCGGGATTACTTTGAATTTGATAGACATAATACTTAATTTTTAAAGATTAATTAATCCAAAGTTAATAAAAATATTCACATAAGTATTTGAAAATAAGCCTAAAATATCAAGTAAACCGATCCATTCCATTGGGTGTCGGAATCGCGTTCAACAGGGGCATTCAAAAAATCTCCCTGCCGATTTCCCAAAATCTCCCTGCCGATTTCTCCAAATCTCCCTGCCGATTTCCCAAAATCTCCCTGCCGATTTTTCTAAATCGTCCTGCTGATTTTGTCTAACTAACCTGAACTCCGTTTCCGGTCTTTTCTTCCGGAACCAGAAAAGTCAATTTCCCGTTTTCCTTATCGGTCAGTAAAAGCATACCTTGACTTTCAATTCCACGGATTTTTCTCGGTGCCAAATTGACCAAAACAGTAACTTGTTTCCCTATGATTTCTTCGGGTGTAAAGCTTTCCGCAATTCCCGAAACAATCGTCCGGACGTCAATTCCGGTATCGACTTTCAGTTTCAGGAGTTTGTCTGCTTTTTCTACTTTTTCCGCTTCCAGAATGGTTCCCACACGCATATCGATTTTGGTAAAATCTTCAAAATTGATGGTTTCTCTTTGCGGTTCAGCATTTGGATTTGTCATATTGTTCAGGGTTTTACTTTGATTTAATTTATTGATTTGAAATTCGATGGTTTCATCTTCTATTTTGGCAAACACCAATTCCGAAGGATTTAACTGATGCCCAGAAGGAAGCACTTCATTTATAGCCTCAAGTTCCGTCCAGTTCAAGGCAGATGTGTTCAGCATTTTGAATAATTTTTCGGATGTAAACGGTAGAAAAGGTTCGCCCAGTTGTGCCAGCATTCCGGCGATTTGAGCGGCAACATACATAATCCCCTTTACTTCTTCCGGTTTGTCCTGTTTCTTCCAAGGTTCCTGAAACTGCAAGAATTGATTGCCCATTCGCGCGAGGTTCATGTACTCCACCAAAGCATTTCGGTATTCGAATTTCTCCAAATGCGCACCGATTTTCTGGGCGAAACCTTTTAATTGGTTGATTTCATCAAAGGCAATTGTTTTTTCGGGAACGATGCCTCCATAATATTTGTGCGTCAAAACCATCACACGGTTGATGAAGTTCCCCAGAATCCCCACCAGCTCTGAATTATTTTTGGTTTGGAAATCTTTCCAAGTGAAGTTATTGTCTTTGTTTTCGGGCAGGTTCGCCGTCAACACATACCGCAAAACATCTTGCTGACCGGGAAATTCTTCTAAATATTCGTGTCCCCAAACCGCCCAGTTTCGCGAGGTTGAAATCTTGTCATCTTCCAGATTCATGAATTCGTTGGCCGGAACATTTTCAGGTAAAATATAATCGCCATGCGCTTTCAACATCGCCGGGAAAATGATGCAATGGAAAACGATGTTGTCTTTCCCAATGAAATGAATCAGTTTGGTGTCCGGATTTTGCCAATAATCTTTCCAGTCTTTTCCGTTGGCTTCCGCCCATTCAATCGTGGAAGTGATGTAGCCAATAGGCGCGTCAAACCAAACGTAAAGAACTTTTCCTTCGGCTTCCGGCAACGGAACTTTTACGCCCCAATTCAAATCGCGCGTCATGGCTCTTGGCTTCAAACCGTCATCAATCCAAGATTTTACCTGGCCGTACACATTGGATTTCCAATCGTTTTTATGGCCTTCCAAAATCCAATCTTTCAGGAAATCCTCGTATTCATTCAAAGGCAAATACCAGTTTTTGGTTGCTTTGAGAACGGGCGTATTTCCGCTCAAAGCCGAACGCGGATTGATCAGTTCGGTCGGGCTCAAAGTCGAACCACAAGATTCACATTGATCACCGTAGGCATTTGGATTTCCGCATTTCGGACATTCGCCCACGATGTATCGGTCGGCCAGAAATTCTTTGGCTTCTTCGTCGTAAAATTGTTCAGAAACTTCTTCGATGAACTTTCCGTTGTTGTACAAATTCAAGAAGAAATCAGAAGAAACTTCATGGTGTTTGGGATTGGAAGTGCGCGAATAATGGTCAAAAGAAACACCGAATTTCTCCAGGGTTTCCTTGATTAATTCGTGGTATTTATCGACAATCGCCTGTGGCGTCGTGTTTTCTTTTTTGGCCCGAATGGTAATCGGAATTCCATGTTCGTCCGAACCTCCGATAAATGCCAAGTCCATTCCTTTTCGGCGCAAGTATCTCACGTAAATATCGGCCGGAATGTAAACGCCCGCCAAGTGCCCGATGTGAATGGGTCCATTGGCATAAGGAAGCGCAGCGGTTAATGTATATCGGTTCGGGTTGCTCATTGCGTTTGAATTTTGGATTGCAAAGATAATCCAGTAAAAAGGAAAAAGTAGAAAGTAGAAGGGAAATCTTTATGACAGCCCTTCCGGGTATTCAAAAATTTGAATGGTTTTTTTGGGAGAATCAATCCACCTTAAACAATAACATCCTTTTCCGGTCTACATGGTTTTACTGCCCGGTTTTTCTTCATTGTCATCAAATTTTCGGATGAATTCGGCTTTCATTCCGTGTTCAGCCAATGCTTTTTCGACAGAAGTTGTCGGCTGGTTGTCGATGGAAATCAGGTAAAATTCCTTTTCTTTAGGCCATGTTTCCGGTTTCTCTAAATAAATTTCCTGGATTTTTTCTCCGTACTTGAACCATATTTCGGGTGAATAAGCTTTAAAACCATAAAGTTTCAGCCCCGATTTTTCGATTCTTTCTTTTTGGGATAATAAGGATTGGTAGTTGGGATTACTTTTAAAAATGAGATCAATGACGGGCATACCCAACAACATGGCCGAAGACACCAAGGCGACCGCTCCCCAAAAAGCATTTTTAACATGGAAATTAAAAGTTTGACCAAAAAGGTAAATGCCAATGAGCAAACCCACTATTGACCATGCCAAGGAATAAAAATTCAATTCTGTTTTTAAAATGAAGAACAACAGAATCGGTATAATTAAACCTACTGTGCCTAACAAGGCAAATGAAAACTTCACCAAGATTTTCTCCCATTTTTTCCAGTCTTGGTTTTGAATGAGGTAATATAAATAGATTCCGGTCGTAGCCGCCAAAGGAATCATCAACGGAAACAAATACCGTTCTTTTTTGGAAGGAACCAAGCTTAATAATACAAGACAAATGACCGTCCACCAAAAGAAAAACTGATACTGCTTTTTGAACTTGGTTTTTTGAAGGACATAAGGGAAAATCAACGAAACCAAAGCAAAAATCGCCCAAACACCCATTTGAATCGGAAAACTCAAATAACGGGTAAAAGGCTTCACTTCCCGGTTGGCCCGAGCGGAAGATTCAGCTTCCATGATAGAAAGAAAAGTTTCCGAGTCGTGGAGGTAAATGAATAAATACCATGAGAAACCGATGACTGCCGTGAGCAATCCCATCCAAATCCAGCCGATCCATTTGACTTTCGGGAATCCGTAAACCAACCAATAAGCCAGAAAAAACGGTGCAACGATGACGTAAAATCCGGTTGGGCCCTTACTCAAAATAGAAAAACCAAGAAAGATACCGGCCATGGTAAAATTCAGACCATTTCTTTTTGTTGCTTTGAATGTCAAATAAAAACAATAAACGCCGATTAACGTAAAACTATAACAGAAAATATCCCAAGTGGCCCTTTTCCCGACCAATAAAACAAGAAATGCCGTAGCCAAAACCAATCCTGAAACAACTGCTAAATGTTGGTTTTTAGTTTCATCGCGCATGATTTTATAAAAACAGAAAACCATTGCAATACAGGACAAAGCCGCCGGAAACCGCAATGCCCAAAGGGTTTGGGTGCCGAAAAGTTCACCCATAAAAGCACTCAGCCAAGTTGGGAGCGGCGGTTTTTGGTAACGCGCTTCACCGTTCATGGTGGTGAAAATCCAATTCCCTTCGTTTACCATTTCACGCGCACTGACAAAATTCCTCGCTTCCATAATATCCACGTACAAATAATTCAAATGCAGCAGGAACAATGCAAAACAAAGCATTATAAAAATCCAATACGGACGCGAAACCATGGTCAAATTTCTAACGAATTTAGGGGCTTATTTTGTATTTTTGAAAAAAAATAGAAACATGATTATTTGTACGACTGAAACCATTCCCCAAAAAGAAATCTCGGAAATCCTTGGAATCGCGCGCGGAAGCACTGTTAGAGCACGCAATGCCGGAAGCGATTTAATCGCAGGATTGAGAAATTTCATTGGCGGTGAAATCGACGAATACACCAAGCTCCAAGCAGATTCACGTGAACAAGCCATGCAGAGGATGATCAAAGACGGAGAAAGGCTGGGTGCAGATGCCATTGTAAATGTTCGATTGACAACTTCGGTCATTACCCAAGGTGCAGCGGAAATCCTCGCTTATGGAACAGCCGTAAAATTGAAATGATGGATGAAAGAGCCACCGATATCATCCACCAAACCCTTACCGGATTTGAATGGGTATTGGGAGCAATCGCAGCAGGGTTGCTGATTTACCTTATTATCAGAAGAATAATTGTCTGCAAAAAAGAAGATTTTGAAAAAAGGAATCATTAAGATTTCAAAATTCATCCTCTCTAACCGTTTATTTCTTATTTCAACAGCGTACCTTTGCCAAAAATTGGGCTCAAAGCGAGACACCCATTAATAATTGATTATTAAACATTTTTATGGCAAATATTGTCGCAATCGTAGGCCGGCCAAACGTCGGAAAATCCACTTTATTTAATCGTCTGGTACAAAAACGCCAAGCCATCGTTGATGACGTTTCGGGCGTTACCCGCGACCGCCATTACGGCAAAAGCGACTGGAACGGAAAAGAGTTTACCGTAATCGATACCGGCGGCTACATTGTGGGTTCAGACGATACCTTCGAAGTGGAAATCCGTAAACAAGTGGAACTCGCCATTGACGAGGCCAATGTCATCCTGTTCATGGTTGATAACCAAGTCGGTCTCACCGATATGGACAAAGAAGTTGCGCAGTTGCTCCGAAAAAGCAAAAAACCCGTTTTACTTGTCGTAAACAAAGTCGATTCCAATAAGAATTTAGAAGATTCTTATGAATTCTACAACTTGGGTTTTGAAGAATTTTACACCATTTCTTCTCAAAGCGGTAGTGGCACCGGTGAGTTGCTTGATGAGGCAATCACCCATTTTGAAACGGCCGACCACAAAGACCCTTTTGAAGGCTTGCCGAGAGTAGCTATCGTTGGCCGTCCGAATGCTGGAAAATCAACGCTTACAAACGCTTTGTTGGATGAAGAACGAAACATCGTGACCGACATTGCAGGAACCACCCGCGATTCCATTGAAACCTTGTACAATAAGTTTGGCCATGAATTCGTGCTGATCGATACCGCGGGAATGCGTAAAAAAGGAAAGGTCAGCGAAGATTTGGAATTTTATTCGGTGATGCGCGCTGTTCGTGCCGTTGAAGAATGCGATGTTTGCGTTTTGATGATTGAGGCAACCAGAGGAATTGAAGCCCAGGATCTGAATATCTTATTTTTAGCCGAACGAAACCGTAAAGGCGTTGTAATCCTTGTGAACAAATGGGATTTGGTCGAAAAAGAAACCAATACGATGAAGGCTTATGAAGCGGAAATCCGAAAGAAAATCGCACCATTCAATGACGTTCCCATTCTTTTTATTTCTGCATTAACCAAACAAAGAGTCCACAAAACCGTCGAGACCATCATGCAGGTAAATGAAAACCGAAACCGGAGGATTAAAACCAGTAAACTGAATGAATTGATGTTGCCCATTATGGAAATCAACCCGCCGCCGGCCATCAAAGGGAAATACATCAAAATCAAATACGTCACCCAATTACCAACCCGAACTCCACAGTTTGCGTTTTTTGCCAATCTGCCCCAATATGTGAAAGAGCCTTACAAGCGCTTTATTGAAAATCAGTTGCGCAAAAATTTTGATTTTACCGGTGTGCCCATCGAGGTTTATTTCAGGCAGAAATAAGTATCGAACGAAGATTCCATTCAATTGAGAACAAGAATCTGAAAATGAATTATACACAATCATTTAAATTCAACATTTAAAATTATTTTAAAGTTTTGGAATACAAAGTCCTGACAGAAGACGATATTCAATTTTTCCAAGACTTAGTCGGAAAGGAAAATGTACAGCTTTCCGAATTCGAAATTTACGCTTCCGACGCGACTGAAAAACTACAGTTTTTTCCCGAAATCGTGTTGAAACCAAATAGTTCCGAAGAAGTTTCCGAAATCGTCAAACATTGTAACAGAGAACTGCTTCCCATCACACCTCGCGGTGCGGGAACAGGGTTGGCGGGAGGTGCTTTGCCGATTCGTGGTGGCGTCCTCTTGTCGATGGAAAATATGAATCGAATACTCGAAATAGATACCCGAAATTTCCAAACGACCGTTCAGGCCGGCGTCGTCAATTACAAGCTCCAGCAAGCACTTTTTCTGGAAAATTTGTTTTTCCCGCCCGATCCGAGCAGTTGGCAAACCTCCCAAATCGGCGGAAACATCGCGACCAATGCGGGTGGTCCCAAAGCGGTGAAATATGGCGTAACAGCCAATTATGTTTTGAATTTAGAAGTCGTTTTACCCGAAGGCCAAATCATCTGGACCGGGGCAAATACGCTCAAAAACAGTACGGGAATCAATCTGACCCAACTCTTTGTAGGGAGTGAAGGAACGCTGGGCATCATCACCAAAGCGGTGTTGAAAGTTTTGCCCCAACCTCAATTTGATATTTCTTTGCTTGTTTCTTTTAAACAACTTCACCAAGCCTGTGATGCGGTTTCAAAGCTGTATTTTGCGGGTTTAAATCCGGCTGCCCTTGAATTGATAGACAAACGTTCTGCCCAAATTACGGTGGATTATTTGGAACAAAACTCGGAATTAGAAGGGTTAAATAAATCCTTGTTTGATGAATATGAAGCGCATTTGCTCATCATGTTTGACGGAGATTCCCAAGAGTCGGTTTGGGCTTCCGCCGAAAAAGCGGCCCATGCACTCCTCTCATTCGATATCGCTGAAATCATGGTTGCCGATACCGAAACCAACAAAGAAAGGATTTGGAAAATCCGGCGAAAACTTTCGGAAATCGTTAAAATGAATGGCTTTACAATTGAAGAAGACACAGTCGTTCCCCGTGCGAATTTGGCGAAATTGGTTCAGAAAACGCATGAATTGGCGGGCGAAAACCATTTCGAAGCGGTTTGTTACGGCCATGCAGGAGATGGGAATTTACATATTAGAATCAACCATCCGAAATATAAAAATTCCTATAATGTTCCTGAAATTCAATCTATTTTAGAAGAATTATTTAAAATAGTAAAAGATTTGGGCGGAACGATTTCGGGTGAACACGGGATCGGTTTGGTACAAAAACCTTTTTTGCCGGTCGTTTTTTCTCAGGCCAATTTGGATTTGCAGAAATCCATCAAACAAACCCTTGATCCGCGAAACATCATGAATCCGGGGAAACTGTTTTTTAGTTAAGTCAAATCAAAATCATTAATTTTACATTCAAAATACAGCAAAGTGGATTTCTTTTTCAATTTTAACGAAGACATTCCCGAACAGTTTTATTCCGGCGAAAATCATCAGCCCCATACAGCATGCTCGGTTTGTGGAAACGGATTTGGAGACGGCTATTATTTTATTGAGAAGGCCTTTCAGAAAACCCATGATAAATCGGAATTTCAATTGACATTTGAATATGCGATTTGCGAAACTTGTAAATCGGATTTGATGCAGAGCATTTCCCGTGAATCGATGAGAAATATCCGCAGGTTTGCCATGAAAATCGGTGGCGTTCCGGTTCTCAAAAATTCAGATGACTTAACTTTCGATTTGAACCAACACCTCACCACTTGTATGGCTACCGGGAAACCCATCGATGAACTAGATGAATACCATTTGGTCGGGATTTTCATGGGCAATAAAATGGTGCAACTCCCGATGGTTTATGGCGAAATGTTTATTGAAGAATATTCAGAATTATTATCCGAAGAAACCAAAGGATTTTACGATGATTTTTTCAATAATATCACTTTGTTACCGCCTACATTGGCCAAAATTCTGGAAGATGAAAAACCAAAAAGACCTGTTTTGATTTAATGAATTCAAATTCTGAATCTAAATTTGAAACCCTATCTTAGCCAAATGGTTTTCGTCACAGGAGCAACAGGGTTAATCGGCAGCTATCTTTTGGTGGAATTGGCCAAACGGGGAAAGAAAATCAGGGCAATGAAACGTTCGGGTTCTTCCTTGGATCCGGTTCAAAAATTATTTGATGATTTTTCAATCCTTGATCAGTTCGATGCTATCGAATGGGTGGAAACCGATTTGCTCGACATTCCTTCACTTTCCGATTCGCTGCATGGCATCGGAACCATTTACCATACCGCTGGCCGTGTCGGATTTGATGACCGTCAACGCCAAATCACCCATGAAGTAAATGTCCAGGGGACGGAAAACCTTGTCAACTTGGCAATTGCCCAAAATATCCCTGAATTTTTATACATCAGTTCCATCTCGGTTCTGGACCCTTCTCCGGCTCAAAAGGAAATCGATGAAAGCGCGAAATGGGACACCGAAAAAAACCATTCCGAATACGCAATTTCCAAAAAGAAAGGTGAAATGGCCGTCTGGCGCGGTTCACAGGAAGGCCTGAAGGTTCTGGTCGTTTATCCTTCTGTCGTTATAGGTAGTTTTGACGGTCAGCGGGAGAGCGAAAGGATTTTTGAGTTGGCGTCTAAAAAGAAAATGTTTGCGACTCCGGGAATTACCGGTTATGTAGATGTGCGCGATGTCGCTTTTTTGATGGCTGAATTAGTCGAAAAGCAAAACTGGAATGAAAGTTATATTTTGAGTTCCGAGGATAAATCTTTTGCAGAAATTTTAAATTATTTGAGAAATAAATGGAAACTGCCCGAAGTCCCGGTTTTAACCCCTTTTCAATTGAAAATCATTCAATATTTATCGTATGTCGGACGGATTTTCGGAGGAAAATTGATCAGCCCATCCAGTTACAGCGCACTCACGGGAAAAGCGGTTTATTCAAATTCCAAGGTCAAATCCGAAACCGAAAGAGCCTTCATACCCGTCAAGGAAGCCTTGGATTTTCACGCCGACAGGTTTAAATCATTCAAAACTGAACCATAAATACCAACAAATTCATGGAAGAATTTCATTCTAAGCTCACTCAATTCGAAATCCAAACAGGAACGGTAACCGCCCGGTGCCCGTCCAATATTGCATTGATTAAATATTGGGGGAAACGCGGCAACCAAATCCCGATGAACCCTTCGCTGAGCCTGACATTGACGAATAGTTATACTACAACTGAACTGAAATTCCGCCCCAAAGAATCCAAAGATTTTCAGCTAAAAGTATATTTTGAAGGCGACTTGAAGCCAAGTTTTGTACCGCGCATTTATACTTTTTTTGAACGAATAGAAACCTTTCTTCCCTTTTTGAGGAATTTCGAATTTGAAGTCCATACTTCCAATACGTTTCCGCACAGCAGCGGAATTGCTTCTTCCGCATCGGGAATGGGTGCTTTGGCACTTTGCCTGGTTCAGATGGAGCAGGATTTTGGAGTGGATTTCACCGAAGGTGAAAAATTGAGAAAAGCTTCTTTCCTCGCACGATTGGGTTCGGGAAGTGCTTGCCGCTCGATTTACCCGGGAGTGACCGTTTGGGGTGAAAGTGCTTCGGTAAAGGGAAGTTCCGATTATTATGCGATTCCTTATCCGTATGAAATCCATCCTGATTTCAGGAATTTCAGGGACACCATCCTTTTGATTGACGAAGGCCAGAAGGAAGTTTCGAGTTCAGCCGGGCATCAATTGATGGAAAACCACCCTTATGCCCCCCAGCGATTTGTTTCGGCCCAAGAAAATTTAAAAAAAATCATTCCGGTGCTGAAGGAAGGAGATTTGAATGAATTTGGGACGATTGTGGAGCATGAAGCCTTGAGCCTCCATGCGATGATGATGACTTCCCGCCCGGCTTATGTACTAATGTTGCCCCATACATTAAACGTGATACAAAAACTTTGGGCGTTTCGCAAAGACACTTCAACTAACCTGTTTTTTACACTGGATGCCGGTGCAAACGTACATTTGCTATACCCGGAAAAAGAGCAAGAAAGGTGCATGGAATTTATCCGGAAAGAATTGAAAATCCATGCCGCCAATAAAAAAATCATAGAAGATTTCTCTTTTTAACAAAAAGATGTTAAAAAATGATTAATTTTGAAACAATTTATTAATTATTAAAAACAAAAAGTATGAAAAAAATTTCTATTCTTTTGACAGGATTGGCTTTTTCTGTCGGTTTTGGACAAATGGTGATTACACACAGTGTAGATGCTGAAACCATTGATACAGGTGGTGTTGCATGTTGGGCAAACACAACCGGTGAGTACCGTGACAACGCTTTTGCAAGAGCTTATGTGATGAATGAGTATGTTGACGGTAATTTTGTGGTTTCTGCTGTTCAGTTCGGACAAGGTTCTGCAGATGAAGGTAAGTTCATCGAGGTTAACATTTATACCGTAACCGATGAATTCTTAGATACGGCTGAATTTACTTTGCTTGCAACGGCGAGTACCAACCTATCTGCTGCGGGAGATATGTCATTGATTGAATTGCCGATTGACGCGGTTATCCCTGCAGGTTCTACTGTTGCAGTAGAAGTTTTCGCACAAGACGAAGGTGATGTGGTTATGCAAAGGTATTTCCCAGGATTCAACTTGGCCGGCGAAACCGGAACACCTTGGTTGAAGTCTGACGGATGTTCAATTTGGTGGACAGATGCAAACACAGTAGTTGCGGGGTCTCCTCAGCCATATGTAATCAACTTGGTAGGTGAAGAAAATATGGGTGTAACTGAAGTAATCGGAACTAGCTTCCTTTCAGTTTCTCCTAACCCTGCTACCGATGTGGTTAACATTTCAATGAAAGGTGGTATGGAAGCAGCTTCCGTAAGCATCGTGAACCTTGCAGGACAAAATGTTTACACTTCAAAAGCAACAAACTCCGTAAATGTTTCTTTCTTGCCTGCAGGTGTATATGTTGTGAAAGTGATTGACACCAAAGGTGCAACCCACACAACTAAAATCGTTAAAAAATAATTTTTGAATAAAATGTATTTGATTGAGAGCCACCCGAAATCGGGTGGTTTTTTTATTCCTTAAATGGAAGTTCATCTTTTCTGTTTTGTGCATGGTGAATAGCAGCGTTTAACTCAAAACCGATTAAAATCAACAAAACATTGATGTAAATAAAAATCATCATAATCATCACCAATCCCACAGAGCCGTACAAAAGATCTAATTTATTGAACTCTTTGATGTAATAACGGAAGCCCATCAAAGTCAAGAAGAAAAGCAAAGTAGCCATCGTCGCACCGGGGAAAACCGAGCGCAAGCGTTGTTTGATGTTGGTTCCGAAATAATACAACATCACGAGCGATGCAAAATAAAACAAGGTGGCAGAAACAAAATTCAAAGTAAAAATCAAAGGCGAAATATCATCAAAAGTCTGGGAATCTTCAATGTACCGCCAGATGAAATTTGAATAATAAGTCAGCAACAACTGGGTAATGATGAAAACCACAAAAAGCAAAGTCAAGACGATGGAAACCATAAGGCGGTTCACGCCCTTTCTCCTTTTGGAATATCCGTAATGAGAGGTGTTGAATCCGTTGATGATGGCCGCAATCCCGTTTGAGGAGAGGAAGATTGTCAGCAAAATATATATCCAACTGATGCCGCCGCGTTCCTCCTGTCCGCGCGCGGTTTCCAAAACATAAGAAATTACTTCTGCGGTAATGCGCTCCGGTAAAATGCGCGGAATCAATTCCAAAACCAATAATTTCTCGATTTCGGTATAAAGCGGCGCATAAGGCAATACGCTGAACAAAAACAAAAGAAATGGGAAAATGCTGAAAAACAATGCCCAAGAAACCGCTCCAATCCTCAACCCGAAAATCCCTTTCGAAATCCCCGAAATCCATAATCCAATAAATTCATAGAGCGAAAGGTTGTTCAGGCTTTTTATTTTTATCCTTTGCGTAAATTTTACCGCCGGATTATTCCGCAAGAAATCTTTCAATTTTTCTTTAATAGCCATAATTTTGTAATCATTTGATACAGCAAAAATGAACTTGATCAGCATTTGCATAGGTAAAACCGATGAGAAACCGCTGGAGGAGCTGATTCTGAAATATGAAAAACGCCTTCCGCAACACTGGAATTATCAACGCATAGAAATACCCGACATCAAAAATCGGAAAAACCTTTCGGAACCACAACAAAAAGATAAGGAAGCAGAATTGATTCTGTCCAAAATCCAACCCACCGATTTTGTGATTCTGTTGGATGAATCCGGTAAGCAGATGAACTCCGTCGGTTTTGCAGAAGAAATCAGGCAATTGATGAACCAATCCGTCCGGCAACTCGTCTTTGTCATTGGTGGTCCTTACGGTTTTTCAGAGGAAATTCACAAACGCGCCAACCGCAAACTTTCCCTTTCCCAAATGACCTTTACACACCAGATGGTTCGCCTCTTCCTGACCGAACAAATTTACCGCGCATTTACTATCTTGCACGGAAAACCTTACCACCATGAATGAGCTGGGTCATTTCCCCGAAAAGAAATCTTTTCCGAATAATTCTTCTTTTCAAATTGATTTCGGAAATGCACTGCTCGTCGCATTCCTGATTATGATGAGTCTGTTGGTGCCAAGTGTCATCATCAATTTTCCGGTAAAGTTCTGGCCGGAATTTTACCATGTATCTTTGCCGCTTTCCTTTCTTGCCGGCGGCTTGTTAGGAATTGTTGTGCTAATGGCCTACCTCAAAATCAATGGGTCGGTGATTGTGGAACATTTGCGAATAATCCCGTCCTTTTGGTTGATCCTGCTGAGTGTATTGTTTTATCTGTTTTCCTTGCCTTTTGCGGAATTCTTGGCTTCGCTTTTTCCGACCACCGGACATTGGCTCATCGAAGAATTATACCGATCCACCACCCACGCATTTGAAATGATGCTCGATTACAAAATTGCCGGTTTCATAACGGTTTGCATCTTGGCTCCGTTTTTTGAAGAAATCCTCTTTCGTGGCATTTTGCTGCGCGGAATGCTGCAATATAAGATGAACCCGACGCTGGCGATTGTGTTCAGTTCGGTTTTATTCGGCTTGGTTCACATGAACCCTTGGCAATTTTTGGGAGCCGGTATTTTAGGCGTAGTTTTCGCATTTGTTTATTACCGGACCCAATCGCTTTGGGTTTGTATTTTTTTACACGCTTTGAACAATACGGTTTCATATGGGTATATGCTGAAATCCCAAACGATGGAAGAAAGTATTACGAACCCCAATGATTTCTTATGGATTGGGGTCTCGCTGATTATCGCTGTTTTAATAAGTTTCGGAATCTACATATTCACACCCCGCGTCAAATGGAATTAATTTTTGCTTCACATAATGAAAACAAAGTCAAAGAAATCCGGAACATGGTTTCTGAAGAAATCCGGATTCTTTCGCTCAACGATTTAAATTTCCATGAAGAAATTGAAGAAACCGGAAATACGCTCGAGGCAAACGCACGAATCAAAGCCAAAACCATCCACGGCTTGACCGGAAAGAATGTCTTTGCCGACGATTCCGGGTTATTTGTCGAAGCCTTGGGAGGTGCGCCGGGCGTTTTTTCGTCCAGATATGCGGGCACCGGAGATTCGGAAGACAACATAAACAAGTTATTGAAAGAGTTGGAAAAGGAATCCAACCGAAACGCTTATTTCAAGTCGGTTTTTTGTTTGATTTTGAACGATGAGGAATATTTCTTCCATGGTGAATGCCATGGTGAAATCATTTCGGAAAAGCGAGGCTGCAAAGGCTTCGGTTATGACCCTGTATTTATTCCAACAGGCTACCAACAAACTTTTTCTGAAATGGAATCCGGCCTGAAAAACAGCATCAGCCACCGGTACAAAGCGGTACAGAAATTGATTACCTTTATCGAAAATTTCCCATCTTGTCTCTGAAACTTACCATATTGGGCTTTAACTCGGCCATTCCAAAAAAAAAATCAGCACCTACCGCGCAACTGCTTGAAATTTCGAACCGTCATTTCCTGATCGACTGTGGGGAAGGAACCCAAGTTCAATTGCGGAAAGCCAAAGCGAAATTTTCTAAAATCAACCATATTTTCATTTCACACCTCCATGGTGACCACGTTTTCGGATTAATCGGTCTGATCAGCACTTTGCAACTTTTAGGCAAAGAAACGCCTTTGCGGATTTTCGGGCCCATGGGAATCCGAGATTTTATCATGAACCAATTGCGCCACACCCGGTCCAACTGCTCTTTCAGCTTGGATTTTACCGAATTGGAAAGCAATGAAAGCGAAATGATTTTTGAAGACGAGAAAGTGGAGGTTTTTACCGTTCCGCTCGACCACCGGATTTATACCAACGGTTATTTGTTCCGTGAAAAACAAAAACCCCGAAAACTCAATGCGGAAGCTGTACGGCAGTTTCCGGAAATAGAGATTTGCGATTACCAAAACCTGAAAAACGGAAAGGATTTTATCCTTCGGTCCGGCGAAACCATCCCGAATGAATTGCTGACACTTCCGCCCGAAAAATCGTTTAGTTATGCATTTTGTTCCGATACCCGCTACAAGCCTGACATTGTCCCGATTATTCGAAATGTGGACATCCTCTACCATGAAGCGACTTTTCTGGAAGATTTAAAAGAAATGGCGGATTATACGGGTCATTCTACGGCACGGGAAGCAGCGGAAATTGCCAAGGATGCCAACGCGGGAATGCTCATTTTGGGTCATTTTTCCAACCGATACAAAAATCTGGATGTTCTATTGGAAGAGGCTCAATCCGTATTTCCCAATACATTTATCCCAAAACAACTCCAGGTTTTTGAGGCTGAAAAATTGAAATTCAACTACTAAATAAATGAAAGCAAAATTTTTTGAAACCGTAGACAAAGCCGGTGAAGTGATTCTCCGCTATCCTGTTGTATTGCTCATGGCTCTGGTCATGGCAGCTGCAACGATTTACCAACTCGACTTGGATTATTCGAATCGGGAAATGGGTTTTTGGATACTCAAAATCATCTTGGTTTTTTCGCTGGGGATTTCGTTGATGTTTGCTTTGAAAATCCTCTCGCAGAGAATAGGAAAGGGATTTTTGTTGCAATCTCTGGGTATCCTTTTCCTCATTGGTTTTTACTTTATCCTCCCGGCTAATGAAGATGATTTCACGGAGGTTTATGCCTTTTTATTGATTCCGATTTATATTCTTTCGCATTTATTGGTTTCTTTTGTTGCGTTTTTGAGTCGAAAAAATCCGGAAACGGATTTCTGGCAATACAACAAAAATTTATTTGTCAATCTTGTGTTGACGCTCATTTTTACCGGTGTGTTGACCGGCGGTGTGGAACTTGCGGTTTTGGCAGTGGACAATCTTTTCAATGCAGGTTTCGATTCCGAAGTTTACGGCAAAATATTCATGGCTTTGGCCATTTTGGGAAGTGTTTTCATATTTCTTTTGTTCAATGAAACAGGGCTTCATTCCCTCGAAAAGAAAGGCGCTTATCCGGTCGTTTTGAAATTTTTTACCCAATTCATCCTGATTCCGCTCTTGTCTATTTATTTGGTGATATTGTACGCCTATTCCATTAAAATTCTCATCAATTGGGAATTGCCACGGGGCTGGGTTTCTTACTTGGTTTTGGCCTATTCCCTCATCGGGATTTTGGCTTTGCTGCTCGTTCATCCATTGAAAGATGAAACGGCCAAATCATGGGTGAAAATTTTCAGTAAAACTTTTTATTTTACTTTAATCCCATTGGTGTTTTTGCTGTTTACCGCCATATTTACCCGCGTTTTGGAATATGGATACACCGAACCGAGGTATTTCGTCCTCTTGTTGGCGATATGGCTTTCCGTAGTGGTTTTGTATTTTATTTTCTGGAGAAACCCAAGCATCAAATTCATTCCGGTTTCTTTGTTTTTATTCGGGTTATTTGCGCTCGTTTTTCCTTATTTGAATACTTTTTCAGTCGCCAAGCGCAGCCAGAAAAACCAATTGGAACAAATCCTCATTGAAAATGAATTGCTAAAAGATGGGAGTATTAATTTCAGCAAAGTCGTTGCCGATTCGGTATTGTATGAAATAGAAAACAAATTTGAATTTTTGGATGACCGTTTCCAAAGGGATTACATCGAAAATTATTTTGAGGAATCCGCGCGGAAGAATTTACCCGGCCGAGGTAATTGGAACCTGCATTCCTACTTCAAAAATGTAGAAAACACAACGATTCCATACGCCAGATCCGAGTTTTTGAAACTTGTTTCCGGCCAGTCTTTTATTGAAACTGACGGGTACCAATTCATTGTTCTTCCCGATGAATTGGCGGGAGACGGAGCGAAACTCAATGGCGATCAATTTTTATTGAATAACCAAGACAACAACTTCAAATTGAGTTTGAACAATGCGCAATCGGTCGATTTTCTGCCGTTAATTGAAGAACTTTTTGAACCCTACAAAGGCTCAAGGAATAATCGGGACGTGGAAAAACTGTTTGTGGAAACCGATTTGGGAACTTACCATGTCAAAGTTCATTTCAAATCCATCCATCGTTCTGACGGGACAGAGCCGATTTATTGGTTTGACGACCCTTTGTTTTTGATCAAAAAGAATTGAATCCTTCATTGAGTGGTAGGATTTATAGATTCGGCCGATTTAAGGATTTCAATATTTTTGTGCGTTGAACTTTCCCGCTCTCCGTTCTCGGAAAGGTTTTTACGAAATAAATTTCTTTTGGACATTCAAATTTACCAAGTACTTCGGTAAATTTTCCGAGGTCTAAATTCATCTGGTTTTCTGATTCAATAACGAGGACTAATCTTTGCCCCAGTTTTTCATCAGGCAAAGAACCAATGATGAACTCGTTTTGGAGGAAAGGCTTGATTTTGGCTTCGATTTGTTCCGGAAACAATTTGATCCCGCCGGAATTAATCACATTGTCAAACCTACCCAACCATTTGAACTGGTTTTCCCGGTGGATTTCAACCAAGTCGTTGGTCAAAATTTCTTCTGTAAAATAGGGCGTGCGGATAACCAAGCAACCGCGGTTGTCCTGACGGATTTTGATTTTGGGCAAAACGGTAAAACAAGCTTCCGAAATTTCTTTCAAAGCAATGTGGGTAATGGTTTCGGTCATTCCGTATGATTCGAAACATTTGGTTTCCAGAGCCGACAAATTTTTGCGCAATCCATCGGAAAGCGGTGCGCCGCCAAGGAGTAAAATTCTGATTTTCCCCAAGTCGGCCAAAGAAGCTTCTGCCTGCATGGGCGTCATCGGAACGAAATCCAGCGTTGGGAATTTTTCTAAAACCATTTTCGATTTTGGCTGAACACAAAACAGTTTCAATTTCAGCTCAATGGCTCTGACAACCATCATTCTTCCGGCGATGAAATTCACGGGCATACAAAGCAACGCCGTATCTCCTTTTTGGAGGCCGAAGAATTCGCCCGTCATTTGTGCACTCATTTTCATGGCGTATTTCGGGATCCTGATTTCTTTCGGAGTTCCGGTTGACCCGGAGGTTTGAGACACGATGAAATCTTTTTCAGAAAACCATTCGGTTAAAAAACCAAGGATTTCTTTTTGCCAATCTTCATCTGCATTTTTCGGAAAATCAATTTCTTTTGAAAAATCTAACAACATCATTCCGTATAAGTTACGCCTGAATTGATTTCAATCTCCAAATGGTTTTCGGCCGGCGGAATAGGGCAATTGTAATATTTACTGTAAGCGCAATAGGGGTTGTATGCTTTGTTGAAATCTATTCTTAATTTATCATTTTTGATATCGCTTATTTCCAAATCCAAATAGCGGCCGCCGCCATAAGTTGACTGGCCGTTGGTTTCATCGGTAAAAGGCAAGAACAGCGAAGTTTCATAACCTTCAATCGGTGGGTCAGATTGGTAAACAGTCAGTTCGAGTTCTTCTCCGTCGAGTTCAAAATGGAGTTTCCCATAGGCTTTGTAATGTTTTATTTTTTTTGCTGAAGTGGGAAAAGGAATGGTTTGACCGTTTTCAATTTTTGTAAAATCGGCTTGGACGGCATATTTTTTATTGACCGGAAAGAAAGTAATTCCTTTGAAATTTGCTTTTTCATCTTCTTGCAAAGGCGTAGTTTTGGGGTTCTCCCATTCTTGTTTCAGGTTTTGCTGATACAGTTCAACCGCATTCATATCGTAAACAGAGGCACAGGAAACCATTAAAGCCATCGTAAAAAAACACCAATAGATTCGATTCATAAATTCAAATTTAAACAAAAAAATAGTTGGTCTTTTTTTACTTTTAAACGGGAATAAAAATTATTTTCAAAGAGGCCGCCGGTTCCCAATCCTTGCGCCAAAGGATTTTGGAGGGTGAATGTCCATTGTGCAATTGCGTTCAGGCCGATATTGCTTTCGAGTGCAGATGTCACCCACCAACCGGCTCCGTTTTCATTGGCTAAATCAATCCATTCTTGGCTCCCTTTCCAACCACCGATTAAACTCGGTTTCAGGATGATAAATTGCGGCCGGATGTTTTGCAGCAATTTTTTTTTCTCTTCCGGATAAAAAACACCTATGAGTTCTTCGTCAAGCGCGATGGGAACAGGAGTGGCGGCACACAAGTCCGCCATTTTGGTTGCTTGTCCAGCGCGAATCGGTTGTTCGATGGAATGGATTTTCAATTCGGCGAGTTGATCCAATACTTTTTGAACTTCTTCAAAAGAAAAGCCTCCGTTGGCATCTACCCGCAGTTCCAAATCCTGTTCAGGGAATTTTTTCCGAATGCTTTGGAGGATTTGATGTTCCATTTCCCAGTCCACACCGATTTTCAGTTTGATGCACCGGAAGCCCTGACTGATTTTATCTTTGATTTGTTGGCGCATAAAGTCTTCGCTGCCCATCCAAATCAAGCCGTTGATGGAGATGCCTTTTTCGCCGTTTGTAAATTCGGAAGGGAATAAAATGGGATTGAAGTCATCATGCTTTTTTTGGTCGAAATGCTTTTGGGCTTGCTTGATTTGTTCCATTCCGAACTGGATGGAAGGGAATTCCCGGAATTGCTCATAGGTGTCTTCCGTACCGGACTCCAAAAGTCGGCAGGCAAATGCAATTTTATCTTCATAATCCACCCTGTCGTCCGCGCTCAGACCCCGGAACAAACCGCACTCACCAAAAAACTCCGGGTCATTGTCACCGCCTGTTTTTAGTTTTATGAGAAAAGTTTCTTTCTCTTTCAATACGCCGCGTGATGTTCCACCCGGTTGTTTGAATTTCAAATTGTAAGTTTGGTAAACCGCTCTCATAGTACGAATATTGGGTAAAGGTATTAACATTATTTTGTAGAAATATTAAGTCAGTAAAGTTTCTATGAAATTATATTTGCACCTAATTAGCTGACTAATAAAGATTTTACTTTTCAAATCAGAAATTTATAGCCAAAAGAAAACGGATTATTTCAAAAATACCTGTTAAACATTCAAAAATATTTCATAAGTTTAGCCATTAATTTATCATTAAACGTTTAATTATTAACATTTTTAACTATGAGGAAGTATTTATTTTATTTACTCCTGTCCATTTTCCCGGTAATAGGGTTTGGACAGATTCTTCAGCAAGGGTTCGATGACATTACGACCCTCGCTGGAAGTGGTTGGACGATGACCAACCAAAGTACGACACCCGGAACCATCGGCTGGTTTCAGGGGAATATCGATGTGTTTGAGTCTCATACAGGTGCTCCAACATCATACATCGGAGCGAATTTCAACAACACTACAGGAAACAGTACAATCAGCAACTGGTTGATTACGCCAACCCTTAATTTGAAGGACGGAGATCAAGTTTCCTTTTACACCAGAACGACCGACATGCCTGCATCATGGGCAGACCGGCTCGAATTAAGAATGAGCGAGGGGGCAACTTTTACAAGCCCGAGCGGCCCTACTGGTGTGGGTTCATTTACAGCATTGTTACATTCCGTTAACCCGGATCTTACAACAACAGGCTATCCTGCTGAATGGACAAGAATTGATGTGACTATCTCAGGATTGGGAGCTACAGCAGTTCCGGTGAACTTAGCGTTCCGGTATTTTGTGACAAATGGAGGGCCATCCGGATCAGCTTCTAACTTTATCGGTATCGATTCGGTTTTGGTTGAAGAAGGAACCAGCGGTGGCTCTGATTATTGTATTCCAGAAGGAACCAATGTAGCCAGATATATCAATAATTTTTCCACTACAGGAGGAGTTGAGAATATCTCGAATATGGCAAGCGGTTTTTCAACCGGAGGTTATGGTGACTTCACC
>Ga0172382_10003007_pt1 | contig 27193 bp, 21 predicted proteins | sample Leawel138RmetaG_FD_122245 | JGI IMG/M metagenome (GOLD analysis project Ga0172382, IMG submission 122245) | Leachate microbial communities from a municipal landfill in Southern Ontario, Canada - Leachate well 138R metaG | ecosystem: Engineered > Solid waste > Landfill > Unclassified | place...
GAATAATGTGGGATTATCAGTTGCAAAAATATAGAATGTGATTAACGAGGGATCAACACAGTACCCTCATAGAACCATAAATCAAGGAGTTGGAATTTACACCAACCTTTGAGACATAACATTATTTATTCATAAATATTATAACTTGTTTTTATCCATTTGCCAATATTTCTTTAAAAATAATTCAAAATAGACAGCTTCCTTACTGGATTCTGGTCATGATATGGTCATGATGTGGTCATCAGCATGAGCATATCATGAGCATAACATAAGCTGAATACAGTAGGTAAGCTATGGATGGACAATAAAATAAGAGCGTGTATCAAAAGGATCGATACACGCTCAGATAAAAATGTGGTTTTTTGCTTATTAGTCAAAGCTGACTTGAGGAGCTTTTTGCGCACCCTCTTCAGCGGCAAAGAACTGGAAGCTACGAACACCTATCATGTTTGCAATCATGTTGTTAGGGAAGATAACAATCTTCTGATTGAACTCTTTTGCAGTTTCGTTATAGCGCATTCTTTCGGTTCTAATCCTGTTTTCAATACCTTCCAATTGAGCTTGAAGCTGCAGGAAGTTTTGATTGGCTTTGATATCGGGATATTGTTCCACAACCACCATCAATCTGCTGAGTGCGGCTGAGAGTCCGGCTTGATTTGCCTGGAACTGGGCAAAAGCATCAGGATCACTGAGCATATTGGGATCAAGCGTGGGATTGCCGGCAACCTTTGATCGGGCTTCGGTGACACCGATTAATGTTTCTTGTTCAAAATTTGCAGCGCCTTTAACGGTGGATACGAGATTGGGAATGAGATCATAGCGTGTTTGATAGACATTCTCCACCTGCGCCCAAGCTGATTCCACATTGACTTTTTCTCTTTGAATTAGGTTGTATTTACCAATGAACCATGAAACGGCAATTACGATGATCACGACTATTGCCAAAAGAATAATATAACCTTTTTTCATTACAATTTCCTCAATATTTTGTTTATTTACTATTAATATAGGGCTATTTTGTGCCTCATGCAAGCAAAGCTTTCTAATTTAGCTTGAATTCTGCATCCTTTATCTCAAAAATATAACTTTGATCGCCGGAATCATTGCTCAAGTGATACTGACCGACATCCACGTCCTTATTCATTGTCCAATTGGCGTTTAGCATAAAATTGATCTCACCCTTATCAATGCTGAGATGGAAGTTCTTTACTCTCAAACTGTCGATGGTGATGATGGTGTTAGATTGAAGCTCGCTAAAAAATCCTTTCATCTCTTGCTCGATATGGTGCACACCGTCGATTTCCTTATATTTTAACTTGCTTTTTGAACCGGGAAAACCGAAGCCTCGATTTGTGCCGGATACATGGATACTATCTGATAATGAGATAGTTAAGCTTGTATTTATGAGATTTATCTTTAAGTTGTCATAGATATCTGTTTTAAACTTAATATCTTGCTCCTTTTGATAGGGGGTGGCGACGCCTAAGCCTGCTAAGAATAATACAGCAACAGAACCGATTATCACAAGATGTTTTACAGATAGCTGTTTGTCGCTTTCTTTGGGAATGCAAAAAGGGTTGCGATCCAGCTTCATGAGATGCCAGATTATATGCGCCACAAGGAAAACGAGGGCACCCGAAAAGATCACATCGCTAAGGAAATGTCCGCCTTGCACGATGCGCACCCAGCCAATGGTTGAACCAAATAACATAGAAATGATATTGGTAAAATGGTATCTGCGTAAGCTAAATATTCCTAAAACATGCGCAAAAGCAAAGAAATAGAAGCCCATGCTGGCATGTCCGCAAGGGAAGGACTTTCCCGGAGAATCACGATTCATTCTCAGCGGGGCTTCATAGGCATGTTTTCCGCCAAATTCTTGAATATCGCGCGGACGCGGTCTGCCCCAATTGTCTTTTAGAGCGGTGTTTATCACCAAACCGGGACCCACAATCATCACAATTACGAGGTAGATAAAGAGTTTTCGATATTTAATTAAACTGTAACTGCGTATATAGCTGAGGGCGAGGAGAAGTAGTGAGCCTAAAACGGTGATTAGTGCTGGTATATTGCTATATTTGTAAATGAATACAATGGTGGTATTTGTCGCCAATCTCCAGCCTTCTGAATAGTAGCGCGCTTGCGTGTAAATATCCAGCAGGAAAATATTGAAAATCACAGCGGTTAAGGCCATGATGAGCACTGGTAGCCAAAATCCCCTTTTCAAAAGGAAATGACGCCCATTGTAGGGCGCCATTTCTTCGATTGAGTTATTATCGTTATTCAAGCTTTGCGCTTGGTTTTGATTATTCATTTTCCTTGTTTTCAGTATCTTCGTTTGTGGCTTCAGCTTCCTCTGCTTCGGGCTCTTCAGCGACTGGCTCCTCGGTTACTTCTTGAAGAGTTTCAGGTTCTTCGCTTGCTGCATCTTCAGCTTCAGGCTGCTCTGCAACTGCTCCTTCAACCACAGGCTCTTCTGCAACAAGTTCTTCAGCAATCGGTTCTTCAACAGCTGTTTCTTCGACTTCAGGCTGCTCTGCAACTGCTTCTTCAACTACAGGCTCTTCAAGCACAGGTTCTTCAACCGCGGCTTCTTCAAGGATGGCCGGCTCTTGGCTCGGGCTTTCCTCAGCTACGGGCTTTTCAGTCTCTTTTGCTTCAGCTTCGGCTTTTGCCTTCTTCTCGGCTGCTTCTCTTTTAGCTTTGGCTTTTTCTTCTGCTACTGCTTTTGCTTCAGCTTCGGCTTTTGTTTTCTTTTCGGCTGCAAGCTTTTCTTTTTGAAGCTTTTGAGCCTTTCTCTTCTGCATTTCAGCCACTCTGTCCCTCATAAATTGCTCGTGAATAGCAATGAAATCTTCCTGGAGTTTGGGGTCTCTGGAGAAGAAGAATGCTTTCACAGAGAGGATGAGACGACGGTTTTCCATGTCGAGCTCAATGACTTTGAGGGGCAATTCTTCACCAACTTCAAAAGCATCTTCGCTGTGTTCGAGCTTGGGTAAAACGAGGTGAGAGATGGGAATAAATCCTTCAACAACATCTTCGTTCATGGCGATATCAACCAAGACACCCTTGGGGATGAGTTTGGAGATGGTGCCGATAACCTCAGTATTTACAGGGAGACTGATATTGAGGGATTCCCATGGATCCGGAGAGAGCTGTTTCACGCCGAGTGCGATTCTGCGCTGGGCTCTATCGATTGAGAGGATGATGCTCTCGATTTCCTGACCTTTGCGGAAAGCTTCGCGAGGGTGATATATACGCTTTGTCCAACTGATGTCGGAGATGTGTACGAGTCCGTCAATTCCTTCTTCGATTTCGACAAATGCGCCGAAAGCGGTGAGGCTTTTGACCTTGCGTTTGAGAACTGTTCCAATCGGATAGCGGTCTTCAATGGTGAGCCAAGGATTAGGGTCCATCTGCTTCATGCCCAAAGAAATGCGCTTGTTCTCTTTGTCCAATTCCAAAACGATAGCGTTGATAGTATCGCCTGTTTTAACGATCTTGCGAGCGTCGGCAATTCTTTTTGTCCAGCTCATTTCACTGATGTGAACAAGACCTTCAACACCTGGTTCGAGTTCAACAAAAGCTCCGAAAGACTTTACGCTGACAACTTTGCCGCTTATGCGTCCGCCTTCAGGATATTTGATCTCAATGTTTTCCCAAGGATGGGGAACCAACTGTTTTAAGCCGAGTGAAATCTTGTTTGTTTCGGTGTCAAAGCTGATGACTTTGACCTTAACTTTGTCGCCGATCGCGAGCATTTCAGAGGGATGTCCGAGCTTGCCCCAAGACATGTCTGAGAGGTGCAGAAGCCCGTCAATGCCGCCGAGATCGATGAAAGCACCATATTGGGTGATGTTTTTCACTTCGCCTTCGAGTTCGGAATCGATCTCGATCTTGCCGATAAGCTCTTCACGTTTTTTGGTGGCCTCAGCTTCGAGAACCGCACGGCGAGAAAAGATGATATTGCCTTTGTCCTCATCCATACTGATCACTTTAAACTGCATTTCTTTGTTTAAAAACTGGTCAAGATTAGGGATGGGTTTTAGTGACATTTGGCTTCCTGGCAAGAATCCTTCGATTCCTAAGACTTCAGCGATCATTCCGCCTTTAACGCGGCGACGAATCGTGCCGTCTAAAGGAGTGCCGTTTTCGTGTGCAACTTTGATACGCTCAATGTTTTCTTGATAATCAGCTTTCTTTTTGGAGAGAACCACGCGTCCGTCCCCGCCATCAATCTTGCTGATATGAACTTTGATAACACTATCTTTCTCTGGGATGCCGCTATAAGTAAATTCAGAGATGGCGATCAAACCTTCATGTTTGTAGCCAATATCTACTCTCACGTCTTTGTCGGATACATCGACAACTGTTCCTTCGATGATCTCTCCGACCTTGAAATTTGAAAAAGAATCCTCATACATACTGAGCATTTCTTCATGCTCAATTTCTTCTTGAGTCAATTCAACCTTGGCCTCATCGACATCTCCTTCGGGAGCTTCTTCTTTGGCTTCTGCTTCGATGTTTACTTTTTCTTCTTCATCGGTTTCAGTTTGCTCTGAAGTAGGCTCCTCAAAAACAACGGTTTCAGGCTCGATATTTGCTGTTTCTTCCTCGGGCAGAGCTATTTCTGCTTCCTCGGCAGCGGCTTCACTTTCGAAGACAATTTCTTCAACGCTTGGCTCATCAACATTTTCGAGCACGGTTTCAACTTCCTTATTTTGCGACATCACGTCATCTCCATCGACCTTGGTTTCAGGATTGACTTGGTTTTGATCATGATTTATCATGATTCCTCCTTAAACAGGGGGATTTCTGAAATGCCGGTGGCATATACACTATCCCCATTTATTTTTAATATTTTGTTATATACTTCAATAATGTGTTCCGAAGGCGTGCTGGCACCGGCTGCAATGCCGATGCGTTTTTTGCCTTCAAATTCTTTGCCGCTGAGCTCTCTGGCTCTTTCAATGTGTATGCTTTGGCAAAATTCAGAACATAGTTGTGCCAACATCTTGGTGTTTGCACTCGTTTTACCGCCGACTATCAGCATTAAATCACTATCTTTGGCAAGGTCTATACTGGCTTTTTGTCTTTGAGAGGTTGCCAAACAAATAGTATTGAAAACTCGAAGCTCTTGAACATGCGGTAAAACGATGCAAGCCAATTCTTTGAGTTGGGAAATCTTTTGGGTGGTCTGACTGATGATGCAAAGCTTGGCATGCTCGATCTCGCCGGGGTCTTCGCCGGGAGCAAAGATGCGAGTGCGTTCATCACCATAACTTTCAATACCCAAAACTTCAGGATGATTTCTATCGCCAAAAATATAAACGGGATAGCCTTCTTTGTTTGCCTTTTCGATAATATCATGAGTGCGTTTAACATATGGGCAGGTGGCATCAATGATGGTGTTACCTTGCTTTTTAAGCAGTTCGTAGTCCTGTTTTCTGATGCCGTGAGACCTGATAATAACCGTGCTGTTGTGAAGCTGGTTGATGTCATCCACGACAAAAATGTTTTCTGCTTCCAGTTCCCGAACGTATTCTGGATTGTGGATCAATGCACCATAGGTATAGATATTCTCCTCGCCGTAAGCCGCATCCCTTGCCAAATCAATAGCACGGCGTACGCCAAAACAAAATCCGGAGTGCATGGCTAATCTCACAATCACTGTGTTTTCACCTTTTTGAGATAGTGAGTATTTAGCAAGTCTATCATCTCTTCAATGTTGAGAGAGCCTGTATCTATGTGAATAGAATCCTCTGCTGGAATTAAAGGTGCCAAGGCACGAGAAGAATCGGCTTTATCGCGAGCGATCATCTCGTTTAAAACGTCCTCAATAACGGGGTTTTCACCACGCATAACCAGTTCGTCGAAGCGTCTTTTTGCCCGAATCTCGGCGGGAGCCACAAAAAAAAACTTGAGGTCTGCATTCGGAAAAACAACCGTGCCAATATCACGTCCGTCTAAAACTACGCCGCCTTCAACTCCAAGCTTACGTTGAAGTTCAACCATTTTTTGGCGTACGATTGCATGAGCAGAGATGGCTGAGGCGAGTCCTGAGATTTCGGGCTTGCGAATGGCAGCGGAAACATCGTTCCCATTGAGGAAAATCTTGTTTTCACTTGCATCATACTTGATGGAGATCCGGATGGCGTCCATGAGTGTTTTTAGGGCAGATTCATCGCTTATGTCTATTCCGGCTTCTTTTGCAGCAAATGCACAAGCTCGATACATAGCACCTGTGTCTATGTAAACGTATTGAAGCTTGTTCGCAAAAAGCCTTGCCGCCGTGCTCTTGCCGGAGGCTGCGGGACCGTCGATGGCGATGATTAGTTTTCTCATATATATAATCTCCATGATACACTTTTCTTCTCCCCCATATATGAGTCAACATCTTTTTTTATTATTTTCTTGATTATTCTTGGCTTAGCTGTGTTTTTATAAACATTATTTAGTTTCACTTTAGCTCATGATGATAATTGCAATTTCCTTATCCACTGAAAACAAGGAAGTTATATTGATGATTCATCGATGATTGGTAAAAAATAGGTTGACTTTATTTTGTGGTTTTTATTCCATACAGCTAAGAGAAATATTAATTCGAGGTGTATAGCAATGCATAAGAAAATGATTTTTGTCTTGATGCTGTTTCCCCTTTTACTCACAGCTCAATCAATACCTTTTAACGTCCGTACCGGTACTAAATTCAGTACTTCGACTATGATCGGCAAGGTTCACGAAGATTCTATTTCTTACAACCAGCTTAGGGTGATTCAAGAATTTAAGATCAAGAAGTTTTCTTTTGGATTAGACCTTGATTTTTTGTTTAATGAAGATTTCCAACTCAAAAAAAGCGATTGGGACAGTTTTACAGACTATTTAGACAAAATATATTATCTCAGATATGGAAAAACTGGCGAACCTGTCTATCTGCACTATGGTGGATTGCCCAGGATGTCACATGGCAACGGCTTGGTTATGCTCAATTATTCTAACATGATTTTCTATCCTAACTACCGACAGAATGGCATCATACTTGGTAGCACTTTAGGTGACTATCCCAAGCCTGATATAACACTTTTTAGCACGAACCTCGCCAAAAACGAAGTTTTGGGTCTAATGGTAAGCGTGCAACCAATCCCCGATAATACTGTGAAGATATTGGATCAAGCAAGATTGGGCATGAGCTATTATGTGGATAGAAATCAATATTCCAATCTCAAGCATGTGGTGCCTGATTCGCTATATCAAGAGCTTTTTACTTCAAAAAAGGATTCGGCGAACATCATCGGCTTTGAATATAGACAGCCTCTTTTTGCAAAGAATAAAATTAAAGTTGAAACATATTCAGAAATTGCTCATCTCATATCGGGTGGAAGTGCCTATATCCTTCCGGGAATATTTGCAGATTTCGATGTCGTTAAAGTTAATTTGGAATACAGGATACATGGAGATAAGTTTTCCCATATGTATTTTGATCGATATTACGAAGAAGATAGGGTCACGCTTCTTTTTGACGACGATGATCTCCCCTATCTCAAAACCAAAGAACAAAGCGTGAAGGAAATGAAAGCTTCTTATGGTTTTTATGGCAAAGTCGAAGGGAAAATAGCCAACAAGCTAAAAACAAGCTTTGCTTGGCAAAACATGTATGGCGAAGAGCTTAAAACGGGTAAATCAATGTGGTTTGATATCAAGGTAGATACGCAGTATAAAAGATTGGAAAATGTCAAGTTTGCCTATAGTAAGACAAAAGTGGAAAAGCTGAGATTGGGAGAAATTGCCGTTCCCAGAGCGCATATGAGCATGGAAGCCACTATGAGTGTAAACGAAAAACGCCGCCTCTTTGTCATCGGGAAATATTCTGAAAAATATAAAGATAAAGAGGGTGGGATCAATTGGTGGAGAGATACCAAACGTTCAGTGTCTGTCGGAGTTAAATACGTTTTTTAAGTACGCTTAAAAGATCACAGTCCCCAAAAACGCCAGGATTTTTGGAGCATGACTTCATGCGTGAGGCCGGTGTCTTTCGGGGAATATTTTATCGTGTAGCCAAGTCTATATTTCTTGGGCAAGACCACGCGCAATGTTGCATCGTGGGATACCAAAATCTTTGTCTTATTCTGGAGGTCTGTTGCCTCTTGTAGCGACAAGGTGTAATCGGCAAAGGTGCGATATGCGACATATTTACTCATCGAAACCGAAAGGTTATTGAGGAGAATCGATGAGGAAAATTGACTGATGTCAGATGTGATGTGTTCTATGTCGTTCTTCTTGCTTCCATCTGGAGAACCTGCACTATATTCAGCAAAAATATTGGTGATGAACCCTGCGTTAATGGAGAAGCCGTCGAGTTTGAGAGTTCTGCGAAACCAGTTTTCAATCGGGAAAATAAAAGGGCTGAACACAGTTGAATCCAAGTTTCCGCCAATGAGTCCCAAGGCTTCATCCTGCAAAAGGTGCTGCTTCTGTTCTTCAGGCAGCTCGTCCATGCTCTGATTGTATCTTAGGCGTGAGAGTACCTGAGAGATGTTTTGATCAGAGGGATTGTCGCTCACCAGGTTGATATTTAGTCTGTCGAAAAAGCTCTTATCATATTCTGGAGTGGAATGAACCGAAAGAGTGATGATGCTGCCATCAGGACTGCGTTTGTAGAACGATCCGTCAACGCTGAGTATATCCTGTTGATCGATCATGGCGATGGCGATATTATCCACCTCAAAAACAGTGCCAAAGAAGTCAACTGTGCCTCTTTCTGAGGTGATATTAGCTTCTTTCACGATGAAGCGGTTGCCGTCGTAAAGCAGATGTAGGAAGCCGTCAGGTTCGACGTAGAGGCTGGTGGGATAGGTTGCATAACGAACATTTTCGCCTATGGTGAGATAGACATCCATGGTGAAAGGCAAAACAAGGGGCTCGCTATCAGGCTTTTTGGGTTTACTCACAGACATGATGAGATTGAGCAAGTTGTCTGCTCCCAAGGGGAAGAGAATATCGAGGTTTTCCACCCTCACCTGAGCTTCTATACTCATATCGTCAAAAGGTCCGCGTATTGTGGCATAACGGCTGTCCTGTCCCTTGATTGAGACATTTGTCAGGGTCTTGGCAGGGGCGATCTCGGGAATGGTCGCTTGGATGCCGGGTTCATCAATCATTATGCGGAAATATCCCAAATCAAGAAATGAGAGCATGAAGTGATCTGTCGGCTCGGGATCGAAAATGTTGTTCATATAGAGTTTGCCGTTGCCCATATCGAATTGAGCGCGTTGAATTACCACCCTATTCTCGTCAAAAAAGCCTTTAATCTCGATGTTGCGCATGGGTTCAACTTGGTCTTTGAGTAGGATATGCCCGTCATCGATGTCGATGTTTCCACTGTGGACGAAAAATTGTTCATCTTGGGTGCCGATCCTTGCCGTGAGTTTGGAACTGCCTGTGGATTCTCGAATATAGTCTGTAAGTTCTTTCAGGAAGCTAAATAGCTGTACATCAACGCTTAGATGCAGATTGCGATCGCCTTCATAAAATGTATTTTCAATGATATTGTAATCCAAAGATCCTCTTGCCCAAGCCTCCAAAAGATTGTCAGCATGAACAAAAAGAGTATCGACAATGAGGGCTTGAGGTTCTTGAGCACCCTTGAGGATGATCTTTTGAACGGCATATTCATCGTATTTGATGTCTTGGCCTTGAATATCAGCCCCAAAACTCATCTTTCTTTCATCTTTGTCGAGAGCGTTTTCGAGAGCAAAACTGAATTTGCCAAAGAATGTCCCGTCTGCCGGGATTTCTTTGAGAAAATCTTGCAATTTTAAGCCGTTCATGAAGGCGTCTGCACTTAGCGAGATCTCGGGTTTTAGCGAACTTTCGCCCTTTAAAGAGATGAGAGTATGGTTTTTGTCTTTGATATCGCCAGAAAGCTGGATTTTGTTTATATCCCCATCCAAGTCTAATTCTAAGTCCAGCGGTATAATGCTGATCAAATCTACCTTTCTGAGCTTAATGCTGCCCATGATCTCTTGGGATGAACGCCTGTTGTATTCGGCAAATAATGTCAGGTTTTCAAAATCTGGGATCATAGAGGCTGCATCGGGATAATATGAAATCAAACTGCGAGAATCCAGGTTTCTAATTGAAAGATCGAAATCTAAGTCTTCAATGTCATAGGTGTTTAGCCTGCCTGATAAGTTGATGATATTCGCCAAAGTCAATGAACGGATGTGTAGCATGTTGCTCATGAGATCACAATGCAGTGACAGAGGCAGTGGCTGATTGTTAAGCTTACCATCGTCGCAATTAGCTATAACTTTGCCATTTAGGGTCTCATAGTTCAAGTGACCTATTAAAGACAAAAAGCCCGTGAATGGGTAGCTTTCTCTTATATGCGTGTCTAATCCGGCATTGAACCAAATTGATTTGCCCATCATGATGCAATTGATCTCGCCGCTGACAAGAGGATCAAACATGGCAATAGAATCTAAGGCATATAACTCACTGACATCTAATTTGTTTAGTAATAAATCCAACACTATGTGCTGATCAAGAATATCACCGGCGGCGCTGACAATAACTCCATTTTCGGCCGAGATATCTGCTTCGAAGAGTAAAGACTCATCTGTTGGCATCAGCTTGGCTGTGCCGTTTATCCCTTTTATATTAAGCTCGCGGAAGTTAAAATCAATTCCTTCAATCTTCGCGGAAAGTAGCGGATATGGAGCTAAAAGAAGTCCTTCTACCTCCAAGCTGCCCTGAGCGGAGAGTTCATAATTGTTGCCTTCAGCGATGCTTGTGACTAAGTTTGCAGAGAGCTCTTTTGTCTTTATATTTAACATTGCATTGATATCGATAACTTGTTGTTGCCAAAGAGCTTCCTCTATATCCAGCTTTGCCGTCTCTCCATCGAAAGTGGCATAGGCTGTGATATTCTCAAACTCCAAATCTCTGTAGGCAGAACGTTGTGAATAAACGCTTAAAGTGAGATCTGGATCGTCAATAGAACCGGATGCAGCGATTTCGCCATGAACAATGCCATCGAGATCTGGGTAAATTGTTTTTAGATCGACAAACAGCTTTCCTTTACTTCCGGCAAAACTCATATTGTTCATGTAGTTTTGCACCTTAAGATCGGCTTCTAATGTATTCCCTGCTAAGTTTGCACGAGAAATAATCAGACTTGCGTCGTCCTGGTCGGCTTTAAAGCTAAGCTTTGGAAATGAGACGGGATATTGTTGAAGTAGCTTGGCAGAGGTGTTTGTTATGCTAAAATCGCCGTCGTAGAAGTATTCTTCTCCTTTTTCTGAAAAGCTTGCCTGTCCCGAGATGCGAGTTCGGAAGTTTTCGATGTCGGGATGTTCAGCAAACAAAGGAGAATAATTCTCGATCTTTGCTTCGGCAATATCAATGTTTCCCTCGGTGAGAAAGCCGGTTAGCTCAAGCTTGCCGTCCATGGCACTTATTGCGCTAAGATTCAGACTGGTACGCTCTTCGTTGATGATGGAAATATTTACATTTTTCAAGCTTTCTTCGATATGCAGGATTCCTTCTTGCATGATTTTAAGCTCGACACTCACCTCAGCATGCACATATCCATTATGTATGTTAAGTCGTTTGAAATAAGGACTTATGTCTGGCAACTTAAACCTTTTTCTATGAGGCTCTTTCTCTTCTGAACTGCCGCTGTAAATGTTAAGCTCAACCACAGGCTTGTCGATCTCGATAGTAGTGATAACATTATCGGGCTTAAAGCCGGAGAATATCAGCTTATATATGCTATATCGGATGCTCACAGACTCAGCTTTCACGCTGATAGTCTCATCTCGCATGGCAAAGCTAATATCTTGCAAATATATCTGTTTATCGCTGATGTGCAGATCGCCCGCGCTGATCACTGCACCGATCAACTTCCCTGCAAAAGATGCAAGAGTATTACGAAAGAGGTTTCTGCCGCCAAAGGCATACCAGATCGTAAAGAAGCTGAAATTCATTATCAGCAAAACGATGATAAAGATGTAAAACTTGCGCGGACCTTGCATAACGATTTATCCGGTTTGGCGAAGCACTCCTTCGCTAAGTTCAAAGACCTTATTCGCTTGCCCTGCAGCTTCATGATCGTGCGTGACAATCACAAATGATTGATTCAATTCTTTATTGAGGTTTCTGATCATTCCCCAAACTTCACTGCTGTGAGCAGGATCCAAATTGCCCGTGGGTTCATCTGCTAAAACGAGCTTGGGATCATTTGCCAGTGCACGCGCAAGGCTCACCCTTTGCTGCTCTCCGCCGGAAAGCTGGTTGGGAAAGCGATTTAGTCGGTGGGAAAGGCCTAAGTAATCCAAGAGTTCATCGGCTCTCTTCTTTGCTTGGCTTTCACTTTTGCCTAAGATCAACAGCGGGAGCATCACATTATCACGGGCTGTCAGATCTTCGATCAAATAGTGAAATTGGAAAACAAAGCCTAAATCTCGGTTGCGAAATTCATGGGCATGATTGCTCCTGGAATCTATGATTTTGTCGGCGATCTCCAGCTCTCCCGCATCAGGGGCGTCCAAAAGTCCGAGAATATACAGCATGGTGCTCTTGCCGCAGCCCGATTTGCCTGTGATGCAGATCAAATCGCCACTATTTACCTCTAAAGAGGCGCCTTTTAGCACCTCAATGACTTGGTCGCTATCTTTATAGCTCTTGTAAATGTTGCTTGCTTTTAATATCATTTATATGTCCTTTTAATAATTACGCCTTACGATGTCCATTACCTGCATTTTTTGTATTTGCTTCAGCGGGATCATGATGCAAAGAAAGATCAAAACCGTTGAGGTGAAAAACACGACTAAAAGGTTTGTAAAACTTAGCTCAAAGGTTAGAGTGTCGATGAAATAGACATCGCCTTTAAGCTTGTAGATACCTTGTTTTTCCACCAGCCAGGAGAGCAAAAGTCCAAAGATTTGGCCGATTATCACAGCAATGACCGCCACTATGCCCACCCGATATGCAAAAAGTCTCTTGATGCTTTTTGGCTTTGCACCCAAGGTGTGTAATATCGCGATCTCGTCCGTTTTATCCAAAATTATAGTCCCTACTGCGGAGATGACATTAATGCCCGCAATCAGCACGAGAAAGCTGAATACGATGAAGATTAACCATTTCTCCATCTTAACCAATCTTAGGAGGCTCTCTGCGTAATAATTCCATGGAATGACGGTAAACCTATTGTTTAACTCTTGAGCTAAATCACGGCCATAATAAGGGGCTTTGTCGGGATTATCTAATTTGACATGTATCTTTGTGTAACCAATGGGTAAATTAAGCAAATCACGAGCCTCATCAATGTCGCAAATAACTATGCTTCTATCGTTTTCATAGTAGCCACATCGATATATGCCCACGATCTCGAAACTGCCGGTCACCGAATGCAGGCCAAATGCACTGATCTGATCCAATCTGGGATACATGAGCGTGAGATTATCGCCTATTGAAAGGGCAAGTTCCTCGGCAAGATAGTGCCCCACAATGATCTCTCCCGAAGCTATCTCCTGCTTGCCTTGGCTGATGTAATCACGGTAATAAGAGTTTGCGTTATCTTTGAAACCCATGAGGTTTGCAGCACGAACCTTGCCTCCGACTTGAGCCATCAATTGACTTTGTAACAAGGGCAAAGCCGAACTTACACCATCTTTTTGGAAGATGATGCTTAGTATCTCGTCGCTTGAGTATTCATCGATTGAGTCTCTATAGATTGGAGAAATATTGATGTGGGCAAAGCTATCCAAGAGCAGCTTTTTGAGGTTTGATTCATAGCCCTGAAAGAGATTAAGACCTGCTGAGAGTATTCCTACAGACAGAGCTATCCCCAAGACCATGAAGACGAAGCTAAACTTAAAGATGTTTCGCCGTGGGGTCTTGATATAGTGTTTTAGGAAAAAAGCTTCAAGCTGATTCATCTTCAGATGCTTCGGTATTTATCGTGCATTTGATGGAAAGCTGCAAGTTTTGTCTTTGGCTCATCCTGTTTACGATAAGCTCAGAGATCAAGCCCATTGAAATGAACTGCAAGCCTCCCAATATCAATAACATTCCCAAAAATAGAAGAGGACGATTTGAGAGTGGCACACCCATAAATATCTTTAAGGCGGCAAGATATAAGCTGATGATAAAGCCAATCATGCTTGCAATAAGCCCTACTCTGCCAAAGAGATATAGCGGACTTCTTGAGTATTGGGTGAGCAATTTAACGGTGAGAAGATCAAAGAAACCCCTGAGATATCTCTCGGAGCCATATTTGCTCTTGCCATACTCGCGGGCTCTGTGCAGGACAGGGATTTCGCATACCTTATAGCCCAAAGAATGAGCCAAAACAGGGATGTATCTATGCATCTCGCCATAGAGGTTAAGCTCTTTTGCCACTTCCTTTCTATAGGCTTTGAAGCCGCAGTTATAGTCTTTGAGTTTGAGCTTGAAAGTGCTTCCAGTTACCTGGTTGAAAAGCTTTGAGGGCAATCTCTTATGCAGTGGATCTCTTCTGTGTTTTTTCCAGCCGGAAACCAAATCCCAACCTTCATCTATCTTCTTGAGAAAATTGGGAATCTCTTCGGGGTTGTCTTGTAAATCTGCATCAAGGGTGAAGATGATCTCGCCACTTGCGAGATCAAATCCTTTCTGCAGGGCAGCAGATTTGCCAAAGTTGCGCCTGAACCTGATAACTTTTACATTCTCATCTTTTTCAGCGATTGTTTTCATGATCTCAAAGCTACCGTCGGTTGAACCATCATCGATAAATATTATCTCATAAGTGTGTGAATCGATATTTTCCAAAATCTCGTGATAGAGTTGCAAAAGCGATTCTTCTTCATTTAATACGGGAATAATAAAGCTAAGTAACATTGATACCTCACTTTAGATAAAGAGCTTTGCTATGCTCATAATAAGTCCCGAACTCAGCGGGATCACAATATTGTCGTCAATTTCAATCAGCGCAAGCTCAGCAATTGTTGCAACCAACGCTCCAATTACAGCTAACCAAGGATTATTGAGCCAAAATAGCCCAAATATCAGGCAAGATGCAAAACACGCGATGCTCCCCTCCAAGCTCTTGCCATTGCGAATAAACTTGCGCTTGCCAAAGTTTATCCCCACCAGTGCGGCAAATGTGTCACCTATGCTCAAGAAAGCTATTGATGCAGATGCTATCTCCGGACTGAAAAAAGTGATGCATAAGAGGCTTGCAAGAAGAAGGTAAGTTGCACCGGTGAAGCTTTTCAACTCGTGCTTTCTTAATATATTACCAAACATCAGGTTGAAAGTTCTGGCAAAGCTATCTTGCCATAAGCGATGCATTTCAATCAGCAAACTGATGACGAGCGCAGCTAAGATCAATATAAAAGCGTTATTTTTGTTATAGTTTAGGATGTAGCGATACGAGAGAGGTATCACCAATGAACTCAAATGTATGGACTTCCTCAAGGTTTCGCTGAGATTTTTCATAAGATATCATTCAAGAATCTGAATAATTTTGACCTGATTTGGGTTTTTCCACACAACGATTACATCAAATTCGCCTTCTTCGGGAAGCTTAAGCCCTGAATTATCAAAGTTCCAATAGGGATTAAAGTCTTTTGCGGAAACTTTGTGTAAAAGAAGCTGTGGCTCAGGATTCATCTGTCCCCAAGGCAACAAATATTCGAGCTTTTTCCAGCACTCAGGCGTCATCTCAGAAAGCTCTGCCTCCGAATCGAATTCATGGGTTTTATCGGTTTTATCATTATTGAAATTATCCAAAATATAATCGTTAAAACACTCTAAGAAAGAGTCATAAGACTCCGGAAGCATGGTAAATCCGGCTGCTTTTGCGTGTCCGCCAAATTGGATGAGATTATCCTTGCAATAATTGAAGGCATGCACCATATTGAATCCATCATCACAGCGCCCCTCACAAACCATTTTGCCATTATGATATTTCAGCATGATAGCAGGAATGCCTAAACGATTGACAATATAGGAAGATGCTGTGCCCATCAAAGAATATGGAATCACATCGTCATCATCGAAATAGACAAAATAATTGCCGACAAAATCCACGGCAAGACTATCCAAAAAAAGAAATACACGATTGAGGTCGTCTTCCCACTTGGAACGCTGTTCTTCAAGCTCTTCAAAAAGCTTTGCTTTCGCATGTGAAAGTTGAAGAATGAAACGCATCGCAGTATGCTCACCGTCAGCCTCTCTACCATTGGCAATGAATCTCGAAGTATAACTCAAAAAGTTGAATATATCTGTCTGACTATCCAGCCGTCGATAGTTGCGCAGGAGGAAGTCAGCCGTATTATCCTGAATGCGATTGAAGTTCTTGATCACATGGCGCACAATGATGCGATTGAGCCCCGTCATGGGAACCTTATCGGCAATTGAGCCTACAGCCGTCCAAAAATAGCAAGCCTCGCTGATGGGATGCTCCCAAGTGCGCGCCAAATAGCGGATGAGCATGAGCACCACCCCCACGCCTGCAAGCGACTTATAAGGATATTCGCAATCTGGCAAATGAGGGTTTAGAATACCATAGGCATCGGGCAAGAGATCAGGCTGTATGAGATGATGATCGGTGATGATCACATCGCAACCCAGTTCATTAAGTGCCTGCACCCCATCATAAGCAGCGATGCCGTTATCAACCGTGATAACAAGCTTGTAGCCGCCTTTGCGAACATGCTCGATGAAACTTGGCTGTATGCCATGAGCTTCGAGATTGCGATTTGGGATGTAGTAACTATGTTTCTGATATCCGCAGCTATTGAGAAATGAGTAAAGGATATATGAGCTCGTGATGCCGTCTGGATCATCGTGCCCAAAGATTATCATCGGTTCGTTTTGATATATAGCCTCTCTGATCCTATGTGCAATAGACTCGATATTAGCCAACATCGACTCATCAGGCAGCCCTTCGAGGCCAATTTCTTCCGATGCAAGCGAATCAGCTCTGGCATCAAATATTCTCTGGAAGAGTTCAGGCGCATCTACCATTGACTGAGGTCCTCGGCAATGGGGATATCTCTCGGACGTGTTCTATCAGCCGCACGAGAGATGATGTCCAACCCCGAGAAACCAAGCATAAACATTAGGCTTCTATCTTGCAAATCGTTTTTGCTCAGCTTGCCTCTCATCATATACATTGCGCCAAGCTCAAGTGTATTATCCGTATTCTTGAAAGGTATATTTAGCCCGAAACTAACCGTACTTTCGTCAATCGCATTGCCATTTTCACTCTTGAAAGGCAGCAAACGATGAGATAGACCCATACGCATTGGAAGCTTCTGATACCAATAGTTCTTTCTTGATAAATCAGGTTCATAGGCGATGCCCAGACCGAGCTTCATTCCGTCATTACTATCATCGTCAATCGAGCTATAATTCTCATAATTGACATCAACTGCAAGCTTATATTCATCAAAATACATGCCCGTATAACCAAGGCCAAGCGACAAGGGAAGCTCATAGGAATAGTCATTCTCTTCGTCTGAAGTGGTGAGGCTGCTATACACTGTCTTACCTTTAAGCGTGACCGGCAAGGTGCCATAAACGCCGAGAGAATGAGAGCCGATACTCTGCATCGCACCGAAACTCATTGAAGGATTCATGATCTTCTTTTCCAAGCGCTCATTTGTAGGTACGGTCATGTTCGTTGAAATATATTCAAAGCTACGATTGTCGTGACCAAAGAAATAGTTTGCGGCAACGCCAAGACTCAGGTTCTTATAGGCATAAGAATATATTGCATCTGCACGATAGAGAAACTTATCAGCCTCGTGATATTCTGTTCTGAGACTATCCGGACTAAACTGGTTCTTAACAAGGCCGGAAGCATAGCTACTGACCTGAAAGCTAAAGCGGTTCTTTCTATAGGGAATGGAAAGGCTGAAATATGGTAAATCGAGGTTGTCATCCGTGTAAGTATTCTTCAAAACTTGTCCGCTATTATCTTGATAATTCGATGAATAGCCGGTAAAGCCAAAGATCATACCGGTGCCAAATATGACCTTGCCATCTTGGTGGTGCAGAGCGGGGTTTGCATAACCTGCATTATGGCGAAAGATGTCGCTCGAACCCGTGTCACCCATGCCAAGACTATAGATGTCTCTACCATAAAACTGAACAGGGAAACCTTGATAAGAGAAGATTGAGTTTCCCGCCCAAAGACTTGCGCTCAGGGCTAAAAGTATGATTACTATGTATTTCTTCATTTCTTCCTTCCAGATTTTACCGGCTTGATTTCCGGTTCGGGAACGCGGAAAAAGCGCATGGCATTATCAAAAGAGCTTGTAGCAACTTCCTTCGGCGTAATCCCTTTAATTTCAGCTATTTTTTCTGCCACGAGATGGAGATAGAGCGGTGAGTTCCTCTGTCCGCGATGCGGATGTGGCGGGAGATATGGACAATCCGTCTCGATCATAAATCTATCCATAGGCACAAGGCGCACGACATCATCAAGGGTGGAATTCTTGTAGGTAATACTCCCCGTGAATGAAATCATCCAGCCTGCGTCCAAAACTTGTTGCGCAAAGACTATATCCCCTGAAAAACAGTGGAATACAGCTTCTTTGACTTGTTCTTGTTTGAGAATGGCATAGCACTCTTGATGGGCATCCCTGTCATGAACAACAACGGGAAGATCATATTCAACCGCCAAGTGTGCCTGATTTGCAAAGACTTCTCTCTGCACAGAATATGGGGAAAGATTGCGAAAGAAATCAAGCCCTATTTCCCCTATTGCCAAGACATTCTTTTCGCGGGCATGTTTTTTGATCAGTTCGGCATCAAAGTCCTCGGCATCATGCGGATGATATCCCACTGTGGCAAATATGCGCGGATATTTTTCAGCCAATTTCAACGACGATAGTGCAGTTTCTTTATTAAAAGATATGTTTAAAATGTATTCAATCCCGTTATTAAAACATTTGTTAATCAAGCTTTCCCGATCCGCATCGAAATCGGGAAGGTCCAAATGCGCATGTGTTTCAAAAAGCTTCATTTTAAGCGTATCACCTCATATTTTATGTTTGTGCCAATCTAATACTACATAATTATCTTGTCAAAGAGAATTTTACCAAACACTCACTTTGAAGCTTGATTTGTGGCAATCAAGGCTAAAAGCCAGGATAAAAATCTATCCTAATATGTGAATTTGAAACTGCGCAGCTGCCGTAATTGCAGCGGTTTCTGCTCTTAAGATGTTTTTCGAAAGAGTGATTTTTGGCAAATCTTCAAAAAGATGTAATTCTTTTGGATCAAAGCCACCTTCCGGGCCTATGATGAAACATATATTGCCCTTTTGCGCGATATCTTTGAGCCATATATTATCCTCATTTTCATAGGCAACAATCGGCAAATATTTTTCTTTGATCTCCAGTAAAGCTTCATCCAGCTTTTTTGGTTCGTGAATTATCGGTAAGAACGGATTGTCGCATTGCTTGATCGCCGCCAGAGCAGTCTTCTCAAAGCGTGCAACCGTGTTTTTACCCAGCGTGCGCACGGTATTCTCGCAAACAAGCGGAAAGAACTCTCTTGCCCCAAGTTCTGTGCATTTTTCCACAATCATTTCATCGTGCTGGTTTTTAAGCAGTGAGAACGCTATGCTAAAGCCATATTCAGGCAAGGGCGTATCGATGAAATCTACAACCCGAAGCCTGCTTTCCTTCTTGTCTATCGTCAGAATCTCGGCATTGGCGAGCAAACCACTCCCATTATTGAGCAAGATCATCTGACCGGCTCTGGCTCTTTTGACCCTGCTCAAATGATGATGCTCATCGGAATCTAAAACGACTTCCGCATGTCTCTTATCCAGCTCAGGAAAGTAATATGAAGGCATAATCAGCTAAAATAGTTCCTCAATTTTGAAAAGAATCTCCTGCCCGGTTGCAGTTCACGCTTGGTGTCAAACTCGGCAAGCTGTTTATAGAGATTCGTTTCATCCTTACTGATCTTAGTAGGGATAACCACAACCACTTCCACCAATTGATCGCCTTTGCTATATGAATTCAGCGACTTGATTCCCATATCTTTGAGGCGGAATACGCGTCCATTCTGCGTTCCGGCGGGAATCTTCATCTTCACTTTCCCGCTGAGCGTGGGCACCATCACTTCTCCGCCCAAAACTGCTTGTGATACGCTGATGGGGAATTCAATTATGATATTACTGCCGTCACGCACGAAGACATCATCAATCTTTTCGCGAATGAGAACGAGGATATCGCCCTTTGCTCCGCCACGCGGACCTGAATTACCCTGACCGCGCATCCTGATATATTGTCCATCCTCCACTCCGGCTGGAATCTTGACATTGATCTCTTTGACCTTGCCCATGCGTCCTTCACCATGACATTTGCTACATCTATTTTTGATGATCTTGCCTTCGCCACGGCAGGAAGGACATTCACCCATTGCCTGCATCTGCCCGAAAAGAGATTGACGAACGGTGTAAACCTGACCGCTCCCACGACATTGTGTGCAAGTTTCGACCTCACCATCGTCGCTGCCTGTGCCATTACATTTATCACAAGCGTCCTTAGTGCTGATCTTAATCGTCTTTTCCACGCCGGTAGAGATTTCTTTGAGACTCAGCGAAAGCTCGATTTGCAGGTCTTCACCACGGTTTGAACGCCTTCCACCGCTTCTTCCGCCCCCAAATCCCCCACCGAATAATCCCTCAAATATAGACGAAAAGCCATCGCCGAATATGTCGTTGATATCAGCCTGACGCGTAAAGTTTTCCCATGAGAAACCGCCTGCACCAAACTGACCGGAAACTCCGTCATGACCATATTGATCGTATAGTTGACGCTTTTCGGGATCGCTTAGGATCTCATAAGCTTCGCTGGCTTCTTTAAACTTTTCTTCGGCTTCCTTATTATCAGGATTCTTATCCGGATGATATTTCATAGCCAGCTTGCGATATTCTTTCTTTATTGTGTCGGCTTCCGCATCTCTGCTCACACCAAGTATTTCGTAATAATCTCTTTTTTGCATTCTCTCTCCAGCTAAAACTGCTTGTTAACAAGACAGTGATCTATCTTTGAAAACAGCTTGCCTCCCGAGAGATTATCCGGGGAGGCATTGCTGCTATATCTTCTTATTTTGTTATTCTTTATCGTCCACAACTTCATATTCTGCATCAATCGGGCCGTCAGCCTTTTCTTCCGGCTGTGCTCCTTGTGCGAAATCTTCGGGATTAAAACCCTGAGCGTTCGGATCAAATCCTGCTCCGCCCTGTTGCTGTTGCATATCGGCATAGATGATCTCGCCGAGCTTCTGTGCTTTCTTGGCAAGTTCGTCTTTGATCTTGTCGATCTGCTCTTTTTCAGTTGCCTTGGCAAGCTCATCCTTGGCTTTCTTGACCTCTTCTTCCAGCGACTTACGTTCGTCTTCAGGCAGCTTTTCGCCATATTCCTCAAGACTCTTTTCAGTGCTAAAGATCAGTGAATCAAGCTCGTTCTTTGCGCTTACAAATTCCTGACGCTTCTTATCTTCGTCAGCGTGGATTTCGGCATCGCGGATCATGCGATCGATGTCTTCTTGATCGATGTTTCCGGCGCGATCGATGTGTATGGATTGCTCCTTACCGGTTCCTTTATCCTTTGCAGATACGTGCAAGATACCATTGGCATCGATGTCGAAGGTCACTTCGATCTGAGGCACTCCGCGCATTGCTGCGGGAATTCCCACGAGATCAAATCTGCCCAAGCTCTTGTTGTCGCCAGCCATAGGACGCTCTCCCTGCAGGACGTGAATGGTCACTGCAGTTTGATTGTTCTCAGCGGTCGAAAACACTTGGCTCTTTTTGGTGGGGATGGTCGTATTTCTATTGATCAGAGCAGTCATCACTCCACCCAAGGTCTCGATTCCGAGTGACAGCGGGGTGACGTCCAAAAGCAGAACATCGCTAACCTTGTCGTCTCCGGAGAGGATTGCACCCTGAATTGCAGCACCGATTGCCACAACTTCGTCGGGGTTCACGCTACGATTCGGCTTTTTGCCAAAGAAGCTTTCCACGGCATCGCTAACAGCCGGAATACGTGTGCTTCCGCCCACGAGCAATACTTCCTGAATATCGCCGGCGGTGAGCTTTGCATCAGTCAGTGCTTTCTTACAAGGATCCAGTGTGCGCTTGACCAAGTCTTCGGTGAGGCGATTAAATTCAGCCAAACTAAGATCAAGGTTCAAGTGTTTTGGCCCCGTTGCATCTGCCGTAATGAAAGGCAGGTTGATATTCGTCGTCTGCGTTCCGGAAAGCTCGATTTTAGCTTTCTCTGCAGCTTCTCTGAGGCGCTGAAGAGCCATCGGGTCTTTGGAAAGATCAATGCCTTCAAGCTTCTTAAACTCAGCTAAGATCCAGTCAATCACGCGCTGGTCAAAATCGTCTCCACCGAGGTGAGTATCACCATTGGTAGAAAGAACTTCCACCACACCGGAGGAGATATCCAGGATGGAGATATCAAAGGTTCCACCGCCAAGGTCATAGACGGCAACCTTTTGCTCTTTCTTGTTTTCCATTCCAAATGCCAAAGCGGCAGCAGTTGGCTCGTTGATGATGCGTTTCACATCCAAACCTGCGATGCGCCCGGCATCCTTGGTAGCCTGACGCTGGTCGTCATTGAAATATGCCGGAACGGTAACAACCGCTTCGGTGACAGTCGTGCCGAGATATGCCTCAGCAGTTTCTTTCATTCTGGTAAGCACCATTGCTGAAATCTCTTGCGGAGTGAGGTCTTTATCCTCATTCTTGAGGCTCACGGCAGCTTGGTTCTTGATTCCAGAGATCACTTTATAGGGAACCTGCTTCATTTCGGAGCCCACTTCCGTGAAGGAGCGTCCCATGAAGCGTTTGATCGAAAACACTGTATTTTCCGGATTGGTAACAGCCTGGCGCTTTGCCAATTGTCCCACCAATCTTTGTTTGTCTTTGGTAAATCCAACTACAGAAGGAGTGGTTCTGCTGCCCTCGGCATTGGTGATAACCACGGGCTTCCCACCTTCTACAACGGAAACACATGAGTTTGTGGTTCCAAGGTCAATTCCTATTATTTTTCCCATTTATTCCTCCTGGGACTTGCTTATTTTCCGTTTGATACGGCAACCTGCACCGCTCTGATTACTTTGTCGTGCATGGTATAACCGTTTTTGATGATAGCTGCCACGATGTTTTCGTCATATTCACTGGGGATATGGCTTAGCGCATCGTGAACTTCGGGATCAAACTCTTTGCCTAAGGCATCGATTCTTTGAACCCCCTCTTTGTCTAAAGCATTTAAAAGCTGTTTTTCGATGAGCAAGACACCCTTACCAAAGGGGGTATCCAGATCCTCATCTTTGGCTTGAGCAATTGCGCGCTCAAAGTTGTCTGCCACATCGCAAATCTTGAGTGCAAGCTCTTTGCTTGCATGACGAATCCAATCGGATTTCTCCTGATTGGTGCGATTACGATAGTTCTCAAACTCCGCCATAGTGCGCAGATATTTATCTTTCATCGCATCAAGCTCGGCTTCGAGGTCTCTTTCAGCCTCGCATTCTTCCGCTTGCAAAAGCTCTTCTTCCGGCATGATGTCTTCTTGTTTCTTCTTTTTAGCCATGTCTTGCATCTTGTATATCCTTAAATATTAATATCTTTTGGGAACCACCATTCCCCTCTTTGTCGTTTCGGTGATGGTCTTGGAAATATCGCGAATCAAGGGAATCAGCCGGCGATAATCTGTTCTCATCGGCGCAATCACGCCTAAATATCCTGGAATTCCAAAAACCTCATAGCGAGCATAAATCAGCGCAAAAACCTGCCAGCCGGGCTCGGCAAAGTCTTCACCCATGAGGATATTGACCCCCTCATGTTCCTCTTTGCGCATGAGCTTGAGCAGATAGTCTTGTCTCTGAATCAGATTCATGAAGCTTAGAATATTCTCCTTGGAATCAAATTCGCTTTGCTCTAAAAACTTTATACTTCCATCGAAATGGATGAAAAAGTCGCTGATCTCCATGAAAGCCTTGTGCAGCTCGCCGAGGAACTGACTGAGCAGATCGCCCTCGCCACTGCTGCGCTCTTGCATATCCACCAAAACGCGATTAGCAATGTCATATATGCGCAAACCAACGAGCTCTTCATTGAGATATCTCACCAGCTTCTTGAGCTGCTGTTCGTTCATATCATATTCACTGCGCATGATCACCGTCTTATCCAAGCCGCTATCGAGGCTCATCACGAAGAGCAACTTTTTATCCCCGATATTGAAAACCTCAAGTCGGGAAAGATAGCCACTGGATACCTCCGGCTCGGCAACGAAGGAAAGCTGATCGGTCTCGCGCGCTAAAAGCTGCATGATATAGTGCAACGAACGAGGCGTATCCCGATAACTTCTGAGCATGAGTTCACGCAAGGTATCTATTCTCGCATAGCGTATTTTGCGGTGTTCTGATTCAATTGAATCGAGATATCTCCGGTATCCGCCGATGGTGGGAATCCTGCCCGCAGAGGTATGCGGCTGGAAGATGAGGTCCATCTGTTCCAACTTATTTAAGTCCAACCTCAGCGTGGCAGAGCTCACGTTTCTGATATATTTTTCGCTGATTACCCGTGAAGATACGGGTTCACAGCTCTCGATGTATTCATCGACCAATGCACTAAGCGTATCGATTAATCTTGCTTTACTCTTCTTCATGGTAATCGCCTCTTTTTATTTTATTAGCAATCGATGCTTTCAACTGCTAACAAAAGACAAGTTAATCCAAAGCGCATAATTGTCAATCAAAATGTTAGAGTGCTAATTTATTTTTGGAACTTTTGAGAGATTATTAGTAATAATCGTCACCCAAAATTGCAAATTGAGCTTTCTTAATTCAGACAATACAGGAATAAACACCCTAAAGAATTCAATGTTCTGCCTAAATAAAACATTGTACTTGACAGATGATGTAGACTTTAAAACTGTGTATAATATCCTTTGGGTTTTGGACAAGATAACCCGATACAAGAGCCGTTCAGGAGAAAGCCATGATTTCAGTAATTCTCATCTTTGCCATAGCCTCTTTGCTGTGCCTGTCACTAATGTCTCTAAATGCCTACAGCAAAGAAGCTTCCGCCCCCGAAATAATCAAGCCCGTTTCCACACGTCAGGGCTCGCTTGATATCACCATTGATCCGCGCTTGGAATTGTTGGCCGTGCTCCAATATCTCAGCGGCAGCAAAATGACCATCCCTGATTCCGAAGGATATGCCGAGTCTATAGACGCTTGGTTTGCCGATTTCAAATCCCATCCGGCGCTGACCCGTCTTCAAAACTTAGAGAAATTTGGTTATCGCTATGACCTACCTGTAAGCAGCTTCTTATGCTTTGATGGAGTTCCTTTGGGCAAAAAAACCCTTAGCCAATGTGGCTATGCAAAGGACATGGACGAAGAACGATTGGAGAAAGCCGCCCAAGGAGGCTCTCTGGAAGAGTTTTACGCTTCGGTCAATGATTTTGTGCATATCAGCGATTTTGGCGGCTGGTTTGAATCCCAGCGTCCATTTCTTGAAAAGACCGTCTCTGCTACCGCTTCCTTGCTCGCTTCCAAAGATGATATGATCCGCCTTCTCATCAATTGGTATGGCTATGAGCATGAACGATATACGCTCGTTCTCTCTATATTGTTCGAGGGCGGCTATGGCATCAGCCTCGAGGATAAGCAAAATAAGACCCTCCTCTATTGCGTTACCATGTTTTACACCAGCGATAAGCCATCCGATATACTCCTGAATTTGGCATATATGATCTTTCACGAATTCTCTCACCCCTACGTCAATCCGCTCGTAGATAAGCATTTCGATATGATAAAAGACCGCTCAGAGCTTTTTGAACCCATCAAGACTAAGATGACAATGCAAGCTTATTCCAGCTGGTGGATCGCGGTCGTTGAACACTTTGTGCGCGCCTCAGAAACTCGTCTCGTACAGCTTTTTTACCCACCCGAGACATATAAAGCTTCCACCCAATGGAATATTAATCAGGGCTTTATCTATCTTGATACAGTGTTTGAGGCAGTGCTGGAATATGAACAAGCCCGCGGTGAAACCGGCATCCGCTATGATGAATACTTCCCCCGGCTGATGCAAAAATTCGCCTCCATCAAAGAACTATCACCGGACGAACTTCGTGATTTGATTGGCTTCAAAGGTCCCATAAACTCTGTGTGCATGCATCCCATCACCTTGATCTATCCTGATCCCAAGCGTGTGAAAGGCGTAAATGAATTCATTATACCCACTGTCGATTTACTCGTCAAAAAATGGCATGTTACCGCCTATACCGATACTCAAGCCCTCGAGCTGGATCTCAGTGATCAAAATATCTACGCTTATGGAGCTTGGGGCAGCAACCTCTGGTTAAACAAACACCTTCCCCATGCCCCTTTCCAAATCTTGGAAGACAGGATCATTGCCGACAAAGAATACTTAGGCACAAATCTCCGCCTCGCAAGCTGCCTGCCCAATCCTCTCAATCCGGAGCTGGGCTTGGCAATCTATACTGCTCAAAACACCCCTGCCATGAAAGGCAGGTTCCCAATTGGGCCTGAGGATTGGTATGTGTATATGACAGATCCGGAATCGAAGCTCTTGGGAAAGGGTTATTATGCAAGTAAGAGTGGTAAATGGAAGTTTTGATAGTAGGGCTCTGTTTGTTTTTATAGTTGACAGATTTTGAAAGAGTGTATTATTAGGCGTATCTAAGATTTGGAGGTGAATCATGCCTTTCCTGATAATTTTAATTATAGTCGTTGTAGTGATTGTTGCCGCTATTAGTGAACGCAGAAAGAAAAAAGCCTACAATAATATTTTAAAAGCGCTACAGGAAGACCGTATGGAGGATGTGAATATAAAAGACGTAATGCTAATTTTGAATGACCTAAAGCCTAAAGATATCCATCCTGGCATCAAAAATGACAAGACAAGCATCAGGCTTAAGGGAACTATATCTATTGTAGATAAAGAAAAACAGAAAGCATAACTTGTTAAATAATCAAAACGTCTTTTCAGTTGTAGTGTCATTTTAAGGACGGGTCACTGGTAAGCTATCTCTTTCAGATAGACTGTTATCTGCTGGTTCTCCTCGCTTAGTTTGGGCTCATAATAGAGCTCCTTACGTTCAAGTTGTGCCAGCTCACATGCCTTTCTCTTGCTCAAGCC
>Ga0172382_10003008_pt1 | contig 27179 bp, 23 predicted proteins | sample Leawel138RmetaG_FD_122245 | JGI IMG/M metagenome (GOLD analysis project Ga0172382, IMG submission 122245) | Leachate microbial communities from a municipal landfill in Southern Ontario, Canada - Leachate well 138R metaG | ecosystem: Engineered > Solid waste > Landfill > Unclassified | place...
AAGACTCAATGTTAGACCCCCAACAAGTGAGTTGCTTCTCTTGACGCGTTGAGACCTTACCGTAAGGGTAGAGGACTTTTACCCCAATTCCCGGACGGTTGTAGAAAGCAGCGGCTACCGCGCCACCGGTATCACCACTGGTTGCGACTAAAATTGTTAACCGGCGGTCTCTTCTCTTCAAAAGCCGCTGCATGGCTATCGCTAGAAAACGGGCGCCAAAATCCTTAAATGCCGCAGTCGGTCCCCAAAAGAGCTCTAAAACTCCCTCTCTCTGGTTGTGCCAATGGATTGGCAGAGGGAAATTAAAAGCCTCCATACAGATTTCAGCCAACTCCCCTTCCAACTCATCGCCCACAAAAAAAGGGGCGAGGACTTCGTAGGCAAACTCTCCGTAAGAGCCGGTTGTACTCAGGTGGTGCAGATCAATTTGAGGAAATTCAGTGGGAACATAAAGCCCCCCATCAGGAGCTAAACCCTGTAAGATTGCTTCAGAGGCACTCAGAGCCGGACTCTTACCCCTTGTACTGACAAATTTCATCGCGACCCCCTTAGAGCCGTGCCCCTAAAAAGGCACTTAGACGTAACAGATCGGCAAAAACCCCACCGGCGGTAACTTCCGGACCCGCTCCCGGGCCTTGAATGACGAGAGGCTGCGTAAGGTAGCGCTCGGTGGTGAACGCCACAACATTGTCGGTTCCTTTCGATTGTGCAAAGGGATGGTTTTTGTCATAGGCGGCTAATTCCACATTACATTGGCCCTCTTTTGTAACGCGTCCGACATAACGTAGTCGCTTCCCCTCCTGCTCTGCTTCACGATACAACTTCTCAATAGGAGCGTCCATTAGGTCCATTTTAGCCAAGAACTCCTCAAGAGGAACCTCTGCGAGGCTTTTGGGGACTAAGGAGACAACCTCAATATCTTCCAGTTCAACTTTGTAACCCAGCTCACGGGCTAAGATAATCGTCTTACGGGCAACGTCCATGCCAGACAGGTCATCGCGAGGGTCAGGTTCGGTATAACCCATCTCTTTAGCTCCCCGCACTAGGTGGCTAAAGGGGACTGTCCCATCGTAAGTGCTGAAAAGATAGGCTAAAGTACCCGATACGATCCCCTCAATGCTAATAACCCTGTCACCGGTCTGGATCAGGTCCTTAAGGGTGCCAATGATAGGTAAACCCGCCCCTACGGTCGTCTCATAGAGGAAGTGTTTGCCATTCTTTCTACCGGCTTCCATTAACTTCTCATAATCTTGCCAAGGAGCTGTTCCCGCGCGCTTATTAGGGGTAATAACGTGGATACCCATCTTCATCCACTCAACATAGTAGGGGGGCAGTTCACTACTACTGGTACAGTCGATTAAGAGTGAATGGGGAAAGTAGGAGGCTTTTACATGCTTTACCATTTTCTCAATATCAAAAGTTTCGCTTCTTTTCGCAAAGAATTCTCGCCAGTTTTTCAAATCAATCCCTTGCTCGTTGAGGACCATTTTCGTCGAGTCGGCAATGGCCCTGATGCGGATATCGACACCAAACTCTTGGTTGAGGCGTAGTGCTTGAGCCCCTATTTGATCTAAAAGAGTTCCCCCGATATTCCCTGGCCCAAAGAGACCGACACTCAGTGTTTGGTTGGAGAGGAAGAAGGCGGCGTGGAGAGCCCGAAGCGCCCTCCGGGCATCCTCTTCTTTAATAACTACACTAATATTGCGCTCACTAGATCCTTGGGCAATTGCTCTCACGTTGACGTTGGCTTTACCTAAAGCGCCGAAGAAGGTGCCACTGATGCCGGGGACACCCGACATATTCTTCCCGACGGCAGCTAAAATGGCCGCGCCGAGTTCAGCTTCGACACTGTGCACGCGGTGCGCGGCAATCTCGGGGGCAAAAGTGCTACGGGCGACTGCCGTGGCCAGAGCTGCTTGTTCGGCGGGAACTGCGTAACAAATCGAATATTCGCTGGAAGCTTGGCTAATGAGAATCACAGAAATCCCAGAGTCTTGCATAGCGCCAAAGAGGCGTTGGGCAATACCGGGAACGCCTATCATGCCGGCGCCTTCAACGTTTATGAGGGCAATGTCACGGATGACGCTGAAGCCTTTTACCGGAAGATTGCTTTTACCCCCCTCTGTATCGTCGACAAAGGTTCCCGGATGGTCTATATGGGCAAAAGAGCGAAGATAAAGGGGGATTTTTTGCGCTAGTACCGGCACCATATGTTGCGGCCGAATGACTAAAGAGCCAAAAAAAGAGAGTTCAGTAGCCTCTGCGAAAGTTATTGAAGGGATTACGGTCGCACTGGGGACATCGCTTAGATCGGCGGTGCTCACGAGCTTATCGTCATTCCAGAAAGTAACTGAGGAAGCCTCAATTTTAGAACCAACTAAAGAGGCCGCATACTCGCTATCGCGGTCTAGGGGACTATTTTCACTTTGCGGCAATTCACCGGTCAATAAAATGATTGCTTTAGGTTCTATTTTTACATTTTTCTCATCGAGGAAAGTGTTAACATCACCACTAGAACAAGGGTAGCCATGGCCTTTAAGGGTCTCTTTCAAAAGGGAGGTGGCCCATCCACCAACAATGTAATCGAGGAATTTTTGAGAACCTGTTGTGATATCGTTAACCAGCCAGATAGCCCTAATAATCGCCTCAACTTGGGCAAACCCCTCATTTATCTCTTGCTGCACCTTAGAACGGTTGGCTGGAGGGACTAGCTCCTCAATGAGAGTGCTCCAGCTATTTGTCTTATGCTCCATCATCGCCCACAAGCGCTCATCACGCCCCTGGGCAGATTCAAGGAGTTCGGTTAATTCCAGATGGGTGTTACAAACCGGAGCAATAACAAAAACCATACTCTCATTTTGGCTTTGGCTACAAATCTTTAGGAGTTTATCAACCCCACCTTTTTTTACTATCATCGAGCCACTGATAGCGTGTACCTCTACTCTATTCACACTCCCCTCCTAGGTATTTATCAAAAAAGAGCCCCTCAGGGCTCTTTCGTGGTTAGACCGGTTGTGTCAAAGACAATTAAACCACCTTATGAACCCTGCCACTTCTTAAGCAGCGAGTACACACTTTTATTGTTCTAGTTGTGCCGTTGATAAGAGATTTAACTGAGACAATGTTTGGTCTAAATACCCGTTTCTTGGTAACTCCAATATGTTGACCAACTCCACCTTTCTTCTTGGCTTGACCTTTGCGTGGAACAATATTTCCTGTGATGGTTCCTTTTCCACAGATTTCACATCTACGTGCCATTTTTATATCCACCTTGTTCTTAACGTTAAAAATTATGACTCTTGGAAACATAGCAGAATATTTAGGGTATGTAAATAGTAGTGCTTGAATTTTGGATTTAAGTTGTCTACGATTGGGTTCTATGGACGAAAAAAGAGTTTTGCACCCACCTCTTTACCTCTTGGCCCTCACCCTTGCACAAAGGGCATCAGATGAGATTGCCAAGTTACGTAGTGCATTATGGCAGGCCCATGGAGATGTCTCCCATTTACTCCTGCCTCCCCTAATTCCGCTTCTTTGGAGCAAAACCCCTTTGGCCCCCTTTGAAACCATACTCCTCCCTAAAATGCCGCCTCAAGTCTCTTTCGAAAAGTTAACGGAGGTTGGTAAGAGCCTCTATTTAACCAGTGAAGAGGAGGCTTGGCAGGTGGCAGCTACCGCCTTAGTTCAAGCCTACACTCACAGTAAAGTGGAGGAGGCCCCCTTTCCCGCCTATAGGGGGATCTATTTGGGCAATAGGGTGCCTCTAGAGAGAGAGGTAAAAATCCTCAATGATGACTGGCGTCTTTTATACTTCCAGACTGAGTGGCACTCCCTTAAAGATGATGTGATTCACCTCTACTGGCAAATATTAACGAATCGTCACCTTATAGCTAGTACATAGCCCCCTTTTATAGTACACTCCTCTCGCATTATAAATACCAATTATTGGGAGGTTCCGCCATGCTGAAACGCATACTCAAGACTATCCTAATAATCGGAACAGTTGTTTCGATTTTCTTCTTTTTCTCCTGTAACAGAACTAAACGCACCGAAAGTTCTTCCAGACGACTCTATCTTTTCAATTGGACCTATTACACGCCAGATGAAATAATTGATAGATTTGAGAAAGAGTTCAACGTTAAAGTAATCCTCGACAACTACGCCTCTAACGAAGAGCTCTATACTAAGCTTAAAGCAAGCCGGAGCGGTTACGATATTGTCATCCCCTCGGCTGACTATACTTCAATCATGATTAAACAGGATATGCTCTTACCATTAGACCACAGTAAACTCCCTAACTTAAAATATATTGAAGAGAAAGCGCGAGAACTCTCTGAGCAATACGACCCCGGCTTCAAATACTCGGTCCCCTATTTTATCGGGGCCGCCGGTGTCGCCGTTAATACTGAGAAAGTTAAAAATTATCCCCGCGATTGGACTATCTTTGGCCAAAAAGAGCTCGCGGGAAAGATGCAACTCTTAGACGATATGCACGAAGTGCTGGGAATTGCCCAAGCGACCCTCGGCTACTCGGTCAACACGACCGACCCCGCTGAACTAGCTGCGGTTGCCGATCTGATTAATAACGAGTGGAAACCCAATATTATCAAGTTCGATGCGGAGGCCATGGGGAAAGCTTTCAACCAAGGGGAGTATTGGGTCTCCCATACCTACCCTGAAAATATCTTTGAAGAAGTTCCCGAGGAGCAATGGAAAGATATCGATTTCTTCCTGCCTGAAGTTGGTGGTCCGCTCTATATCGACTCCATGGTAATTCTTAAAAATGCCCCTAACCCCGACATCGCCCATGAGTTTATTAACTTCTTCCACCGCCCCGACATCTACGCCCTCTTCCTTGATGAGTTCCGTTACCCTTCCACGGTAAACAGCGAAGCCGACAATTATCGTGAAACAGAGCCTTTCTACGACATGGAAGAACTTGATAACTATGAACTGAAGGTAGATTTAGGTGAAGATTTAGAGAAATATAACGCAATTTGGCAGACTATCCGCTACCACTAATTAAACACCCAAGGATTGCACCGTGAACACAAGAACAGCTTCTATTTACAAAGAACCCGCCCGCACTACCCGTTTCTTTGCCGTCCTCCTCCTAGTGGGCCTAGCCCACGGCTTCTACCAAGGAGTCCAGGAAAACTTTTTAGCTGAAATAGTGGGAATTACCAAGTTTGAACGGGGGATTGTTGAGTTTTTCAGAGAATTACCGGGCCTTCTACTCATCTTCGTCTTAGCCACAATGTACCGCTTCAGCGAGACAAAGGTGTTTAAAATCGGGATGGCAATCTCCTTAGTTGGTGCGTTAGGAATCTTTTTAGTAGGTACCGGCAAAGTCGTGGTTGTAGCTTGCATGGTCATTTATAGTTTGGGGGAGCACATCCTGATGCCCGTTAAAAATACGATTTCCATGCACTTGGCCAAGAGCGGGAAATCGGGAGCCTCCTTGGGAATGACCAGCGCCATAGATCATACCGGCAAAATTGTGGGATTTTTAGGTGTCACCGGCCTTTTTATCCTTTTCCCCCGCCTTGGCATAAGAACATCGAGTGCCACGGGGTACAAAATAATATTCCTCATCACTACCGTACTGCTGACGGGAAGTCTTCTGGTCGTTATGGCCCTGCATGATGAGGGCCGGGTAGTTAAGCGCAGTCGGCTCTACTTCAATCGAAAGTTTGGCAAATATTACGGCTTAGAGGTCTTTTATGGAGCGCGCAAACAGATATTCATCACCTTCGCCCCCTATGTCCTTATCTTGCAATATGGTGCCTCAACCTCTTTGATTGCCCTCCTTTTGGCTCTGTGTGCCCTTTTTGGAATGATTTTCTCTCCCCTTATCGGACGCCTAATCGACTTCCTCGGTTACAAATTCATTATGGTTACAGATACCATCATTTTAATGGTTGTCTGTTTCTTTTACGGCTTCAGTCACCGAATTTTCCCCATGCATATTGCCTTTATTGTCGTTTGCATCAACTTTATTCTCGACTCAATAATATCGTTGGGGAGTTTAGCCTCTTCAGTTTACGTCAAAGAGATCGCTTCCTCATCAGAAGAGATTACCGCAACCCTAACCACAGGTATCTCGGTTAACCATCTGATTAGCGTTTTAATTGCCCTCCTTGGTGGTTATCTCTGGCAAGTGACCGGTATTGAAGTCCTCTTCAGTTTGTCTGGCATACTAGGCCTCATAAATACTATTTTTGCGGCCACCATCAAGGTAGAAAAGAGTGCTTTAAGTCAGTAAAGAATAGGTTGAGGTGAGCCAAGACTTGAAAACAAACTCTTCTTGGCCAACCACCATTAAATCAACCGTTGAGGCGACTTTAATGGGAATTGGGAAGTCGCGGACTGTAAAAGAGTACCTTTCAACATAGCTTTGTACGTGGGGCAATAGATAAGGAGCGAGGTTCTCTAAATCGCCCCCTATAAAGACCGCCGAGGGGTTAAGGATATCGATTAAGATGGAGATAACCCACCCTAACTGTTCCCCCATCTTCTCTATAAAGTGCTCTTCAGTCGCCCTCTTTTGGGCAAGATTGGCCTCAAGGAGATTTATTAAGGCTTCTCTTTCATCTTGGGGTAACCTTTCAATCTGCTGAGGGGTTAGCAGTTCCTGGCTTTTTAAAAAGTTCTTGTAACTGCAAGCAATCCCATTAAGGTTCAAAAACTCCTCTAAATTACAAACATCCCCAAAGACCGAAAGACGAATGCCTCCTAGTTCTCCGGCATAACCTCTTGAACCCAAAAATATGGCCCCATTTTGGATTATCCCTAAGCCGATGCCTTGTGAAAAGTAGAGGAAAATAAGGTCTGACAACTCCTCTCTGAGGAGTGACCACTGCCCGAAAGCGGCCAAATTAGCATCATTCATGATATGGATGGGCAGGTTAATTACTTTTTGAAGTTCCCTTTTAATCAGTAGGTTGGCTAAAAAGGGGTTGGTACAATGCTTAATTACGCCAATTGTCTCATCGTAGAGACCCGGGACAGCGACTCCTATACCAAGGACTCTTTTTAGTGGGACCTTCTGTTTAGACAGAATTTTCGCTATCTCCTCACCTATCCTGCTAAATAGGTCTTCTTTAGAAGCACTATAGGCATCCTTTAGCCAAACTTGGTGACTCACCGTATGGTTAAGTGAAACAAGGGCCAGATGGAGAGCCCCATTTAAGCTCATATTGATCGTGATAACATAGCGGGAGTTGGGGTTGAATTTAATAATAACGGGTTTACGGCCCCCGGTAGAAGCCCCGTACTCTTCCATTTTAATAAAGCCATCGGCTTCTAATATTTCACAGATAGTAGATACGGTGGCAAAACTCAATTGCAACCGTTTGGAGAGGGTTGTCTTGAATAAACTCTTCTCCCTCTTAATCTCTTCAAGTACCAGGGCAATATTGTTCTTTTTTAAAATAGATTGGCTAATTGTTTTTTTTATGGGCACCGAGGCCTCCAAGAGAGTAGCCGTATCCCCATGATTCGGCTACCTGCTCTAGACTAAAGATTAGCTTTTTTCCGCTTAATCCCCTCTTTCAACCACAAGTCAATGGGGACTTCGACATCAGAATTGAAGGGCAGGTAAACCTTCTTGCCCGTCCCTGCCGATTCATAGGCGGCGTAGATTACCTCTAGGACTGCGCGTCCATCTTCGCCGGTAACCAACGGTTTAGTTCCATTACGCACACAATCTATAAAGTGGATGAGTTCGTGGGGATACCCCTGGTTGAAAACCTCTTCAAACATCGTGAAGCTCCACCCTTTTGAGTCGCCTGCTTTCTCGGCGACATAGCCGTAACCGTCAACACTATAGGTAAGCGAAGAATTTCCTTGGAAAAGGTCTGAGTAGACTACTCCCCCATCTCCGTAGATCTCTATTTTGTCATCCATACCACCATGACGTGCCCAGCTATCTTCGGCTACACCAATGACATCATTTTCAAACTCAATGACAACTACCGAGTTGTCTTCAGCTTTGGAGCGCCTATGGTGATAAATAGATTGCATAGTAGCTGAAACCGCTTTAATTTTAGGATTACCCCCCAGAACCCAGCGCATCCAAGCGATGGCGTGGCACCCTAAATCCATCAGTGCGCCCCCTCCGGACTGTGTGACATCGTAGAACCAATCACTGTGGGGGCCCGAGTGTTTCTCTCCATTCTTCAACATATAAATTTTTCCCACAGCGTTCTCTTTGGTCACCAGTTGTCGCACCCTCTCATATTTCGGGGCGAAGGCTAACTCTTCGGCGTACATCAACAGAACACCAGAATCTTTACAGGCAGCAATCATTTCATCGGCTTCCTGCAAAGTCACACAAAAGGGCTTCTCCAAGATTATATGTTTTTTCTGTTGTGCTGCCATTATGGTGGCCTGGTGGTGTAAAAAGTTTGGTAGGCAGATATCGACAACTTCACAGCCCGACTCTTTAAGCATTTTACCGTAATCGTCATAAAATGCCGGAATATTGTACTGTTTGGCAAACTTGGCCGCACTCTCTTGAGAGCGGCTGTAAACGGCTACTACCTCCGCTTCATGGACAAATCTGAGGTAAGACTCCATGTGGATATGGGAGATAAACCCACTACCCGCCAGTGCAACTTTAGTTTTTTCCATTTTTAACCCCCTATCTAATTTTGCATCTTCCTTCCGCGACCATACATGAAGATAATCACTAAAAGAATAATTCCGAACAGCATTTGTCGCATACTTTGTTCTATCCTAATGGTTACCAAGAAACTCTCCATTAATTGCAAAAGGAAAGCCCCAATCACAACGCCGATATAAGAACCTTTGCCTCCCCCTAAGGAGGTCCCCCCTACAACGACCGCAATTACAGAGATAAGGGTAAACTTATCACCTAAAGAGATATTGTAGACTGACGCCAAGTATCCCAAGTAGAGAAACCCGGTCACTCCGGCGATCATACCGCTGAATCCATATAAGAGAGTCCGCAACCTTGGCACATTAACACCGGCCAAACTGGCAGTATAATCATTTGTTCCGGTGGCCAATAGTTTGATCCCAAAAGTGGTGTTATTGATTAAAAAGTGGATAAATATGGCGAACAATGCCCAAAAATAGAGAATTCCCGGGATGTTGAAGAGTTTCCCGACTGTAATGCGTTGCAGAAGTTTAGAAGCACCCGGTACCCCAATTCCCCCTGTAATGAACCTGATTATAGCGATAATAACAATCGACATACTCATAGTCATTACCAATGGCGGAATCCTGAAGAAAGTAACCCCAAACCCGTTGACTAACCCTAAGGCGAAAGTGACTACTATGACCGCCAGAAGGGCGAAAATAAGGTTGGCGTCTTGTTTTTGTGAGACTACCCCCCCTACAATAGCTCCAAGGGTTACCAATCGACCGACCGAGAGGTCAAGCCCATTGCCACCCCCCAATATAATTAAAAACTGCCCACCTGAGACGAGCCCCACAAATGAGGCGACAACTAAGATGTTAATGATTAAACCGATGCTTGCAAAACCGGGTGAAATGAGGTTCCCAATGAAGAGGATTAGGATACACAGCAGGAGGGCTATCACTGAAGGGGTCTGAATTATCTCTTTAGCTTGGCGTGCAACTATTGATGGATTTTTCATTGTTCCCCTCCTCCTCTTAGCATGGTAACCCCTCTTTTCTGACTCTGTTTGGTTAATTGTCCACCAACGGCTAACGCTAAGATGATTATTAGTCCTTGAGCCAATACTTGGTAGTTAACCCCTAGGCCGGCAAAGAAAATGACATCGTTGATTAATTTTAAAACGATAGCCCCCAAGATACTTCCAATGAACCCCCCGGCGCCACCGGCGAGACTTGTCCCTCCTAAGGCCACGGCACTAATTGATTCAAGTTCATAGCCACTACCTGACAAGGGATTCCCCGTTACTGTTTCGGCAACAATGCAGAGGGCTGCCAAGGCGGTGAATAACCCACTCAGCATATAACTCTTCACTCGAAGGGCATTTACCGGCAACACCGATTCATAAGCTCCGTGGATATTCCCTCCGCAGGCTTTCAGTTTAACTAAATAGCCTGTCCTCTTTAGGAAATGGATACCCAGCATTAAGAGCACCAATATTATGAGGGAGAAGGGAATGCCAATTATGGTGGCCGAGTAAACATTGTACCAAGTGAAAGGGACCTCTCCCCCCGATTGATGCATAATCCGTAAGGCAAGTCCACCCCACACAATTTGTGTTCCGTAGGTGGAGATTAAAGGGGGAAGTCGCAGATGAGCCACTAATAGGCCATTTAAAAATCCGGCAAACAACCCCGTGGTGAGTCCCGCAATTATGGCAATAATTTGGTGCCAGGGACCACCCCCCAAACTCATCATTACTTGGACGACAATGACGTTAACAAGGGCCAACAATGTGCTGACTGACATATCTAGTCCGCCACCCAAAATAACAAAAGTTTGTCCCAATGTGACTAATAGAAGCGGCATCCAAAGGCGAATTTTGGTCGTTAAGTTGTAAAGTGAGTAGTATCGGCGCTCGATGAATCCTAAAAGGATAAAAAAGAAAATAAGAATTATAAGGGCTAAAAAGTAGGGTTTGTGGGTAAAACTATGCATCCAGGCTTTAGCTTTCTGTTTGTTAATCTTCATCTTGCTCCCCTTACTCCGCCACTTCTTGTGCTTTTTTAGTATCGAGGGCTGCCCGATAGAGTTCCGTCTCATTAAGGCGCTCCCCTTCGAGTTCATCCACCACTCTGCCATTATCGAAGACTAAAATCCTATCGGTGTTATTCAGTAACTCTAAATCTTCACTTGAGTGCCAAATAACGCTCATTCCAGCATCACAAAGGGTATGTAGTATTTCATAGAATTCCTTGGTAGCCCCCACATCAACCCCTTTTGTGGAATCATCTAGTAAAAGGATAGCTGGATTAGTCATCAGCCAGCGCCCTATTACAATCTTTTGCTGGTTTCCTCCACTCAAAGAATTCGCCGTATCCGATAACTTACCGAAAACAGTATCAATTTGGGCTAAAAGGGGGAGGACTTGTTGACGCATCTTTTTTCGAGAGAAAATCTTCCGTCTGTGCTTAATGAGGTAGCTAATAATCAAGTTTTCAAAGATAGGCCTCTCTAAAAATACTCCGGCTTTCTTCCTATCGCCGGAGATGTAAGCTAGCGAGTGGTTCATCGCTTTGGTAGTGGTACTTAAATCAACCACCTCTCCATCTATTTTAAAGGCATCTACCATACACGGCTTACTCCCAAAGAGAGTCAGTAGTACCTCGGTTTGACCTTGCCCTTGTAAGCCCCCTAGGCCCAGTATTTCACCTCTTTTAAGGCTAAAAGAGACCCCTTTAACCTTCTCGCCATTCAGGTTTTCAACCTCTAACACAGTCTCTGTGGCCTTTAAGTTTGGCTCTTCTCTTTGTCGTTCCAGTAACTCTTTGTCGCCAACCATCATTTGGATAACCTGGTCGGCATCAACATCTTTGACCTGCACGGTATTTACCAGCTTGCCGCTACGAATTACCGTTACACGGTCCCCGATTTCAGTTATCTCCTCCATCTTATGAGAGATAACTATAGTGGAGATGCCCACCTCTTTGAGCCCCCTAAGGATTGAAAAGAAAACCTCCACTTGTTGCTTGTGCAAAGAAGCCGTCGCTTCATCAAAGATGATTAAGCGTGGTTTACGGGCTAAAGCCTTGGCAATCTCGACTATTTGTTGCTCATCAATGGGAATATCGGAAACTCTTTTCCCTAAATATTCTTCACTTAAAGGGATCACTTTTTCAAAAGGTTGAAGAGCGGCAATAGCTTTTTGCCGATTAGTTTGACGGTCAATCAAACCGAGGGATTTCTCCCTCGGTTCAATGCCTAACATAATGTTTTCTTCAATGGAAAGTTGTGGAATTAAACTAAGCTCTTGGTAGACTACGGCGATACCGCGTTTCTTGGCTTCATTTGGGGTCATTGCAGAGACTGCCTCTCCAAAGATCTCAAGCTCTCCTGCATCCGGTGTGACTACACCGGCTACAATTTTACATAAAGTGCTTTTCCCACACCCATTAGTGCCCACCAGATAGTGAATTTCACTCTCCTCTAAGGAAAAATCCATATCGTCGAGTGCAACTACTTCACCGTACCGCTTACTTACCCCCGTAGCTTTGAAAATTACCATACTAACTTTCCACCTAACAATTATTTAAAGTAAGAAGCCGCTTCTGCTCGGCTGATCTTACCATCGACTGCGTAGTAGTCGGGGCGATCTTTGTATTCAGCCCAAACTTTGTCGAAGTTATCGTTAGTTACAACTACTGGGACCGGCAAATAAATTGTGTTCCCATAAGGTCCTTCAAGAACGCCACTCTTGAGTTCCCTACCCTGTGCAAGTAAAACGGCAACGTGTAGTGCAGAAACCATACATGACGGTGGATTGGCGACACCAATCGTATCCAATCCCTGCTCCATCCAGCGGCGCATGAAACCAACTCTAGCTTCTCCTACACTCAGAATATCAGTACGACCGGAGTTTTGTATAGCTGTAAATACACCCTCATTCATCCCGTCTTGAACCCACACTCCATCGATGTTGGGGAACGTTGCCAACATATCCTGCATGGTGGCCATACCAATGGCGCTGTCCCACTCTCCGCTAACTTCGTTTAAAATCTTGATGCCGGGGTATTTGCCAAACACTTCTCGGTAGCCTTCAATACGGGCCGTGTTAGCCGGGTGTCCGGTTACACCATTGATTGCCACCACGTTTCCTTTGTGATTGAGTTTGTCGGCTAGCCATTGCGCAGAAGCCATAGCCCAGGCTTTCTGGTTGATTGCGACGTTAATGGCATCGGGAGAGGCCGCTTCCGTGTCGGTGGCAACGATAGTAACACCTTGTTTTTTAGCTTCTGCAAAAACCGGGTTAAAAGCTCTGGCGTCTGCCGGGTTAACCAAAATTATGTTACACCCTCTAGCCATTAGGTTTCTAATCTGGTCAATTTGCCCTTCAAGGCTTACATCTGTACTCTGGACGATGACATCTTTGATAATCCCTTCAGCTTTGTACTCTTCAGCGGCGGCTAGGGTTTCATCTACCATCTGGGTTCTCCATTCGCTACCTACCCAGTTGTTACTAATGCCGACAACAAAGCCCTCTTTCTTCTCAGCAGCTCCCCCTGCAAACACCATTGAACAGGTTAACAGGATCAGAGTAAATGCTAACAGTAATCTTTTAGTCATACAGACCTCCTTTAATTAGATCGACCAACTGTCAATCGTTGTCTATTAACTCAGAGAGGATTAACGTAGCCGCCCCTACCATTCCGGCATCTAGACCTAAAACAGATTGTTCTAAGGTAAAATCGCCAAAGAAGCGCCCCTCTTCCAAACTCTCGATTATTTTTGTTCTGGTTATACTGAACAGGCTTTCAACCACTCCCCCTGTGAAAATAATCAGAGAGGGGGCAAAAATATGGGCGAAAGTCCATAGAGCCCGGCCAACGTATTCAGACCACCGTTCAACTAAAGCCCGCCCTTCAGTTAGTAATCCTCCTTTTTCAACCAAATCATAAAAATTACGATACCCCAGCTCTTTAGCCCCCTTAGAAAGGGCCGAGCCAGAAGCAACGCTCTCCAAACAGCCACTTCTGCCACAATAACACTCACCCTCACCCGGTGCTACGATTATATGACCAAACTCGGGGTGTCCAAAGGTTTCACTCTTAAAGAGTTTTCCATTGAGCAAAACTGCTCCGCCAACCCCGGTACCAAAGGTCAACATTATGGCATTGCGAATATTATACACATTCCGTCGTGCAAAAATCTCGCCTAACAATGCACAGTCGGCGTCATTTTCTAGTTGCACAGTACAGTTGTATCTCCTTTGGAAAATAGCGCAAATACTCACCGTCCCCCAGCCGGGAAGTGTATAGGGATTACGGATAACACCTCTGGCGGTATCCAACGGCCCTGTACAACCGATACCAATTCCCAGCAGTATTGCCTTTGCCTCTAAAAAGCGGTCGATTACGGTAAAAATCTCCCCTTTCACCTCCTCAAACGGGGCTAAAGCGTTGGTAGCAATGGTTGTAGACTTTAGAATTTTGCCTTCTGGGGTAAAGAGCCCAATGGCAATATTTGTCCCCCCAATGTCGATTCCAACAACCCTTTTTATCTCTACCCCCTCCTAAGCTGTTCTCCACTTATTATAACCCTTAAAATAAGACTGTCAAGAAAAACTACCCCCCTAGTCTTCTGCGTATCGCCGCGCTTTCCCAGGTTTAATGGGTCTTCTTTGACGGACACTCTCCATAGCAGCAAAGCATAAAGCAAGGCTCGCTAAATTGTCTCTGCCACTATTATCCGGTTCGCGGTTTTCTTCTATGGCAAACAGTAGCTCGGCCATCGTCCCGTGAAATCCGTCGGGGAACCAAGTCCCTTTAAGAGGCGCAATAGATAGTCCCTCTGAGGTGTAGAGATTGACCTCTTGTGCATTCAAATCAACCCCAAAACTCTTAATTGTGCCGTTTCGTCCGATTACCGTAGTACGGTCCTCTTCCCCATAAAGGGTATCAGCATCGAAAGTGATACTACCCACCCCATCACTACCAGAGACCATTACCTGTGCCAACATGGGTGGCTTTACAGTTTGCTGAGGGAAATTAGCCGTTACAGCATAGACTTCATCGATTGTCTTGCCCTTCATAAAGGTGGCCAATATGTCAAACCAGTGAATACCAAAGTCAAACAAAACCAGATTGTGAATTTTTTCGAAAGGGGTCCCCTTTATCCAGTTATGGTTCCAACTGATACCCATATGCACAGCAGCCACTTCTCCAATTAACCCTTTCGCGATGGCTTGTCGCATATAGGAGAAATGGGGGGCCCACCGCCCATTTTGGTTAACAGCTATTTTTACCCCCTGCTTCTCAGCCGCTTCAACTAGGCGCTCCCCCTTATCTAAATCTGTTACAAATGGTTTTTGACTGAGGATGTGCTTTTTAGCCTTTACCGCCGCCTGCATCATTTTATAACGGACATCGGGATGGGTTGCAAAATCGATGACCTCAACATCATCGAGTTTTAAAACATCTTTGTAATTGGTATACACTAGGGCCGTGGGGTAATACAGCTCCTTAGCTTTTTGCGCGGCCTCTATATTTACATCACAAAGAGCCACCACTTTATAACCCGCCCTCTTGTAAGCCGTCAAATGCTGCTCTGTAATCCCACCGCACCCCACTAGGGCAATCTTGGGGCTATAACTCTGCGGATCGCGCACCTCGTAGGGCAAATTGGGCGCAGTCACTAAATCTTTGGCTGAGCGCTCCGCCAATCCGTAACTTTTACCGTTCTCTTCTTTTGACATGCTCTCTCCTACCATTTAAAGTTCTCTAGGCTTACGCGACGCTTAGTCTTTCCACTCTCATAAGCAGCATCCACAATGACTTGCCCTATACGGCTAATCGCGGGGCTCACCGGCCCGCTAATCGCTTTATTGTGCTCAATACAATCGATGAGATACTCAACCGGATTCCGGTTAGGCGTTTTTAGTTCAACTGAATCAATAACTACCCCTTCGGGATGTTTTCTATTTTGTACAACAATCGTAGCCTCGTAATCGTAGCTACTAATAGTCCCCTCGCTTCCCACGATTACAAAACCACATTTAGGCTGGGGCTGATGAATCCAGGGGTCACTAAAAGTCCCCCAGCGCGTCTCCATTTTGGAGAGTCCCGTAGAGTAGCGGAGGATGGTGATACTGTGCTCGTCAACCTCTAAATTGGACGGCTCATCCATTACGGTGACAACCTCTAAAGGTTTTTTCTCATTATGGTACCAGGTACCTAAAGTGGCCCCGTACCCCAGGTAATCGAGGAGCGAACCACCTCCCGCCGCTTTTTTATAGAACCACGAATGCGGTTTTTCTCTATCAACCTCTTCTTGAGTTGTCTCTACCTTATCACCGCGGTGCCATAAGGGGCCTCGGTTGCCATCATAGAAGCGCACTTCCCGTACCTCGCCAATGACCCCTTCGTCTATCACTTTTTTAGCTGTTACGTGGGGCGCCACCCATGCCAAGGGCCAGTTGACCAATAATCTTTTATTGTGGCGTTGCATCGCCTTTAGAATACGATCCGCCTCTTCTAAAGATGCGGCAAAAGGCTTTTCAAGAATTATGTGAACGGGGTAAACGGCCACTTTTTCGACCCACTCCGCGTGCTCTGCAGTCGGGGGGCAAAGGATGACGATATCGGGGCGGCTTTTCTCAAGACACTCTTTATAATCGCTGAAGACTTGTTCGTCTTGGAGTGAGAATGCTTTAATGGCATCCCGCATGCTCTCCCTGTTTTCATCCGCTATTGCCACAATCTCGGCATTGGGATGCTCATAGACCATCCTTAAATTGTCTCCCATATGCATATGGGCAAAATTGATACCGGCGACTCTCCATTTTTTAGGCATAGCCCTTCCTCCTTTAGTTACAACAATAGTTTCACAATAGCATAATAATCTATTCTTGCAACTCTACAGGGGGAGGGAAATAGTTTACATCTTCTCTTTAAAGGGGACGCGCCTGCTGGGACACCTTTCACGCTCACAGTGGGCGCAGCTCTCCCAGTCGCTCTCAGCAGAGGTAAACAGTAGACCGGCTATACTCTTATTGGGGGTCATCAGGGAGCTCCCATTTAAGCTCACGCCGATTTCACCACCCCCCCCTAAGAGTTTAAAGAGGTCTTGCATCTGTTCTATAGGCCAGATGTCGACATTACCGGAACCAGGGTTCACACTAAGGGGCCGTTTAACTTGCCACGCATCACGGACGTAAGCCAGCATCTCGCGCCTAGCAACACCTAAAGCCTGGCTTTTGACGATATCGAGCCAATAGGGGGCTAGCATATCTAGCGAGTAGATGTCAAAATCTTCCATCTCGTTACCACAGGTGGCAATATAAACAAAAACCCGGTGAACATCATTGAGAACGCGTAAAGCCTTTCCCGTGAATTCAAGCGACTCAATAGTGACTGTGGGCAGACCATCTTTTGTGGAGTGACCATCTATAAAGAGCTCTTTAAGCATCACTTTGGGCTTAAGTTTTTGAACTGCCGTATTAAAGAGCAAGGTGGCATCTTCTTGAGCATCATCAATGTTATCAAAGCGGATAGCCTTTTGATACTGACTAAATAAGGGGTCAAAATTTGGTTTGAGTATGATATTCATCACTTCCTCACAATCATGGAGTTTCGTAACAGGAAAACGCAGAGGCCTGCCACTCTTTGTTTATAAGATCAACAGTAGCCACATTAGCGGCGTAGATACACATCACCCCCGGTTCCAACGTGGGGGGCATTTTTACTTCACTGACCTTGATATGAGGCCCGACGGCATCTACCAAGAGAGCCTTCCCCTCCTCTGTCGGGATAAAACCCTTCATCCGGAATAGTTGAGTTGAAATCTTCTCCAAGAACTCCTTTAAGTGGGCTACATCAAAAGGATACCGGGGGAGAAACACACAATTTTTAGGTCTGCCATAGACCCCCCATCCACTGTAATTCGAAGCGTCTATGCTCTCGATGGCCACAGTGTCTTGAGGGCCCTCCATGAGGGCTAACATCTCTGGTGAGATTTGACCATAAGTGGTCATAAAAAGGGGTGCTAAAGGCCTAAGGCCCTTAATAGTTTGATCTAGGGTGGCTAACTCATCTGCGTCCACAAGGTCTGTTTTATTGACAATAAACCAATCGCTAAAGACAACTTGTTCTTCCAATGTCTTAAGAGATTGGCTGAGAATTGGATAGCGTTCGGCATCAATAACACAGATCATACCGCTGTAAGCAATTTTATAGGCGCTACGCTGCTGTATAATAGCAATAATTTCTAATAGAGGGGCCGGTTTAGCCAATCCCGAGGCTTCCACAATAATCGCATCGAGGTCCATATTAGCCATTTTCTCAACGGCATCGACAAACGAACCCGAGAGACAACTACAAAAGATTTGTCCACCTGACAGGCTGGTAGTGGCGATTATCTCTCCAGCACCCTCAACTAAGGCACTATCGACGGTAATAGAGCCAAAATCGTTGAGGATTAGTCCGATTTTTTTAGCATTTAAATGCCCCAAAAGGCTATTAATGACGGAGGTCTTCCCCGAGCCCAGAAACCCGGTAAAAAGGTAGAGGGGAATTGCCATTACTTAGCCTCTAATATGCGTTCAATGAGCTCTTCGCGACTAGGAATAATTGAGGAGTAAGCCAATTCACCATTAATGTAGATACTGGGTAACTGCTTCACTCCCACTTCCCGACACCGGGCAATATTCTGGGGGTCGGTATACTTATACTCAATTAAATCGACCTCACTTTTTATCGATTTAACTGCATCCTGGGCAGCCGCCCACATGTAAGTACAAGCGGCACAAGTGGCTGAGTCTAAAGTGAAAACCTCAACGAGGGGGCGCTCTAAGTGGTGGTAATCGGGCAATTCGCCAATGAACTCAATCTCTGCTCCCTCGTAATTTTCCACCATTTTACGCGTTGCATCTGTCTCATGCGCGGCGTGCTCAACGGCAATTACGTTCTCTAGCGGCGTGTCGTACGGCATATCACACCCGGGGGCAACTATAAAGCGGCCGGGGGTTAAAGAGTCTATTAAATCGACAACACACTTCATGTTGTCTTGCTGATTACCAAACAGCATCACCGAAGTTAAGGGAATATTTCCACCAATCGTAATATTAAAACGGTCGGTTATCTCTTTGGCGGCCGCCAAATCGACATTTTCATCGACCGACAGACTGTCACATTTGGTGTGGCACATCGGTTCAATATTTTGGGTGGCGTTCCCACAAACGAAGAACGATGAGAGGGCTCGCTTCTCCCTTATATGCTCGAAAAGCCGGGTGAAGGGGACAGTCATGAATTCCCTAAAATGGTCTGGTGATATTTGCGATATTAAAGGGTCAACAACGGCCACAATATCGACACCGGCTTCAACTAGGTAAAGAGAGACAGCTTGAGCCACCTCTGTGGTGTAATTAAGGAGTGCATGGACATACTCTGGGTTGAGTATCATATCCATAAAAATCTCAGTGCCCCTCAGGTGAGAAGCCAGAGTGAAGGGTCCACAACAGAGGCCATAGAGAGCAGTTGTCTCCCCAATAAGGGGTTTCAACTGCTTGATGGCATCGAGGTGAAGTTTTAGACGCCCCTCATCGCGCTGTGGAATTTTCGTAGGAATATCGGTTGTAGCCGAGAGCGGGTGGCTCGCAACACTGGGGGGACCGTCGTCTGACCAGACCATTTCACAGCCTAAAAGCTCTGCCTCAATTTGCAGGTCAAACATTACAGGTTGCCCATCGGGGTGGTAGAGGCGGTTCACCTCTAAAAGTGCTTCTACCAGTGCCTCTAGCTCTGTGGAAACCTTCTTTGCCCCGTAGCCTACCAATTTACCGGCATGGACGCCGGCAAAAGGCACCCAAGGTAACTTATCGGTCTTTAATCCCTCAATTGTACGTAATACCCGCTCTTTTCCAGTCATGCAAACTCCTACTTACATTTAAATATTTTGACAAATCCCTAGGGCTACTTCAGCGGCAGTCGCTGCGTCCGGGGTGTAATGGTCGGCTCCAATTGTCTCTCTGAAAGAGTCGGTAACCGGCGCCCCGCCAATCATGATTTTTACTTTGTCTCTAATACTAGCCTCTTTAACAGCGTTAACGACATTGCCCATCTCTTTCATGGTAGTAGTCAACAAGGCAGAACAGGCTATGATATCAGCGTTATTAGAGACGGCTTCTTCAACAAAGCGCTCAGGAGCAACATCGGTGCCTAGGTCAATAACTGTGAGACCTTTGCCTTTCATCATCATACCAACCAGGTTCTTACCGATATCGTGTAGGTCCCCTTTAACTGTACCAATCACTACAGTGCCTCTAGTTTTGGTGTTTCCTGCAATCAATAAGGGTTGGAGGACCTCCATACCGGCGTTCATTGCACGAGCGGCAATTAAAACTTCAGGGACAAAAATTTCGTTGTTTTTGAATTTTATTCCAACCACGTTCATACCGGCTAGCAGCCCTTGATCTAAAATCTCTTCTGCCCCCATGCCTTCATCGACAGCCTGTTGGGTGAGCTCTCTAACCTCTTTAGCCCTTCCTTTTTGCAAGAATTCCGAAATCGCATTCATGTCAGCCATAAAATCCCTCCACTTTTGGATTATGTTTTTTTAAGCTTGATCCACGAAGCAATTTTTTTTAATAGCCAAGGTTTCCTGACTCACACCTCACCCTCCCTCGCACCTTCCCGGTTTCCCAGTGGTACCTTGCAAGTTTGTCCGTGTTTACAGTGACGGGCTCGTGGAGGGTTCACACCTCACTTCCCTTGTAACCATTATGATTAAGATAACTTGACAAATTCGATAAATCTGTAACTATTTTATTATTTTTTACAAAATCTTACGATTCTGATAATTTTCTACTAACCGTGTATTTCGTGGTTTTCAAATGGGTAGCGTCCCGCTCTTTTACGGTATTGCCCGGGCGAAAGTTGCGTAAAACTCTTGAACACTTTTGAGAAGTAGCTCTGCTCTTCAAACCCTACTAAGCCCGAAATTTCGACAATGGGGAGGGCGGTATTGAGTAAGAGCCTCTCCGCCTGCTCCACCCTTAAACGGTTCACATAAGATGAGAAAGATATTTTCATTTTTTCGTTGAAGATGCGACTGAAATAGTTGGGGCTTAGTCCCACTTCACGGGCTGTTTCTTCCAACGTAAGCTTCTCCCGGTAGTTTTGGCGAATAAACCTAATAGAGTGGGCTATTAGCGAACCATACTCATCGTCTTTAGCGGCGAAGACTAAATCGGTGAACTGGTGGAGAACTTTGGAGAGCCAGGTGCTCATCCCCTCAATGGTGGTGTAGTGGACAATCTCACGCTGAAAGCGGTAGCTCATCTCTAAAATCTCTTCCTCGGGGGCGCCCCCCTGTACGGCGGCCCGACTGAGGAGTGCTATGAGTTCCATAACTCTAAAATTAATACGGTCAATACTGGCTCCGGTTGTGAAATAGATTAGCCCTAAAAGTTCATTCATAACCCGCTGAGCACCGCGACGGTCTCCCCAACTGATAGCCTCTTGTAATTGCATCTCCTTCTCAAAGGGGTAAGTTTGCACCCCCCTTTGTCCACCGTCTTTCAGGCTCTGAATCTGCTCAGAAAGGAAAGATTGGGTCAGTAACGCCTCTCTGTTTTCAACCATTAGATACTTTGAATAACCCGAAGCCCAACCGGCGCACATTCTTAAAACCTCAGAGAGGTTATGAACACGCGAAACATCGATAGCCGGTAGAGAATTGAGTAAAATTTGGGCCTCTTCACGCACATTCTCATTGTTAAGTAGTTTATCGGAGAGGACCTCCTCGATATCGAAGATTAATACCGGCCCTGCTATAATAGCGTACTCCATCTTCCCCTGCATAATAACAGGGGAGACCCAGTAAACCAACGATAGAAAGGTGAAATAGGTGTAGGAACCCCCAAACCGTTCGGCTAAATTGGCGTTATGGAGATGTGTTTCAAAGCACCTCTCACGCCACTGCCCATCAAGTTTCTGGAAGAGATTATCCAATTCTAGGCTTTGCCCTACAAGACTCCCGTTATGGACATCTAGGATGAGGCATGGGATTCCGGTGGCGCGACTGTAGTGGTTTGCTACATCCTTCACCCCTTGTGGAATGTGGACAGGTATACTCTCCATTAAATCTCCCCAAAAAACATCTGCTCCACATACTCTTCTTGGAAAGCCAAGGAAGATGAGAGCTCTATGTAATGGGCTTTAGTTCTAATTTCCTCAACTTTATCTGACTGTCCACTTAACATCAAAACCATTAAAGCCCCCTTTCCCGCTGCATTACCGGCACTGATTATCTTGCGATTGTCAATCGCCGGTAATAGCCCGATACGCTGCGCATTAACCGTGTTAATGTAGGAGCCAAATCCTCCGGCAACGATTACCGCGTCCAACTCCTCTGCCTCTAAGTTAGCCTCATCTAGCAGTATTCGGCAACCCGCTGCAATGGCAGCCTTGGCTAATTGGACCTCTCGCACATCGCGATTCGTGAAAGAGACCTCGTCGGTAATCTTTAAAGCTCGCCCTTGTGGAGTTTCCACCAAAAAGGGGTGCTCCTCAACCATAGCCCCAGTTTCATCGACTATATCGGTCTCTAAGAGGAAAGCCATGACATCGATTATAGCTGAGCCACAGATGCCTTTGGCTTTCTGGCCGCCAATAGTAGAGGAGTCAATTGAGCCATCCTGGTTCAACCAGACACGGTCAATAGCCCCCGGTATTGCGCCTAACCCCTGTCTAATCGAGGCCCCCTCAAAGGCCGGGCCGGCTGCTGAGGAACAGCAATAGAGTTTAGAACCATCCCACAGGGCAATTTCTCCGTTGGTGCCGATGTCGATGTAGAGGACTTTTTCAGAGCGCTCTGTTATTCCGGTAGCCAAGAGACCAACGGTAACATCGCTGCCGACATAAGCTGAAACTAAGCCGGGTAAAATTAGTTTTGCCGGTTGGTTAAAGCCCATCTCTTGAGCCTCTTCAGTCCGTGCCTCTTTGAAAGCAGGATTAAAGGGAGCATAGGCAATCCCACTGGGATTGGCCCCCACCAGGAGGTGGGTCATCGTGGGATTCCCCACCACGACTATCTCAAGGAGGGCAGAGCTCTCAATAGAGTAGCTCTTTAACAGATCATCTATCATAGAAGAGAGCTGTTTAACGATTGCCCTTTGAAGGGTTTGAATACCACCGGCATGTTCTTCGCTGTATTGGATACGACTAATTACATCACCCCCAAAGGCCCTTTGAGGATTCATTTGGGAGCGGTTATCGATAATTTCCTGGGTGTCTAAACGGACGAGATAGACAACTACGGTGGTTGTCCCAATATCTATGGCACACCCGTAGCTATTAGCGGGAAAGCCCTCCCGTTTAGCCACTTCGGCATCGCCCATCTGGAAAGAGGAGACTACCTGAGCCCCTTTTTCACTATTCAACAGAGAGATGATAAGTTTCTGTCCGGCTGAGAGTTTTAATCGGCAGGCTAACCTAAGACCCTCTTCAATCTGTCGCTCGCTCAAAAGGCGCTTCTCATCATTACTTAAGGGATCACCCTCCCCTTCTATCACCTGGATGGTACACTTGCCACATAATCCATTGCCCCCACAAGGGGCTGATATCTCGTTGATACCCGCATCCATTAAAAGATTAAGGATAGAACGCTCTATCTCTGTAGAGAGCTCCACCCTTCCTTCTTCCGTAATAACCGTTAAATAACCTAATTTGTCCAAAATGTTTGAATATACTCCTATTTCTTAACTTTCTGCAAACTTTGTACCTGTATTGTATTAAGGAGTACTGCACCTAAAATTAGCAAGCCCCTAACTACATATTTTTCAAAGTCGCCTACGCCAAAGAGAGTCATTCCGTTGTTAATAACCCCCATGAAGATGATACCAATCAGAGTTCCCCAAGCTTTTCCGATCCCGCCACTTAGACTGGTACCCCCAATAATTACCGCCGCAATGACATCCATTTCGTAACCTCGACCAAAGGTGGAAGAACCCGCCATAACTTGTGCTGACAAGATAATTCCAGAGAAAGCGGCGAAAACCTGTACTATTACTAAAACAATAATCTTTACAAATTTGACATTAATACCGGAAAGGCGGGCAGCTTCAGGGTTCCCGCCAACGGCATAAATTTCCCTGCCAAGGGTGGTTTTGTTCATGATGATATAGACAAAAACGAAGGCAATCGCCAACCACAGCGCCGGTACCGGTATAAGATTGAAGAAACGACCGGCGCCAATCCAGTTATACCACATCGGAAGGGTAGTAATAGGAAAGCCTTTCGAGATAATTGCCGATATCCCATACAAAATATTGAGCATGGCCAATGTTGCAATAAATGAGGGGATATTGTACTTAGTGCGGACAAGGCCGTTGATTAAACCAATAAGCGCACCAACCACAATGGCAGTCAACATCCCAATCCATACGGCACTTTCCATTGGCATCCGTCCTGCACTGGAGAGTTTGCCGGTAACCGTAGCGGTAATTACAGCCGAAAGAGCAATTGAAGAACCAACTGAAAGATCAATCTCTCCCCCAATGATTACCATGGTCATAGCGAAAGAGATAACTCCGGTAATGGCGACGTTTCTAAAGATATTGAGAATATTCCGGAGAGTGAAAAATCCGGGAGCCGTTACTATTAGTACTACAACTAGAACTAAAAGGATGATCTCCATCATGTATCTTTTCGAAAGCTGAGAAATGGTGTGCCTCTTAGCAGTTTTAGGTAGAGTTTTTTCTATCATCAATTGCCTCCCATACATAGTCCATATAGTTCATTTATAGTTAGAGTATCGGGGTTCACTTCATCGATGAACTCTCCGTCCTTCATGATTATTATGCGGTTACAAATCTCTAATAGTTCCTCTAATTCAGAAGAGACAACTAAGCTACTCAGTCCGTGCCTAGAAAGGTCCCAAATAATCTGGAAAACCTGCTGCTTAGCATTGACGTCTATTCCCCGAGAGGGTTCATCAAAGATTACTATACTGGGCTCAATATTGAGCCATTTACCAACCACGACTTTTTGTTGATTCCCCCCCGACAGGCTAGTCATGGGGTAGTTTTCTCCAGGTATAATTATGTCTAAATCTTCGATTTGTCGTCGTGAGAACTCTGCCTCTTTACTGGAATCAACAAAGAGCCCCTTTGCAATTAAATCGAGGCTGGCATGGTTTAAATTACTCTTAATAGAGAGTATCTGTACCAAGCCTTGGTATTTGCGGTCTTCGGGGACAAAAGCTACCCCCATCTTCTTCATTAAAACGGGCGAGGGTTTGGTAATCTCTTTTCCGTCAATCAGGATAGAACCCGATTCGGGTCTATCTGCTCCGAAAATTGCCCTTAAAAGCTCAGTCCTACCTGAACCTAACATTCCGGCAATCCCGAGGACTTCTCCTTTGTATAGTTTGAAATTGATATTTTTAAAGAAGGGTTCACGATTCAAATTCCTTGTCTCTAAAACAACCTTCTCTTGAGCGACGATATCCTCTGGTCTCCTTTTTAACTTTAAGTCACCAAACATTAAAGAGAGCAAGTCGGCATGTTTAGCCCCCTTCATCTCTATCGTTCCTACATGTCTGCCATCTCTTAAGACGGCACAAGTGTCGGCTATTTCCCACAGCTCCTGCAAACGGTGAGAAATATAGATAACTATAACATCTTTTTTGATTAGCCGGCGGATAAGAGCAAAGAGCATCTGTGTCTCACTTTGAGCTAAAGCGGAAGTTGGCTCATCTAGGATTAGAACCTTGGGATTCACACTCATAGCTTTGGCTATCTCTATGACTTGGTGCTGCCAAACCGATAGGTGGGCGACCATCGCTTTAACCGGCAAATTGACCCCCATATCATCGAGAATGTCTTGAGCCTCTTGATAAGTCTCTTTCCAGTCAATAAAAGGGCCATTTTTTTTGTAACGACCCAGTAGAATGTTCTCGGCAACCGACAGGCCGGGAATTAGGCTCATCTCTTGATAAACAGTAGCAATGCCCGCCTCATAGGCTTGTTTGGGGTGGGTAAAGCTAAACTCTTCATCATCAATAAAAAGTTTACCACTGTAGTCCCCATAAGCTCCGTTGATCACCTTCATCAAGGTTGTCTTACCTGAGCCGTTTTTACCCACTAAGGCGTTGACTTTTCCACTTTTAAACTCAATGGAGACATCATCTAAAGCAACTGTGCCGGGGAATTTTTTAGTTATATTACTAGCACGCAGTACACTCATTTGGACCTCAATTTTTAATTCCTTTACATAGGAGCGGTGAAGCTCAGGATACCCTAAGCTTCACCTTTATGAAACTGTTTTTAACGAAACCTGGAAGATTAAAGCTTACATTTTCGATTTTAAATCTTCCAAGAACGCATCTAGACCAGCGGTGTTAGCCCGCTCTAAAAGAATTCCGGGAACAATGAAAGATTTCCCCTTAGTGGCACTATAATCTTCGCCATTGACTGCCTTAATGACTGATTCCATGGTTTGGATTCCAATGCTGTAAGGATCTTGTGCAATGGCTGCTTGCAAAATATTAGCAGGATCTTTGAGAAGTTGAACCATCTGCTCACTGCCATCAAATCCGAATACCACAATATCTCCCGCTTTACCGGCGTTTTTAACGGCCATAGTGGAACCAATTGTCCCTCCCTCGTTTGCGGAGAAGATTAGGTTGACATCTTTGTTTGCAGTAATGATATCGCCAGCAATGGTGATGGCCTTGTCTTGGAGCCAAGCATCTTGGTCGGTGACAATTTTAACTCCGGGGAGTTTTGTAACTTGGTCCAAGAAACCTCTGCTACGGGCACCAGACTGCTCAGGAAGTAGCGTCCTAAATTGTACAATAGCGATATTTGCTTTTCCACCCATTTTCTCTTGGATGTATTTTGCAGCTGCCTGCCCAACAGTCGATCCTAAGCTATAGTTATCGGATGTGAACGCACCTGTTAAGAAAGGGAGATTGAATTCATGGTTGGAAATACCAATCAAGAGCCCCTTGTTGGCTGCATCGGTCAAAACCTTCAAAGAAGCTTCTTCACTAATGGGAGAAATTGCTACCCCTTTATAACCCTGGGTTACATAGGTATTCAAATACTCTGCCTCTTTCGCAGCGTCTCCATTGGTGTTTCCAGGATAGAACTCAAAACCGGCCTTTTCGGCAGCATCTCTGTAACCACTTTGCAAGAGCATCATGAACTGGTCCTCTTGGAAAACAACCCCAGCCACTTTTGGCTTCCCCGTTTCCCTCTGTGCTGCCGCAAAGATTTGAGCTCCCACGAGCACCAACACTGCTAGAACAAAAAATACCCGCATTACTTTCTTCATAAAGTCCTCCTCGTTTATCTACCCGTTTACAACAGGTAAAATAACAAATTTTATCTATTTACCCCTTCTTAAGGCGTAAAATTACAACCATAGCATGGCGTCCAGCCTCATTTATATATAAATATTCGCCAAAACTAGCAGGAATCACACAAGCTTGAAGTCTTTCAATTGTTGTTTTCAATTTTGGGTTTTGTTTACTCACTATCGTAACCCGTTCGCCTTCTGTTAAGGTTACAATTTGC
>Ga0172382_10003011_pt1 | contig 27151 bp, 21 predicted proteins | sample Leawel138RmetaG_FD_122245 | JGI IMG/M metagenome (GOLD analysis project Ga0172382, IMG submission 122245) | Leachate microbial communities from a municipal landfill in Southern Ontario, Canada - Leachate well 138R metaG | ecosystem: Engineered > Solid waste > Landfill > Unclassified | place...
GCGACCGGCCGGCTCGACGGCACCGCGTTCGGCAACGATAACATCGCCGCCCATCTCGGCTACACCTTCGGCGAGGCGAACAACCACTATGTCGCGCTGAAGGCGATGCAGCACCGCATGGCGGCCGAAAGCTGGACCGACCCCGAGACGCTCGGCCCGGGGGTCCGCGATTTCCGGATCGACCTGCCGAAGCGCGACCTGCGCAAGGTCGGGCTCTCCTATGACGGCACCGATCTCGGCGAGGTGGTGCGCAAGATCCATGTCGATGGCTACTACCAGACGGTCGACCGGCTGTTCACCAACGAGGCGATCATGGTGCCGCCCGTCCCCGGCATCCGCACGGTGTCCGAGGACGGGAACACGAACTGGGGCGGCACGGCGCAGGTCGATCTCCAGCTCCACCCCGACCACTACACCATCGTCGGGCTGCACTATCTTGACGACGCGCTTTCCGCCAGCAAGGCCACGACCACGACGCCGCCCGGCATCACGCCGACGCCGACCACCGACGACGCCTCGATCCGCACCATCTCGGCCTTCGCCCAGAACGAGTGGTCCTTCGCCGACGATTTCACGCTGACGACGGGCGCGCGCTACTACCACACCCGCACCGACCTTGCCCGGACGAACGACCCCAACCGCGCCGGCTACAAGGGGCGCAGCGACGGCCGCTTCGTCACCTCGGCCGGGTTGACCTATGCCGGCATCGAGAACACGACGCTCAGGGCGCTCTATTCGGAAGGCTACATCACGCCGACGCTGTTCCAGCTCTTCACCGATTCGACGGCGAGCAACCGGCTGATCTACGGCAACCCGGACCTGAAGCCGGAGACCTCGCGCAATGTCGAGATCGGCGCCCGCTACGATTCCGGCGGGCTGGTGCTCGACGCCGCCGCCTTCTACAGCGATGCGCGGGACTATATCGCGCGGGCCCCGTGCACGCCCGCCCGCGGCTGCCCGACCTATGGCCGGCCGACGCTGGAGAAGCGCATCTACGCCAATGCCGACGGCGCGCGGACCTACGGCCTCGAGCTGGCGGCGGAATATACGCTGCCCGGCACCCGGCTCACGCCCTATGTCACCGGCGCGTGGATGCGGCGCGCGCTGACGTTCGGCACATGGTCGACCTATCACAGCGACACGCCGGCGCTTTCGGGCCGCATGGGCCTGCGCTGGGAGGGCGAGATCGCGGGCGCCGCCGTGTGGAGCGACCTTTACCTGCGCGCCGCGAGCGGGGTCTCCGAGATCGAGGACGAGGGCGGCCCGCTGCGCCGGCTGCCCGGCTACGCCACGCTCAACCTCGCCTTCGGCGGCACGCTCGGCCCCGACGACCGCTTCCGCTTCGGCGTCGCCTTCAACAACATCCTGAACAAGGAATACCGCTCGTCCTTCGACGAGGTGCCGGGAACGGGGCGCAGCGTCGAGCTGTCGCTGCGGATGATGTTCTGAGGCTACAGCGCCGCCCGTGTCATCCCGGCCAAGGGCGCGAAGCGCCCGCCGAGCCGGGACCCATTGGCTGCAGGATCGTCGAGCACGGCCCGGTCCTCGCCCCGGCGCGCTTCAGCACCCGCAGCACAAGCCTTGAACCCGGCCGTGCTGCTCAATGGGTCCCGGCTCTCCCTCGCTTCGCTCGGTCGGCCGGGATGACGAGGGTGCGAACTCTACTTGATCAGCGCGGCCGCTGACCGGAACTGCGGGTGGAGCGCGGTTTGGAGCCATTCGAAGACGACCATCTCGGTGGTGACGGCCTCCGCGCCGTGGCGCTCCATGCGCCGCAGCGCCGCCTCCCTGTTCGCGGGTGCGCGCGAACCGATGGCGTCGGCCGCGACATAGACGTCGCGCCCGGCCGCGCGCAGGCCCAGCACCGTCTGCAGCACGCAGACATGCGCCTCGCAGCCGGCGACGACGACATGGGCGTCGGCGGGCACGCGGTCGAGGAAGCCGGCTTCGCGGCAGACGTCGAAGGACTGCTTCTCGACCAGCCGGCCGGGCTCGACGGCGATCGCGTCCACGGTCGGGCCGAGGCCCTTCGGGTTCTGCTCGGTGAACAGGCGCGGCACCCCGATCAGCTTCGTCGCCTCGATCAGCCGGCCGGCATTGCGGATGACGCTCTCGCCGTCGTGGATCGCCGGCATCAGCCGCGTCTGGATGTCGATGACGAGAAGCAGCGAGCGCTGCGGGTCGATGGTCGGCATGGCGCTATCCCTTCGCAAGCCGGTCGATCCTGTCACCGACATAGGCTTCCATCAAGTCCGGCGCCGAGGCGCCGAACATGCGGATGCGGCCGGTGTGGAGCAGGAGAAGGAGTCCGGCCGCATGGGCGAAGCAATCGACCATCAGGAGGTTGGCGCGCTCCTGCGGCGCGCCGAGCGCGATCGCCGCCTGCGCGATCGGGCGAAGCGCGGCCTCGAGCGCGGCGTTCAATCTCATGTCGCGCGCGTGGCCCAGCCCCGCCGGCTTCATCCCGCCGCGGAAGAGGTAGAAGCCGAGGTCGAGGTCGCGCGGGTTCTCGGCATAGAAGGCGAAGAACGCCATCGCCGCCGCCATCAGCCTCTGCCGGGGCGTTTCCGTTTGCGCCACCGCGCGGTCAACGGCCGCGCCGAGCGATTGCAGCGAGGCGTGCAGGACCTCGGCATACATCGCTTCCTTGGACTCGAAATGGAAATAGAGCGCGGCCGGCGTGTAGCCGGCCCGCACCGCGATCGCGCGCAGGCTGGCGCCGTCGAGGCCCTCCTCGGCGAAGACCTGCCTTGCGGCATCGAGGATCAGCGCCCGCTTGTCCGCTCCCGCCGCCTCGCGCCGGCGCTGTCGTGCTGCCGCCATGGCTTCCCCGGGCTCCCTTGACATCAATTCTAACACCGTTCAATTTAACACTGTTCGGCAATACGGACAACTAGGGAGGAACGCCGCCATGCTGATGTCGGCCGCCGAGTACCGGGAATCGCTGCGCGCCTACAACCCGCGCGTCTTCATCAACGGAAGCGCCGTCGACAGCGTCGCCGACGAGCCGCTGCTGGCGCCCGGCATCGCCGGGGTCGGCGTGACCTATGATTTCGCGCTTCAGCCGGAGCACGCGCCGATCATGACCGCGCGGCAGGGCACCTCCGGCAAGACCGTCAACCGGATGCTGCACATCAACGAGACGGCGCAGGACCTGCTGTTCAAGCTCGAGGCGGTGCGGCTGGTGTGCAAGACCTCCGGCTGCGCCCAGCGTTACCTGACGCACGACGCGCTCAACGGCATCTTTCAATCGACGAAGCTGACGGACGACCGCCACGGCACGGATTACAGCCAGCGTTTCCTCGCCTATCTCCACGACGTCCAGGACCGCGACCTGACGCTTGGCGTCGCCATGACCGACGCCAAGGGCGACCGCTCGCTGCGCCCCGGCAAGCAGGTGAATGCCGACGTCTACGTCCACATCAAGGAGCGCCGCGCCGACGGCATCGTCATCCGCGGCACCAAGGCCATCGTCACCGGCGCGCCCTACATGCATGAGTTCCTCGTCATGCCGTGCCGGACGCATACGCCGGAAGACAGCGCCTTCGCCGTCTGCTGCGCCGTGCCGTGCGACGCGCCCGGCGTCACCATCGTCGCGCGGCCGGCGGGGCGGCCGGGCGAGTCGGCGGCCAAGTTCTCGGCCAAATACGGCCAGTCGGTCGGCGTGGTCATCTTCGACGACGTGTTCGTGCCGCACGACCGCGTCTTCCTCGCCGGCGAGACGGAGGAGGGCGGCTTCCTCACCACCTCCTACGCGACGCACCACCGCCATTCCTGCATCGGCGCGCGCGCAGGCTTCGGCGACCTGCTCATCGGCGCGGGCGCGCTGATGACCGAGGCGAACGGCCTCGACGCGGAGCGTCACGGCCATATCCGCGAAGCGATGGTCGAGCTGATCACCATCACCGAAGGCTTCTATGCCTGCGGCGTCGCCTCGTCGGTCTATTGCACGAAGGACCCCGCCGGCTCGGTGATGCCCGACGCCGTCTTCTCCAACATCGGCAAGCTGCTGCTGGCGACCAAGATCTACGACATGCACCGCTTGGCCCACTATGTCTCGGGCGGGCTGATCGTCGCCCTGCCGGGCCCCGACGAGGACCACAACCCGGAGACCAGGGCCTCGCTCGCCGCGGTCATGGGCGGGCGGCCGGACATTCCGGCCGAGCAACGCGCCGAGGTGGCGCGCTTCATCGAGGACCTGACGGTGTCGAACCAGGCCGGCTGGTATTCGGTGATCTCGCTGCATGGCGGCGGCTCGCCCGAGGCGATGAAGCGCGAGATCTGGCGCAACTATCCGGTGGCGGAGAAGGTCGAGCTGGTCGAGGGCCTGCTCGACCGCGGCATCCTCGCCGACGGCCGGCGCGTCTCGAAGCAGCCGGGCCGCTGCTGCGACACCGGATGCCAGGTGCCCGAGCCGCCCCGGAAGGCTTCGCTGGAAACGACCGGCTAGCCAGCACCCGCGGTGCGAACCTTGAACCCGGCCGCGCCGCTCAATGGGTCCCGGATAGCCTCCGCTTGCGCTCCGGCTTCCGGGATGACGGGGGGCGTATAGGCTCGACCTCTCCACCGTCATCCCGGCCGAGCGCAGCGAGAGCCGGGACCCATTGAGCGGCGCGGCCGGGTTCCGGGCTCGCGCCCGTCACCCGGTTACGCACGATGCGCCGTGCCTCAGAACTGCGCCCGCAGGCCGAAGGCGATGCGGCGGCCGCGCAGCGGCGCCTGCGACTTGATGAACGAGGTGTGGTTCAGCGCCGTCTCGTTCAACAGGTTGGTGCCGCGCACATAGAGCTGGCTCTTGAACGGTCCTGCGTCGAAATCGTAGGCGATCGAGGCGTTGACCATGTTGTAGCCCGGCGTATCGGTCTCGAAATCGGCGATCTTCTCCTGCTCGAAGACGCGGTAATATTCGAGGCTCGCCGACCACCGCTCATAGGAGAAGTCGGCGCGCACGCCGAGCCGCGCCGCCGGGATGCGCGGCAGGCTGGAACCGTCGTCGAACCGGGCGACGACATAGTCGCCGAACACCGTTCCCGCCAGATAGGGCGTGAACTCGTGGCGGACGCTGCCTTCGACGCCGGTGAAGGACGCGTCCCGCTGCGCGTACCGGATCAGCCGGAAATCCTCGTGCTGGTCCAGCGTCTGCGCATAGATGTAGCCGTCATAGTCGTAGTGGTAGACGCTGGCCGAGAAGGTGGTCGGCCCTTCGGTCTTGCGCAGGCCGAACTCGATCGAATGCGCGGTCTCTTCCTTCAGGCTCGCATCGCCCAGCTCCCACGTATTGGTCGCGAAATGGATGCCGTCGGCGTAAAGCTCCTGCACATGCGGCGCGCGCTGCGAGCGGGCGACCGACAGCGAGGCGGTGTAGCCCGGCATGAAGTCCCAGTGCGCGGCGGCCGAGATCGAGAACGGGTCGTGGCTGGTGTCCGGCCGCCCTTGCGCCTCCGTGCGCTGCCATTCCTGGCGCAGCGCGCCCTCGAAGCGCCAGTCGCCATGGCGGTATTCCTCCATCAGGAAGATGGCGCCGTTGCGGGTGTTGCTCTGGGGGATGAAGCCTTCCTCGCCCTCGGCGACGAAGTCGTTGTCGGCGAACTGCACGCCCACCACCCCGTGCAGGCCGAGGATCGGCGCGTGCTGAAGCTCGGTGCGCATGTCGTAGCCCTCGTTGCGGAAGGTCGTCGCCGGCTCGCCACCCTCGATCTCGTCGTGGCGGTAATTTGTGTAGCCGCCGCGGAAACGCAGCCGCTCGATGCCGTCGACCGGGTCGTTCCACTCGCCGCGCAGGTCGAGGCGGCGGCTCAGCATGTCGACCTCGGGGACGCCGGCATGGTCGTGATCGTGATCATGGTCGTGACCCTCGCCGCCATGGTCGTGGCCGCCGCAATGCAGGCTCGACCCGTGCGGGTGGCAGTCCTCGTAGTCGTGGCTGTGGCCGGGCAGGCCGTAGCGGGCGCGCCGCTCGGTATAGGCGAGGCCGATATAGCCGTCGGTGCCGATCCACGAGCCGCCCGCCGACACGGTGCTGGAGCGGTTGTAGGAGCCCGGCAGCCGCGTGAAGCCCGCCGCCTCCTCCCCGTGGTCATGATCGTGATCGTGATCATGGTCGTGGTCGTGATCATGATCGTCGTGGCCGCCATGCGAGGGGACGACGTAGTAGGGCACACGATAGTCGTCCACGTCGCGCAGCGCGCCCTCGAAGCGGAAGGCGAAATTGCCGGCGCCGACCGTGACGCCGCCGGCGCCGCTCAGCTCGCGGTCGCCCCAGCCGCCGCGCAGGTCGAGCGCGCCCTCGACGCCGTTCTCCGGCATCCGGGTCGGGATCTTGCTGTCGAGCAGGTTGACCGCGCCGCCGATGGCGCCGCCGCCATAGATCAGGGCGCTGGGGCCGCGCAGGATCTCGACCCCGTCGATCAGCATCGGCTCGACCGGAATCGCATGGTCGGGCGACACCTCCGAGGCGTCGAACAGGCCGGCCCCGTCGCTCAGCACCTTGACGCGCGGCGCGGTCTGGCCGCGGATGACCGGCCGGCTGGCGCCGCCGCCGAACGTATCGGAGTTGATGCCGGGGATGCCGGAGAGCGTCTCGCCCAGCGTCGTCTCGCGCCGCTTTGCCAGCTCCTCGCCGCCGAGGATCACCACGCCGGCGGTCAGGTCGTTCGCCGACCGCCCGAGCGGGTCGGAGATGACGACGATGGGGGAGAGCACGGTGGCGCCTGCCGTATCGGCGGGCTGCGCCTCCTGCGCGCGGGCGCTCGACATCAGGGCGATCGCGCTGACCGCGGACCACAGGACGATTCTGGATTGCATGGGACCCCTCACTAAGGCTACGCTGAAAGTTGCGTTTTGTTATACCGTAACATTTGTCGAGACAAGGGGGTTTCTCCATGCTTCCGGTTTTTACCGCGCGGCGCCGGCGCGCGCTCCGAACGATTTCCGCGCCGGCCGCGCCCGCCCGTCGCCACGGCGGCCTTGTCCGGTCATGAGGCCGGACGCGATGTCGGCGCCGCCGGCGCGGCGCAGCGCGCCGCTCTCCGCCCTGTTCCGCCATATCGAGCGGCTTCACGCCGGCGCCGGCTGGGGCGACTTCCTCGACGCGGGCACCGGCGTCAATTCCGCGCTGTGGAGCACGGCCCTGCCGACGGCGCGGTGGGTCGGCGTGACCGGGGCGGAGAGCCACGGCCGGCAGGTCATGGACCGGGCCGGCGCGCGGCTGCGGACGCAGGACCGGCTTGTGGTCGGCAACTGGGCCGATCCGCTGCTGCTGAAAGGCGAGGTCTTCGACACCGTGCTCGCCGACTACCTGCTCGGCGCAGTCGAGGGTTTCTCGCCTTACTTCCAGCCTCGCCTGTTCCAGCGGCTGCGGTCCCATGTCGGCCGCCGTCTCTACGTGGTCGGCCTCGACCCCTATATCGTCGGCGACGCGCCGGACGCGGCCGCGCGCATCGTCAGGGAGATCGGGCGCATCCGCGACGCCTGCCTGCTTCTGGCCGATGAGACCCCCTATCGCGAATATCCGGCGGAATGGGCGATCGACGCCTTGCAGGGCGCGGGCTTCACCGTCACCCATGCTAGGCGCTTTCCCAACCGCTACCGTGAGAAATGGGTGCATGGGCAGCTCGACATGGCGTTGCGGCGCCTGCCCAAAATTGCCGACCGCGATCTCGCCGCCGGGCTGCGGACGCGGATCGAGGCGTTGCGGGCGCGCGGCGTCGCCCTGTGCCGCGCCGAAGACGGCCTGCGCCACGGCGCCGACTACGTCGTCGCCTGCACGGTGGAGCCGACGGTCCGGGGTTGACGGCCGGCCGGATAAGGTCGATCCCGCACGGGTGCTTCACGGACGCGGAAGGCGAAAAGTGATCAAGCGGCTGATCCTGACGGCGCTGGCCTGCTGCGTTGCCGCGGGCGGCGGCTGGCTGCTTCACCGGCATCTGGCGCGGACGCAGGAAACGACCTTCCTGCGCTGGCAGGACCCGGCCGTGGTCGCACGCGGGGAGGGGCTCTATCGCGCCCATTGCGCCCGCTGCCACGGCGTGCCCGGCACCGAAGAGCGCGCCGCCGCCGGCCATGAGGCGACGCCCCACGACGCCGGTGGCCATACGTGGGAGCATCCCGACTACGCGCTGTTCCAGCTCGTCCGCGACGGCGTCGCCGTGGCCAATTGCGTGCCCGTCGATCCCGAGCAAATGCCGAGGTTCAAGGGGACCCTGACCGACGCCGACCTCGTCGCCGTCCTCTCCTTCATCAAGTCGACATGGCCCGCCGAGCTGCGCGCCAACCACGACCGGGTCAACGTGATGTACGGGCCCTACAACCGCGCCGTCGGCGAGCTGATCGGCGCAGGCGGCGGCTGACGGATCGCCGGGGCCAGGCCTTCCGGCGCTACCAGCCGCAGGCGGCGAGGAAGCGGCGCACCGTGCCGGCCATGCCGAACTCCAGCGCGTCGGCGGTGAGGCCGTGGCCGATCGAGACCTCGTCGAGAAAGGGAACGGCTCGGGCCAGCGCCGGCAGGTTGGCGACGGTCAGGTCGTGGCCGGCATTGACGCCGAGCCCCTGCGCGGCGGCCGCCCGCGCCGCTTCCGCCAGCCGCTCCAGCGCGGCCGCCGCCCTGCCGGCGTCGCCGTGGCAGCCGCCGTAGGGGCCGGTGTAAAGCTCGATCCTGTCGGCGCCCGTCGCCCGCGCCGCCGCCATGCCGGCGGGGTCGGGATTGGCGAACAGCGACACCCGCATCCCGCCCTTCTTCAGCCGCTTCACCACGGGTTCGAGCAGGTCGAACTGCGCCTCGAAATCCCAGCCATGGTCCGAGGTCGGCTGCGCCGGGTCGTCCGGCACCAGCGTCACCTGGTCGGGCTGGTTCTCCTCGACCAGCGCGAGGAAGCCGTCATCGGGGAAACCCTCGATGTTGAACTCGGCCTTCGGGAACTCGTCGTCGATCAGCGCGCGCAGGACCGGCAGGTCGGCGCGGCGCGTGTGGCGCTCGTCGGGGCGGGGATGCACGGTCAGCCCGTGCGCGCCGGCCGAAAGCGCGATGCGCCCGAGATGCGCCACGTCCGGCCAGGGCAGGTCGCGGCGGTTGCGTAGCAGGGCGACGGCGTTGAGGTTGACGGAGAGTTTTGCAGGCATTGTGTGTAGCGCATAGCGAATAGGGAGTAGCGAATAGGGAGTAGTGGGTGCGGAGCATGACGGCAACCGCCAATCGCCGGCAAAGGCTGGGCCATGAGCCCTATTCGCTACTCCCTATTCGCTATTCGCTCCCCAGCATCCAGCCGATCAGCATCGGCCACAGCGTCGCCGAAAAGCGCGAGCGGAAGAAGCCGAGATGGCCGATCGGGCCGTCGCCGCCCTCCTGCGGCGTGATCCATCGCTCCTCGATTTGCGCATTGGGGTGGCGCGCGAGGAAGTGGGCGACCGCGCGAGGCGTCGCCCAGGGGTCGTCGGTCAGGCCGATGGCGAGGATCGGCAGCCGCACCGCCTCGAAGCGGGCGGTTTCCGGCAAGTCCGGATCGTCGAAGAAGAAGTTCGGCATCCGGCACCAGCGCGCCCAGTCGCGGAAGCACGAGCCGGGGATGGGCTCGCCGATGCCGAGCCAGCGCGGCGTGTCGCGGAACAGGAACGACAGCGGCACGCCGAGGAGGTTCATCCGCGCCCATGCGAGGCGGTCGTCGAGCAGGCCGGTATAGCCCGACATGGCGGCGACCATGGCATAGCGCGCGAAGCGGTCGGCCGCGCCGGAAAGGCCGAGCGCGTGGCCGCCGAAGGACTGGCCGACGCCGACGACCGGGTGGCCCGGCGCCACCGCCTCCAGCGCCGCGAGCGCGGCGGGAAAGTCGTGAAGCGCCCAGTCCTTGTAGTCGATGCGCCGCCGCCATCCGTCCGGCCGGGGCGAGCGGCCGGTGCCGCGGTAGTCGTAGGTGAGGACGGCGCGCGCCCCTGCAGCGACGAGCGCGCGGGAGAAGCCGGCATAAAGCCGCTGCGGCGTCGCCGTCGCCGACGAGACCAGCACCATCGGCCCGCCGCCCTCATGTCCCGGTTCGCCCTCGAACAGCGTGCCGCCGAGCGGAAACCCGTCGGCCGCGACGAAGGGCAGGGCGCTTTCGCGCACGGGTGCGGGCCGGCCGCCGGCTTCCGCTTTCCGGGCTGGAGGCTGTGGAGAACGCCGCGCCGGGGATTGCTGCGGCGATTGTTCCGGCGGCCGGCCGGAGGGCCGCGCGGGAGATGCTCCCGAGGGCGGCCTCGTCGGGTCCGCCGGTGCGTGCGTCTGTCGGGTCTTCGGCATGTTCCTGTCCTTCCCGCGCCCGCCCGCCCGCCCGCCGACCTGCCTGTCCGCAGGTTAGCATTGACGTTTACGTCAATGTCAAGGTGCGGAGTAGGACATGTAAGGGCGGATATGGGAAGCCCGCCGCCCGCCGGCCTTTGAAGTCTCCCGCCGCCGTGCTATATCTTCGACGAGAAGGAGGTGAGGCACGCTTCCTTTTCGGGAGGGACCGGCCCGAAGGCCGATACCCTTGTTTATCGGCTGATCGTCAGTGTCAGGCGCCAACCGAACAGTCTGCCGACAACCGTAACCCGAAATCTCACATGCCTCACCTCCTTTCGTTTTGCCGGACATATCCGGCGGGGCTATTGTCGCCGTGCGCGCGAAGCCGCACAAGCCGGCGTTGGTGGTGTTCGCTAAAGCCTGTCGCGTCTTATGAGCATCATCGGCATCGCTCGTGCCGCCCCTCATCCCCCTGCCGGGACCTTCTCCCCGTGAACGGAGAGAAGAAGGCTTCATCGCCGCTTTCGCCAATCGACAACGTGGCAGAAATGGCGTCGAAAGTGCGGCGACAACTGGTATGTCGTTATGGAGACAAACTGCGGTTGGGAAGAAGAGCACGGGCTGATGCTGGTCTGGCGCAACGGCACTACGCTCACCAAGGTCGGCGGCTATGACGGGCATCTCACCAACAGGAGTGCCTATGACGATGACGATGACAGGCTGATCGACGTCGTTTATTCGGCGTCGAACCCAGAATACACAACGCGCCTAGCCTGACATCGCATCCATCCTGCTGTCGCGAAACCCCTGAAACCCGCTATGTTGCATGTTCCGGAAATTTTGCGACAAGCAGGAGCGGAAGAGCGAATGCCGCTTATAGTCGAGATCACTCCCGCCATTTCGGAAGAAATGGTTTCTACAGCTACACAGCTTAAGCACGCACTTAAAAAATACGCTGAAGAAGCACGTGCCCAGGATCGGTTGTGGTTGATCAGGCTGGTTACATTCTCGGGCGATGCTCTGCATATCGTCGTTGGTAGGTCAGAATCGATACTATGGTATGAACCGAACGACGATTTGGGCGGGGGCGCAACCAGTCGCGGAAATTTGCATGACAGCGACTACAGGCTGATCTTCTATGCTGATCGGGTGCATCATACGGAGCTTCCCGGCGAAATGGTCATTCCCATGCAGGATGCAGAACGCGCCGCGTTGGAGTTCCTAACAACGGAAAAACGGCCGGAGAATGTTCGTTGGGCCTTTTAGTGCGCATGTCGCGCAATTCCTGAAACCTGGAGCACTTCCCCGAGGGCCGGATTTTCCGGCCCTTTTCGTGTCGCGTGTCTTTGCCGCAAGCGGCAGGACACTTGCGACATGATCTGCAACACGGGAAGCCGCGACCGGCGGCCGGATGAGGGGCGGCGCTGCGGTCGAGACGGGGCGGCGTCAGCGCACCACGGTCAGCCGCTCGGCGGCGCGGGTGATGGCGGTGTAGAGCCAGCGCTGGCGCGTGTCCTTGAAGGCGAAGCTCTCGTCGAACAGAACCACCTCGTCCCATTGCGACCCTTGAGCCTTGTGGACGGTCAGCGCATAGCCGTAGTCGAAATCGTCGAAACGCTTCTTCTGCTGCCACGGAATGTCGGCTTCCGGGTTCTCGAAGGCGGCCTTCAGCAGCTTGATCTTGGCGACGCCGCGGTCGGGGTCGTCCTCCTCCGGCGAGACGAGCAGGTTGATGCCCGGCTTCACCGTCTCGCGCGAAGACGTCATCACCTTCCACAGCGAGCCGTTGAGCAGGCCCTTGGCCGGGTCGTTCCTCAGGCATACCAGCTTGTCGCCGGCCTGCGGATAGGCGGCGTCGAAGCCCTTCAGCTCGCGCAGGCGCTGGTTGTAGCGCCGCCTGGTGCGGTTGGTGCCGACCAGCACCTGGTCGGCGGCCAGCACCAGATCCTGATCGACCTCGTTGCGGGTGATGACGCGGGCCGTGCCGAAATCGCCATGGGCCAGCTCGCGTCCCTCGCGCACGTCCATCGCCATGCGGATGATCGGGTTGTCCGCCGCCTGTCGGTGGATTTCGGTCAGGAGGTGGTCGGGCTCGTGCTCGGTGAAGAAGCCGCCGCCCGAGATCGGCGGCAACTGCGCCGGGTCGCCGAGCACGAGGATCGGGGTGCCGAAGCTCATCAGGTCGCGGCCGAGCTGCTCGTCGACCATCGAGCATTCGTCGATGACCATCAGCGCGGCCTTGGCGACCGGGCTCTGCCGGTTGAGCGCGAAGGTCGGGTTGATCGAGGTCTTGCCCGTGGTCTCGTCCTCCACTGCCTCCTCGCCGCGCGGGCGGTAGATCAGGGAATGGATGGTGCGGGCGTTCACCGCACCCTTCGAGCGCAGCACCTGCGCCGCCTTGCCGGTGAAGGCGGCGAACTGCACCTGTCCGTCGATGTGCTCGGCGAAGTGGCGCGCCAGCGTCGTCTTGCCGGTGCCGGCATAGCCGAACAGGCGAAAGAGCGGCGAACGCCCTTCCTTCAGCCAGCGGGCGACGGCCTTCAGCGCCTCGTCCTGTTGCGGGGAAAACTGCATGGCCGATCAGTGCGGGATTCGCCGCATGGAAGCAAGCCGGAGAAGAAGCAAGGCCCACCCTGTACTTCTCGCCGGTCTCTGCCACAATCGGCCGTGAGGGTATGACGAGGGGAGGGGGCAGCCATGGAAATCGTGCCGGTTATCCTGAGCGGCGGCGCTGGAGCGCGGCTGTGGCCGCTTTCGCGCCCGGCCTGCCCGAAGCCCTTCGTCGCCCTGCCGGACGGGACGGTGCCGGCGGCCGCAGCTTACGCCCGCGCCGCGCGGCTTCGGGGCGTGCGCCATGTCGTGACCGTCACCAACCGCGATTTCCTGTTCCTGAGCGCCGACGCCTATGCGGCAGCGGGCGCGCCCGCGCGCGAAAACCTCTTCCTGCTCGAGCCGGCCGGGCGCGGCACCGCGGCGGCGGTGGCGCTGGCCGCGCTGCATGCGGCGCGCGAGCATGGGGGCGAAACCGTGCTGCTCGTCCTTCCCGCCGACCACATCATCGGCGACGAACCGGCCTTCGCGACGGCGGTTCAACGCGCGGCGGAACTGGCGCGGCAGGGGCGCATCGTCACCTTCGGCGTCGCGCCCGACCGGCCCGAAACCGGCTTCGGCTATATCGAGGTCGCGGGCGAGGACGTGCTGCGCTTCGTCGAGAAGCCGGATGCGGCGGCGGCCGCAGCTTACGTTGCCGACGGCCGCCACCGCTGGAATTCGGGCATGTTCTGCTTCGCCGCTGCCGCCATGCTGCGCGCCATGGAGCTTCATTGCCCCGCCATCCTCGACGGCGCGTCGAAGGCGCTCGGTGCGGCGGTGCCGGGCCATGCCGGCGCGCACCGGACGCTGGAGGTCGCCGCCGGGGCGTATCTGGCCACGCCCGCCGCCGCGCTCGACCGCGCGGTGATGGAAAAGGCCGGCAACCTCGCCTGCGTACCGCTCGATTGCGGCTGGTCGGATGTCGGGGCGTGGCCGGCGGTGGCGGCGCTGATCGCGCCCGACGGCGACGGCAACCGGGTGGCGGGCGACGTCGTGCTCGACGCCGCCGCCGGCTGCCTCGTCATCGCCGGCGGAAGGCGGGTGGCGCTGGTCGGCGTCGACGACCTCGTCGTGGTCGACACGCCCGGCGCGCTGCTCGTCGCCCACAAGGACAGCGCGCAAGACATCGGCCGGTTGCGTGAGCGGCTGACGGCTGGCGGCCCGCCGCGATAAATTGATCGAGCGTCGGCGATATGGGATGCTGGCGTCATGGTCTCCTTCGAAGCCCGCAGCATATTGGAAGGGTCCGCGTCCGGCCCGGTCGTGGCGTCGGCAGAGGCGCTAAGCTTCTGGGGCGGGGTCGATCCGGCGAGCGGCCGCGTCATCGACGTTCATCACCCGCTCGTCGGCACATGCCTGACCGGCGCGATCCTGACGATGCCGACCAGCCGCGGCTCCTGCACCGGCTCGGGCGTGCTGCTCGACCTGATCCTGGGCAACCGCGCGCCGGCGGCGCTGGTCTTCCGCGAGGAAGAGGACGTGCTGACGCTGGGGGCGCTGATCGCGGCGGCGATGTTCGACCGGCCGCTTCCCGTGCTGCGGCTGGGAGACGAGGCGTTCGCCGCGCTGGCGCGGGCGAAGTCGGTGCGGATCGGCCCCGACGGAATAGAGGCGGAAGGGCTGTCGATACCCGTTTCGCACCCTGCGCCGGGCGCGCTCGCGCTTTCGCCGTCCGACCGCGCCATGCTCGACGGCGCGGAAGGGGAAGCGGCGCGCCAGGCGATGCGCATCGTCCGCGCCATGGCCTTGCAGCAGGGCGCGGCACGGCTGATCGACGTGGCGCAGGGCCATATCGACGGCTGCATCTATGCCAGCCCAGCCAACCTCACCTTCGCCGAGAAGATGGCCGGCATGGGCGCGCGGGTGAGGGTGCCCACCACCATGAACGCCATCTCGGTCGATTACGTCGACTGGCGCGCGCAAGGGGTCGATCCCGGCTTCGGCGACCCGGCGGCGCGGCTGGCCGACGCCTATGTGCGCATGGGCTGCAAGCCCACCTTCACCTGCGCGCCCTATCTGCTCGACAGCGCGCCCCATGCCGGCGAGGCCGTCGCGTGGGCGGAATCCAACGCGGTCGTCTTCGCCAATTCCGTGCTCGGCGCGCGCACGGCCAAGCACCCGGATTTCCTCGATCTCTGCATCGCGCTGACCGGGCGCGCGCCGCTCTCCGGCGTCTATCTCGCGGAGAACCGCAAGGCCGGCGTGATCCTCGATTTCGATCTTCCCGACGGGATAGACGATGCCTTCTGGCCGCTCGCCGGCTACGTCGCCGGCAAGGCCGCGCCCGACCGCATCCCGCTTCTCGCCGGGCTTTCCGCCGCCCGGCCCTCGCGCGACGACCTGAAGGCGCTGTGCGCCGCCTTCGGCACCACCTCGGCCGCGCCGATGTTGCATGTCGCGGGCGTGACGCCAGAGGCCAAGAATGAGGCCGAGGGCTCGGTCGAGCAGGGCACGGAGCGCATCGCCGTTACCTCTGCCGACATGGTGGCCGCGTGGGACGAGCTGAACGACGGGCCGGAAACGATCGAGCTGGTCGCCATCGGCAGCCCGCACGCCTCGCTCGAGGAATGCCGCGCCTTCGCCGCCGCGCTTGCCGGCCGTCGCCGGGATAGGGATGTCGCGGTCATCGTCACCGCCGGGCGCGCCGTCATCGAAGCCGCGCGCGCCGACGGCACGCTGGCGCGGCTGGAGGCGAGCGGCGTCACCGTCCTTCCCGATTTGTGCTGGTGCTCGATCCCCGAGCCGGTCTTTCCCGTCCGCACCCGCGCGGTGATGACCAATTCCGGCAAATACGCCCATTACGGGCCGGGGCTTTCGGGCCGCGCCGTGCGGCTGGGCAGCTTTGCCGACTGCACCCTTGCCGCGCTGACCGGGCGCGTCCCCGTTCGCCGGCCGAACTGGCTTTCTTGAGGAAGACGATGCGCAGCACGCGGACCGTCCATGTCATTTCCGCCCATGCCGAGGGCGAGGTCGGCGACGTCATCGTCGGCGGGGTGACGCCGCCGCCGGGCGAGACGCTGTGGGAGCAGAGCCGCTGGCTGATGCAGGACGGCTGTTTGCGCGATTTCGTGCTCAACGAGCCGCGCGGCGGCGTCTTCCGCCACGTCAACCTGCTGGTGCCGCCGAAGCACCCGCAAGCCGACGCCGCCTTCCTGATCATGGAGCCGGAATACAACCCGCCCATGTCCGGCTCGAACGCGATCTGCGTCGCCACCGTTCTGCTCGATTCCGGCATCCTGCCGATGACGGAGCCCGAGACGCATATCACGCTGGAAGCGCCGGGCGGGCTGGTCAATGTGCGCGCGGAGTGCCGCGACGGCAAGGCCGAACGCATTTTCGTCCAAAACCTGCCGAGCTTCGCCGCCGAGCTGGATGCAAGGTTGGAGGTCGAGGGATTGGGCACGCTTCGCGTCGACACCGCCTATGGCGGCGACAGCTTTGTCATCGTCGATGCCGGGGCGCTCGGCGTCCGGCTCGACGCCGACGCGGCGCACGACATCGCCCGGCTCGGCGTTCGCATCACCAATGCCGCGAACGAGAAGATGCGCTTCCGCCACCCGGAAAAGCCGGACTGGAACCATTTCTCCTTCTGCCTGTTCGCCGGCCCGGTCGAGCGCGAGGGCAACGCCTTGCGTGCGGCTTCCGCCGTCACCATCCAGCCCGGCAAGATCGACCGCTCGCCCACCGGCACCGCGCTGTCGGCGCGCATGGCCGTGCTGCATGCGCGGGGCGAGATGAGCCTCGACGACACGCTGACCACGGTCTCGATCATCGGCTCGACCTTCCGCGGCCGCATCGCCGGCACGGCCATGGTTGGCGGCATCCCGGCGATCGTGCCGGAAATCTCCGGCCGCGGCTGGATCACCGGCATCCACCAGCACCTGCTCGACCCCGCCGACCCGTGGCCGCAAGGCTACCGCGTCAGCGACACGTGGGGGGTGAGGTAGGGCGGGGCGCCTCCGTCATCCCGGCCGAGCGAAGCGAGAGCCGGGACCCATTGAGCGGCGCGGCCGGGTTCAAGGTTCGCGATAAGGGTGTTGAAGCGCGCCGGCACGAGGACCGGGCCGTGCCGGACGATGTCCCGGCCAATGGGTCCCGGCTCGGCGGGCGCTTCGCGCCCTTGGCCGGGATGACGGCGAGGTCGCGTTTCAGAACGACAGCGGGCCGTTCTCCTTGACCTCCTTGATGACGAAGAAGGTGCGGATCTGGCGCACGCCGGGCAGCGCGATCAATTGCTTTGTGTGCAGCCGGTTGAAGTCGGCCATGTCGCGCACCCTGATCTTCATCAGGTAGTCGAAATCGCCGGCGACGAGGTTGCAGTCGAGCACCTCCTTCATGCCCGCCACCGCCGCCTCGAAGGCGGCGAAGCTGTCCGGCGTCGAGCGGTCGAGCACCGCGCCGACCATCACCAGCGCGCCGAGGCCCACCGCGCCCGGCGCTACTTCAGCCCGCACGCCGGTGATGTAGCCCTCGTCGAACAGGCGCTGCGTGCGCCGGTGGCAGGTGGCGGCGCTGACATTGACGCGTGCCGCCAGCTCGGCATTGGTCAGCCTTCCGTCACTTTGCAGGGCGCGCAGGATGCGCGTGTCGGTGCGGTCGAGCGGCTGTCTGGAAGTTTCTTTCATATTCGTCGCTACTTATAATGTATCTTTTGCACCTCTTAGCATTTCGCGATGGTTTAGAAAAGCATGAGGCGCGAATTGGAAAGCACCTTTCGCGCGTTCTCGCCTATGTTTGCGGCCGGATGATCCGCCAACACAGGGGAGACCGGCCGATGTCGCTGCTTTCAAAATTCGAACGCTATCCGCTCACCTTCGGCCCGACGCCGATCGAGCATCTTCCGCGCCTTTCCGCCGCGCTCGGCGGCAAGGTCGAGTTCTGGGCCAAGCGCGACGACTGCAATTCCGGCCTCGCCATGGGCGGCAACAAGCTGCGCAAGCTCGAATATATCGTGCCCGACGCCATCGCCTCGGGGGCGGACACGCTGGTCTCCATCGGCGGCGTCCAGTCCAACCACACCCGCATGGTCGCCGCCACCGCCGCCAAGATCGGCATGAAGTGCGTCGTCATCCAGGAGAAGTGGGTGCCGCATTACGACGCCGTCTACGACCGCGTCGGCAACATATTGATGACGCGGCTGATGGGCGCGGATTCGCGCCTCGTCGAGGACGGCTTCGACATCGGCATCCGCCAGAGCTGGGAAGACGCGATCCAGTCGGTCAAGGACGCCGGCGGCAAGCCCTATCCGATCCCCGCCGGCGCCTCCGTCCATAAATACGGCGCGCTCGGCTATGTCGGCTTCGCCGAGGAGGTGGCGAAACAGGAGGAGGAGCTCGGCTTCAGGTTCGACTACGTCGTCGTCTGCGTCGTCACCGGCTCGACGCAGGGCGGCATGATCGTCGGCTTCGCCGCGCAGGATCGCGCCGACCGCGTGATCGGCATCGACGCCTCCGGCACGGTCGAGCAGACGCGGGCGCAGGTGCGCGGCATCGTCGACAACGCGGCCGGGCTGGTCGGGCTGGGGCGCAGGGTCCGCGACGACGAGATCGTCATCAACCCGGACTATGCCTATCCCGCCTATGGCGTACCCTCCGACGAGACCAACGAGGCGATCCGGCTCGCCGCCCGCACCGAGGCGATGATCACCGACCCGGTCTATGAGGGCAAGTCGATGCAGGGCATGATCGACCTGACGAAGAAGGGCTTCTTCCCCGAAGGTTCGCGCGTGCTCTACGCCCATCTCGGCGGCGCGCCGGCGCTCAACGGCTACAGCTACTACTACCGCGAGGGCTGAGGTCTCCCTTCCGCCCTTTTCGGGATTTTCCAAGCCAGCGACGCGCCATAGCCGCGCACCGGCCGCTCCGAGGTAGCGGCCGGGCGCGGCTTTATCTATATGGGTGCGTGGAATCGAAACGATTTCCGACACGACAGAGCCATCTTGACCCGACCGGCGTGGGCGACCGCCCGCCCGCCGCGCCCGACAGGAGACAGCCATGAGCATGCAGCCGACCCCGTCCCGGCCGGAGCGCCAGCAGCGTGGCTAGGCGTATCGTCGCGCTGCTCGTCGCGCTCGGCCTTCTCGCGGCCGGCGGCTTCTATGCCTGGCAGCACTTCTTCGCCACGCAGCCCCCCGCGCTGCTGACCGCGCGCGTCGAGCGCGGCGACGTCGAGGAGACGGTGCTGGCCAGCGGCATGCTGAAGCCGTCGCGGCTGGTCGCCGTGGGCGCGCAGGTGTCGGGCCGCATCACCTCGGTCGCGGTCGCGCTCGGCCAGAAGGTCGCGGCCGGCGACCTGATCGCCGAGATCGACTCGGTGACGCAGGAAAACGCGCTGAAGATCGCGGAAGCCGCGCTCGCCAGCGCCCGCGCCCAGAAGCGCGAGCGCGAGGCGACGCTGGCGCTGAACCGCCAGACGTTGGAGCGCTACCGCCAGATGGTGGAGCGCCGCGCCGTGCCGCAGGCCGAGTACGACAACGCCGCCGCCGCCGTCGCCGTCACCGCGGCCCAGATCGAGGCGCTCGATGCCCAGATCGCGCAAAGCGAGGTCGGCATCCGCACCGCTCAGGCCAATCTCGACTATACCCGCATCACCGCGCCGATCGACGGCACGGTGCTGGCGATCGTCAGCCAGGAGGGGCAGACCGTCAACGCCAACCAGTCGGCGCCCACCATCGTCATCCTCGGCCAGCTCGACACCATGACCGTGCGCGCGGAGATCTCCGAGGCCGACATCGTCAATGTGCGCGAGGGGCAGGATCTGTGGTTCACCATCCTCGGCGAGCCGGAGAACCGCTACGAGGCGGTGCTGCAATCCATCGAGCCGGCGCCCGAATCCATCCGCTCCGACAGCGCCATCCAGACCACTTCCGCCTCGGCGTCATCCTCCTCGACCACCGGCGCGATCTACTACAACGGCCTGTTCGACGTGCCGAACCCGGACGGGCGGCTGCGCACCTACATGACCGCGCAGGTCAACATCGTGCTCGGCCGCGCCCGCGACGCGCTGACCATCCCCGCCGCCGCGCTGGGCGCGCGCGACGCCGAGGGGCTCTACAGCGTGCGCGTGCTCGAAGGCGAGGACCGCATCGCCCGGCGCAAGGTCAAGGTCGGGCTGAACGACAAGGTGACGGCGCAGGTGTTGGAAGGGCTGGCCGAAGGCGAGGTCGTCGTCACCGGCCAGGCCGCCGCCGGGCAGGCTTCCGGCTCCGGCCCGGGCGGCCGCCGCTTCCGCGGGCCGATGGGCTTCTGACCATGGCGTCTCCCGAGGTCCCGCCGCTGATCGTCCTTCGGGACATAAGGCGCGAATATCCTTCCGGCGAAGGCACCATCGCCGTGCTCAAGGATGTCGACCTGACCATCGAGGCCGGCGAGATGGTGGCCATCGTCGGCGCGTCCGGCTCCGGCAAGTCGACGCTGATGAACATCCTCGGCTGCCTCGACCGGCCCACCGCCGGCAGCTACCGCATCGACGGCCGCGAGACGGCGGAGCTCGACGCCGACGCGCTCGCCGCGCTCCGGCGCGAACGCTTCGGCTTCATCTTCCAGCGCTACAACCTGCTCGGCGAGCTGACCGCGCTCGCCAATGTCGAGATCCCGGCGGTCTATGCCGGCAGCACGCCGGCGACGCGGCGCGAGCGCGCCGCAGCCCTTCTCGGCCGGCTCGGCATGGAAGATCGCACCCACCACCGCCCCGGCCAGCTTTCCGGCGGTCAGCAGCAGCGCGTCTCCATCGCCCGCGCCCTGATGAACGACGCGCAGGTGATCCTCGCCGACGAGCCGACCGGCGCGCTCGACAGCCGCAGCGGCGAGGAGGTGCTGCGCATCCTCGACGAGCTGCACGCCGAAGGCCGCACCGTCGTCATCGTGACCCACGACGCCGGGATCGCCGCGCGCGCCGAGCGCATCATCGAGATCAGCGACGGCGTCATCGTCTCCGACCGCAGGACCGGGGACGACATGTCGGCCGCGCCGGCGATCGAGAAGGAGGCCGCGCCCCGCGCCGGCAGGGGCTTCCTCGCCGGCTTCGCCAACCGCTTTCGCGAATCCTTCCGCATGGCGCTGGTCGCCATGGCCGCGCACCGGCTGCGCACCTTCCTGACCATGCTGGGCATCGTCATCGGCATCGCCTCGGTCGTCTCCGTCGTCGCGCTCGGCGAGGGCTCGAGCCAGCGGGTGCTGGCCAACATCTCCAGCCTCGGCACCAACACGCTCCAGATCTTCGCCGGCACCAGCTTCGGCGACACGCGCTCGGGCCGCATCACCACGCTGGTCGTCGCCGACGCCGAGGCGCTGGCGCGCCAGCCCTACGTCGCCGCCGTCACGCCGACGGTGCAGACCTCCGACACCGCGCGCTTCGGCGCCGTCGAGGCCAATGCGCAGGTCACGGGCGTCGGCGAGCAGTATTTCGACGCCACCGGCATGACGCTGCTCGACGGCCGGCTGTTCGACGCCCGCGCCGTGCGGACGATGGCGCAGGAGGCGGTGATCGACGAGAACACGCGCGATGCGTTGTTTCCCGACTTCGCCGCCGGCCCGATCGGCCAGACCGTGCTGGTGGGCACGGTGCCGCTGCGCGTCGCCGGCGTCGTCCGCGCATCCCAGGGCGGGCCGGGCGGCGGCGGCCAGAACCTTTCCATCTACGCGCCCTACACCACGGTGCAGGCGCGCTTCCTCGGCTCGATGTCGCTGCGCTCGATCACGGTCAAGGTCGACGACGCGGTCGATACCGCGCTGGCCGAACAGGCGGTCACCGACTTCCTGACGCGGCGGCACGGGGTCAAGGACTTCTTCATCGTCAACACCGACGACATCCGCCAGACCATCACCGCCACCACCCAGACCATGCGGCTGCTGATCTCGGCCATCGCCGTGATCTCGCTGGTCGTCGGCGGCATCGGGGTGATGAACATCATGCTGGTCTCGGTTTCGGAGCGCGTGGCCGAGATCGGCGTGCGCATGGCGGTCGGCGCGCGCCAGTCCGACATCATGCAGCAGTTCCTGATCGAGGCGGTGCTGGTTTGCCTGATCGGCGGCGTGCTCGGCGTCGCCGCCGCGCTCGCCTTCGGCGTCGTCTTCTCGGCGATCGGCTCCACCTTCACGCTGGTCTATTCGACGGCCTCGATCGTGCTGGCGGTGGTGTGCGCCAGCCTGATCGGCGTCGGCTTCGGCTTCCTGCCCGCCCGCAACGCCTCGCAGCTCGACCCCGTCATCGCCCTGTCGAAGGGGTAGGCGATCTCGTCATCCCGGCCAAGGGCGCGCAAGCGCCCGCAGAGCCGGGATCCATTGGCCGCAGGATCGTCAGGAACGGCCTGGTTCTCGTGCGGGCGCGTTCCGGCACCCGCAGCGCGGACCCTGAATCCGGTCGCGCTGCTCAATGGGTCCCGGATAGCCTCCGCTTCGCTGCGGCTTCCGGGATGACGGGCGGCGCGCTCTGCCACCACGCAGGAAAAAACGAAGGTCGATCCGGTCTGTTTTTTCATCATGATCTTCGTTTTACGCCGTGCGAAAGCCCGGACGGCCATGCCCCGCGCGGCCTTGCTCCGCCAGCGGGAGGCGTTGGATTTTCGGTTTTCCGGTCCAATCGGGCAAACGAACGCCCCTATCGCCTTACGGGACGGCCATTCCGACGCCCGGATTTCATTTGACATTCGTTTTACATTCGTAATAAGTTCACAATAACAAGCATCAGACCTGCGCCATGTGCGCAACGCTCGGGGAGGAGCGCGTGGGCGGCGATCCGATCCACGACATTTTCGTCATCGGCGGCGGCATCAACGGCTGCGGCATCGCCCGCGATGCGGCCGGGCGCGGCTTCTCCGTCTATCTCGCCGAGATGAACGACCTCGCCAGCGGCACCTCCTCCGGCTCGACCAAGCTGATCCATGGCGGCCTGCGCTATCTCGAATTCTACGAGTTCCGGCTGGTGCGCGAGGCGTTGCGCGAGCGCGAGGTGATCTGGAAGAACGCGCCGCATATCGTCTGGCCGCTGCGCTTCGTGCTGCCGCACGCCAGGGGCATCCGCCCGGCATGGCTGATCCGGCTCGGCCTGTTCCTCTACGACCATATCGGCGGGCGCAGGCTGCTTCCCGCCACGCGCACGCTCGACATGCGCAGCGACCCGGCCGGCAAGCCGCTGAAGCCGCTCTTCCGCCGCGCCTTCGAGTATTCCGACTGCTGGGTCAACGACGCCCGCCTCGTCGTGCTCAACGCCCGCGATGCCGCCGACCGCGGCGCGACCATCCGCACCCGCGCCAAGGTGACGCGCGCGCGCCGCGAGGACGGGTTGTGGACCGTCACGGTCGAGGACGCCGCCAGCGGCGCGGCCGCCACCGTCAGGGCACGGCTTCTGGTCAACGCCGCCGGGCCATGGATCGACACGGTGCTGGCCGAGACGGTCGGCCAGAACGGCGCCCACAATGTCCGCCTCGTCCAGGGCAGCCACATCGTCGTCGAGAAGAAGTTCGACGACCCGCGCGCCTATTTCTTCCAGAACCGCGACGGCCGCATCGTCTTCGCCATCCCCTACGAGAACGACTACACGCTGATCGGCACCACCGACCGCGACTATGACGGCGACCCCGGCAGGGTCGCGATCACCGAAGGCGAGATCGACTATCTGTGCGCGGCTGCGAGCGAGTACTTTGTCGAACCCGTGCGGCGCGAGGACATCGTCTGGACCTATGCGGCGGTGCGGCCGCTCTATGACGACGGCGCGTCGAAGGCGCAGGAAGCCACGCGTGATTACGTGCTGATGGCGGACGCGCCGGAGGGCGCTGCACCCCTGATCGACGTGTTCGGCGGCAAGATCACCACCTATCGCCGGCTGGCCGAGCACATGCTGGAGAAGATCGAGGGCTTTCTGGGCCCACGGAGCGGCGGCCCGTGGACCGCCGACGCGCCCCTGCCCGGCGGCGACTTCGCCCCGGACGGCTTCGGCCGCGAGGTGAGCGCGTTGAAGGCCGCCTATCCCTTTCTCGAGCCCGCCCATGCCGCGCGGCTCGTGCGCCTCTATGGCACGCGCGCGCGCGCCATTCTCGGCTCCGCCGGATCCACCGCCGATCTCGGCCGCTGTTTCGGCGCCGATCTCTACGAGGCGGAAATTCGCTATCTTGTCGCGCAGGAGTGGGCGACAATCGCCGAGGACGTGCTGTGGCGGCGCACCAAGCGCGGGCTGCGCCTCACGCGGGATGCAGCCGCGATGCTGGAGGAATACATGCAGGGGCTGGCCACGAGCCGCAGCACGGCCGCCGAATAGCGGCCGTGCGGCGCGATGGCGCATCCTTTGGGAGGAGGAGAATGCTTGAGCTTGACCATGTGACGAAGACGGTGGGCGGCGCGGACCATATCCGCGACGTGTCGCTGAAGCTTCGCCACGGCACGCTGAACGTGCTGCTGGGGCCGACGCTGTCGGGCAAGACGACGCTGATGCGGCTGATGGCCGGGCTCGACCAGCCGACGAGCGGCCGCGTCCTGTTCGACGGCAAGGACGTCACCGGCGTCGCCGTGCAGAAGCGCAACGTCGCCATGGTCTACCAGCAATTCATCAACTATCCGGCGATGACGGTCTACGACAACATCGCCTCGCCGCTGAAGGTGGCCGGCACGGACGCCGCCACGATCAGGCGCGAGGTCGGCCGCGCCGCCGAGTTGCTGCGGCTCACGCCCTATCTCGACCGCACCCCGCTCAGCCTCTCCGGCGGCCAGCAGCAGCGCACGGCGCTCGCCCGCGCCATCGTTAAGAAGGCCGGCCTCGTCCTGCTCGACGAGCCGCTCGCCAATCTCGACTACAAGCTGCGTGAGGAACTGCGCGAGGAACTGCCGAAGATCTTTTCCCAGTCCGGCGCGATCTTCGTCTATGCCACCACCGAACCGTCCGAGGCGCTGCTGCTCGGCGGCTCGACCGCCACCTTGTCCGAAGGCCGCGTCACCCAGTTCGGCCCGACGGTCGAGGTGTTCCGCGCGCCGGCCGACCTCGTCACCGCCATGACCTTCGCCGACCCGCCGCTGAACACGATTCGGCTGGAGAAGAAGGGCGCGGCCTTCGCGCTCGACGGCGGGGTCAGGCTGCCGGCGCCGGCCGATGTCGCGGCGGCAGACGACGGGCTCTATACGGTGGCCTTCCAGCCGCATCACCTTTCGCTCCAGCGCACCGCGCCCGACTCGGTGCCGGTCACGGCCAAGGTCGCCGTCACCGAGATCACCGGCTCGGAAAGCTTCGTCCACCTTGCCTTCGCCGACGTGCGTTGGGTGATGCTGGCGCCGGGCATCCACGCCTTCGAGCCGGACGAGACCATCGAGCTGTTCATCGACCCGCGCCGGCTGATGGTGTTCGATGAACAAGGCCGCGCCGTGCGCGGCCCGGCGGCAAAGGCGGCGTGAGGGAGGGCACCATGGCACGCATCGACCTCGACCATATCCGCCACGCCTATGGCGAGCGCCCGAAATCGGACGCCGACTACGCGCTGAAGGAAGTGACCCACACCTTCGAGGACGGCGGCGCCTATGCGCTGCTCGGCCCTTCCGGCTGCGGCAAGACCACGCTGCTCAACATCGTCTCGGGGCTTATCCGCGCCTCGGAGGGGCGGCTGCTGTTCGACGGCCACGACGTCACCGCGCTGTCGACGCAGGAGCGCAACATCGCCCAGGTGTTCCAGTTCCCGGTCGTCTACGACACGATGAGCGTCTACGACAATCTCGCCTTCCCGCTGCGCAACCGCGCCGTGCCGGAGCGCGAGGTCGAGCGCAAGGTGCGCGAGACGCTGGAGATCATCGACCTGGCCGACCTGGCCCACAAGCGGGCGCGCGGCCTCACCGCCGACCAGAAGCAGAAGATCTCGCTCGGGCGCGGCCTGGTGCGCGCCGACGTCAACGCCATCCTGTTCGACGAGCCGCTGACGGTCATCGACCCGCACATGAAATGGGTGCTGCGCTCGCAGTTGAAGCAGCTTCACCGCCGCTACGGCTTCACCATGGTCTACGTCACCCACGACCAGACCGAGGCGCTGACCTTCGCCGAGAACGTCGTCGTCATGTATGACGGCCAGATCGTCCAGATCGGCACCCCGGCCGAGCTGTTCGAGCGGCCGCGCCACACCTTCGTCGGCTATTTCATCGGCTCGCCCGGCATGAACGTGCTGCCCGTGGAGGTCTCGGGCACCGAGGCGAAGATCGGCGCGGAACGCATCGCCCTGCCCGGCCTGCCGGCAGGCCCGCTGTCCGGCACGGTCGAGCTCGGCATCCGTCCCGAATTCGTCCGCCTCGGGCGCGAGGGCATGCCGGCGACCATCGCCAAGGTCGAGGATGTCGGCCGGCGCAAGATCGTGCGCGCCGCGATCCAAGGCCGCGACATCGCGCTGATCGCCGGCGAGGACGAGGAGATCCCGGCCGAGCCGCGCCTCAGCTTCGACCCCGCCGGCATCAACCTCTACGCGGATTCGTGGAGAGTGGAATTGGGAGGCCGGCCATGAACAAGACCTGGAACAACAAGGCCTGGTTCATGGTGCTGCCGGTGCTGCTCCTGGTGCTGTTCTCGGCCGCGATCCCGCTGATGACGGTGGTCAACTATTCGGTGCAGGACACGTTCGGCCGCAACGTCTTCTTCTGGGCCGGCTCCGAATGGTACGAGCAGATGCTGCACTCGCGCCGCTTCTGGGACGCGATGGGCCGCAACCTCGCCTTCTCCTTCATCATCCTCGCCATCGAGATCCCGCTCGGCATCTTCATCGCCTTGAACATGCCGCGGAAGGGCTGGGGCGTGCCGGTCTGCCTCGTCCTGATGGCGCTGCCGCTCTTGATCCCGTGGAACGTGGTCGGCACGATCTGGCAGGTGTTCGGCCGCATCGACATCGGCCTGCTCGGGCGGGGCTTGGCCCAGCTCGGCATCGACTACAACTATGTCCGCGATCCCGTCGATGCCTGGATCACCGTCGTGCTGATGGATGTCTGGCATTGGACCAGCCTCGTCGTCCTGCTCTGCTATGCCGGCCTCGTCTCGATCCCCGACGCCTATTATCAGGCCGCGCGCATCGACGGCGCCTCGCGCTTCGCCATCTTCCGCTACATCCAGCTGCCGAAGATGAAGCGGGTGCTGACCATCGCCGTGCTGCTGCGCTTCATGGACTCGTTCATGATCTACACCGAGCCGTTCGTGGTCACGGGCGGCGGGCCGGGCAACTCGACCACCTTCCTTTCCATCGACCTCGTCAAGATGGCGGTCGGCCAGTTCGACCTCGGCCCGGCGGCGGCGATGTCGATCATCTACTTCCTGATCATCCTGGCGCTGTCATGGGTCTTCTACACGGTCATGACC
>Ga0172382_10003014_pt1 | contig 27141 bp, 23 predicted proteins | sample Leawel138RmetaG_FD_122245 | JGI IMG/M metagenome (GOLD analysis project Ga0172382, IMG submission 122245) | Leachate microbial communities from a municipal landfill in Southern Ontario, Canada - Leachate well 138R metaG | ecosystem: Engineered > Solid waste > Landfill > Unclassified | place...
AAGCCCGTCCAATCAAGACGCAAAGCGCAGGCATAGCTTGGGCTATGGCGAGCATTTGCAACGCGGAGTGGGCGGGTTTGGGCGGTCAAAGCGGGCATGAGGGATTCTTTCTCAAGCTCTCAGTCGATGTTCAACGCGTCAAAGTCCGACGCATCGTGCCGCTCGCGCAGCATGTCCGGCGCGTCGCTGGTGCTGTTGACGCGGCGGCCGCGCTTGACGGTGGGGCGGGCGGCGATCTGCCGGGCCCAGCGCTGCACGTGCTTGTACTCGTGCACCGCCAGGAAGGTGCCGGCGTCGCCGTACAGCTTGCCCAGCGCCAAGGCGCCGTACCAGGGCCAGATCGCCATGTCGGCGATGGTGTAGCCGCCGCCGGCCATGTGGTCATGCTGCGCCAGGTGCTTGTCCAGCACGTCGAGCTGGCGCTTGGTTTCCATGGCAAAGCGGTTGATGGGGTATTCCCACTTCTCGGGCGCGTAGGCATAGAAGTGGCCAAAGCCGCCGCCCAGGTAGGGCGCGCTGCCAACCTGCCAGAACAGCCAGGACAGGCACTCGGCGCGCGCGGCGCCGCTGGTGGGCAGGAAGGCAGAGAACTTCTCGGCCAGGTACATGAGGATGGCGCCGGACTCGAACACGCGCTGCGGCGTGGGTCCGCTGCGGTCCATCAGCGCCGGGATCTTCGAGTTGGGGTTGACCGCGACAAAGCCACTGCCAAACTGGTCTCCCTTGCCAATCTCGATCAGCCAAGCGTCGTATTCGGCGCCTTCGTGGCCGGCTGCCAGCAGCTCTTCAAGCAGGATCGTCACCTTGACGCCGTTGGGGGTACCCTGCGAATACAGCTGCAGCGGGTGCTTGCCCACCGGCAGCGCCTTGTCGTGCGTGGCGCCCGAGACGGGTCGGTTGATGTTGGCAAACTTGCCGCCGGATTCCTTGTCCCAGGTCCAGACGGCAGGTGGCGTGTACGTGTCGGTCAAGGCAGCTCCTGTGCGTGTGAAGGTCAGCAACGATGATATCGTGGCGGCTTGGCGCCGGCGCGCAGGGCAAACCGGGCGTTTGCATGGCGCAGGGTCAATTTCTCGCGGGCTTGATGGATTCGTCGACATGCAGCATTTCACACGCATCCTGGCCACGCTGGGGCCGGCAACCGCCGGGCTGGCGCAGATCCGGGCGCTGGCCGACGCCGGCGTCGATGCGTTCCGGCTCAACTTCAGCCACGGCAGCCAGGCCGAGCACGCCGTGCGGATCGGGCAGATCCGCCAGGTCGAGCAGGAACTGGGCCGGCCGCTGGGCGTGCTCATGGACCTGCAGGGGCCCAAGCTGCGCATCGGCCGCTTTGCGCAGGGACCGGTCGTGCTTGCGGCCGGAGCGTCGTTCCGGCTTGACATGGACGCTGCGGCCGGCGATGCAGGCCGCGTCCAGCTCCCGCACGCCGAGGTTTTTGCCGCGCTCAAGGCGGGTGCCGAGCTGCTGCTTGACGACGGCAAGCTGCGCCTCAGGGTGACCCGCTGCGGCGCCGACTTTGCCGAGACCCGGGTGGTTGTTGGCGGCGCGCTGTCCGACCACAAGGGGCTGAACGTGCCGGGCGTGCTGCTGCCCATTGCCGCGCTCACCGACAAGGACCGCGCCGACCTGGAATTCGGGTTGGCGCAGGGCGTGGACTGGGTGGCGCTGTCCTTTGTGCAGCGCGCGCGCGACGTGGCCGAGGTGCGTGCGCTCATGGGCGGGCGGGCATGGATCATGGCCAAGCTGGAAAAACCCGCCGCCATTGACCAGCTGGATGCGATCCTGGCCGAAGCCGACGGCATCATGATCGCGCGCGGTGACCTGGGCGTCGAGTTGCCGCCGCAGCGGGTGCCCGTCTTGCAGCAGAAGATCGTGCGGCTGGCACGGGAGGCGGGCAAGCCCGTGGTGGTGGCCACGCAGATGCTCGAGTCCATGGTGCACGCGCCCGTGCCCACGCGCGCCGAGGTGTCCGATGTCGCCACCGCGGTGTACAGCGGCGCGGACGCCGTCATGCTGTCGGCGGAATCCGCAGTGGGTGATTACCCGGTTCGGGCGGTCACCATCATGCGCCAGATTGCCGACGAGGTCGAGGCCGACCCCAGCTGGCACGCTGGGCTGGCCAAGGTGCACGGTGGCAACCAGGCCAGCGTGCCCGATGCCATTTGCGTTGCGCTGCAGTCGGTGGCCGCTTTCCTGCGGCCCGCGGTGACCATAGCGTACACGGCCACCGGCGCCTCGGCGCTGCGCGCCAGCCGCGAGCGACCCATGACGCCCATCCTGGCCCTGGCGTCCGACCCTGCCGTGGCGCGGCGCCTGACGCTGTGCTGGGGCATGCGCCCGGTGCACTTCCCGGACCGCCTGCGCCGCCCGCACGACATGATCGCGCACGCGACGCGGCATGCGCGCAGTTCCGGGCTGGCGCGCCCGGGCGATTTTGTCGTCGTTATCGCCGGGCTGCCGTTTGGCAAGAGCGGCAGCACCAACCTGCTGCACATCGCGCAAGTCTGAGCCCGCCGGCCACGGCTGCTCAGGCGGGCCGGGAATTGTTGCGGAAGTATTCCTGCTGCAGCGCACGGATCTCGTCGGCCAGCCCGGGCGCCGGGCCGTCCACCGGCACGCCAGTGACAACTTCTTCTATGGCCAGCGTATGCACCGGCCCGGGCGCGATGCCCCACTCGTGCATCCATGCGGCCAGCTGCCGCGACGACGACGCGTAGACGATGCGTCCAAGCCCGGCCCAGCCGTGTGCGGCCGAGCACATGGGGCAGTGCTCGCCGGAAGTGTAGACGGTCGCGTTGCGGCGCGCATCGGCGCCGAGGTGCCTGCTGGCCCAGCGTGCGATCTCGATTTCAGGGTGCAGCGTGGCGTCGCCCTGGACCGTGTCGTTGTGGCCTTCAAACAGCACGGTCCCGTCGGCGCCGAGCAGCAGCGAGCCAAATGGCGAGTTCCCCTGCACCATGCCCTGGCGCGCCAGCTCGACGCAGCGGCGCAGGTACTTGAGGTCTGTTTCCGTCAGCATGCGGGCCAGTATGCCAGATGGGCAAGCCCGCCTGCGCCGTCCCGATGCGCGCTGGATGCCACGCGACGACACGGCGCCAAACGCGACGCAACGCCGTGCCTGCCGAACGCTGGTTGGCGGCCTCAGTCGGGCAACCGCATGTGCGTGCTGATCGCCATGCGGTTCCACACGTTGATCGCGCCTATGCCCATGATGAGCTGCGCGGTTTCCGCCTCGTCGAACACATTGCGCACGCGCTGCCACGTCGCGTCGCTCACGCCCTTTTCGGCGATGCGCGTGATCTCCTCGGTCAGCGCCAGTGCGGCCTGTTCGCGCTCAGAATACAGCGCCGGCGCCTCGTGCCATCCGGGCAGCACGTCCAGCTTGCGCTGCGGCACACCGGCCTTGCGCGCCTCTTCGCCGTGCATGGCCAGGCAATACGCGCAGCCGTTGATCTGCGAGGCGCGCATCTTGACCAGGCCAATGAGCGCTTCGCCCAGCGTGCCCGAGTGCACGTAGTTCTCCAGCGCGATCATCGCCTTGTAGCCGTCCGGCGCGGTGGTGTGCAGGTCCATGCGCTGCCGGGATGTCGATTTACTCATTGCGTTCTCCTTGTTGGGGCCAGCGCCCATTGTGTGTCTGAAGCAAAGGGACCACGGTGGCTGCAGTCTTGACGCTGGAGCGGTAAATCTGCGCGGCGCTACCCGTGCCGACGAGTGGAATTCATGGCACACTGAAGCGCATGGTCGAGCCACCGTTTGCATTTGCCGCGCTGGATCACGTGGTCCTGCGCGTGAGCGACCTGCCGCGCATGTTGGCGTTCTACCGTGACGTGCTGGGCTGCGGCCTCGAAAAGAAGCAGGAGGCCATCGGCCTGTGGCAGCTGCGTGCCGGCGACGCGCTGATCGACTTGCTTGAAAGCAGCGATGCGGCTTCCGACGCCGTTGACGCGCGGCGCCGCAACATGGACCACTTCTGCCTGCGCCTGCAGCACTGGGACGAGCAGGCGCTGCGCAGCTGGCTGCAAGGCCGGGGCGTGAGCGTGGGCCCGGCGGTCACGCGCTACGGCGCCTGCGGCAGCGGGCCGTCCATCTACATCGAAGATCCGGAAGGCAACACGGTCGAGCTCAAGGCGCCCTGAGCCGCTACGCCCCGCGGCGGTCACGCCAGGGGTCTGCTTACGGCTTGTCTGCGGCCAGTTCCTGCACCGCTTCCCAGGTGGCTTCGACGTGCCGCAATGGATCGCTGCCCTTGTGCACGAAGGCGATCTGGCCGTTGGGCGCAATCACGTACGAGATGCGGCTGGCCACGCCCGGCATCAGCGAAGCGGCGTCGTACGCCTTGATGGTGCGCGCATCCGGGTCAGAGACCACGGCAAACTGATCGTGGCAGGCTTCCGTGGAAAAGCGCTGCAGCGTCTCGATGTCGTCGTGCGAGATGCCGACCACGGTGGCGTTGCGCGTGGCAAAGTGCGGCGTGGCGTCGGCAAAGGCCTTGGCCTCTATGGTGCAGCCCCTGGTGAACGCCTTGGGGAAGAAGTAGATGACCACCGGGCCCTGCGCCAGCGCCGCAGCCAGGTCGAAATCAAAAATCTCGCCCGCCAGCGCGCCGGTGCCGTGCACGGCCGGCGCCGCATCGCCCACCTTGAGCGCCGCCTGCGCCGGGGTGCTGATGCAGGCCATCGCGCCGGCGAGCAGCGCGGCCGTCGTGGCGGCAGTGAAAGGTCTGTGGTGCATGGCAAGCTCCTGCATGGGTGCATCCGCCCAGTGTATCGGGGCGCGGGCCCCGTCGGTGGCTGCTGCACAATGGCGCCATGCAAGCCCACACCAAAGCGCCGCGCCGACGCGTGCTGCTGCTGGCCACTGGCGGCACCATCGCCGGTGCTGGCCCGGCTGCGGCCGGCACCGGTTCGGCTGCCTACGACTCCGCCGTGGTGCCGGTGCAGCAGCTGCTCGCGCAGGTGCCGGGGCTGGACGCGCTGGCCCATGTGGCTGCCGAGCAGTTGCTGCAGATCGACTCGGTCGACTTCATCGATGCGCTGCTGCTGCAGCTGGCGCGCCGCGTCGCAGGCGCCTGTCGGCAATCGGAGGTTGATGGCGTTGTTGTTCTGCACGGCACCGACACGCTGCAGGAAACCGCGTTTTTCCTGCACCTGACGCTGCCCACCGACAAGCCGGTGGTGCTGACCGGCGCCATGCGCGCCGGCACCGCGCTGTCGGCCGACGGCCCGGCCAACGTGGCCGATGCCGTGGCGCTGGCAGCGCATCCGGACAGCGCCGGGCGCGGCGTGCTGGTGACGCTGGGCGGCGAGATCTTCAGCGGCCGCGACGTGGCCAAGACCCGCGCGCAGGGCCCGGCCGCGTTTTCCTCGCCGCATGGGTCGCTGGGCTGGATGGCCGATGGCGCGCCGCGCTGGTATCGCCGCGTGGACCGGCCGCACACGCTGCACAGCGAATTCAACATTGAAACGATGGACGCGCTGCCGCTGGTGGGCGTGGTGACCAGCCACGGCAACATGCGCACCGAGGTTTTCGATGCCTGGGTCGCCGCAGGCGCCCGCGCCATTGTTTTTGCGGCGTTTGGCGGCGGCACCGTGCCGTCCTACCTGCTGCCCGAGCTTGCCGACGTATCGGCACGCGGCGTGGTGCTGGTGCGGGCGTCGCGCACGGGCTGCGGCCTGGTGCTGCGCAACGCAACCGCCGACGACGCGCACGGCTGGGTTGCTGCGGCAGACCATGGGCCGACGCAGGCGCGCCTGCTGGCCGCGCTGGCGCTGACGCGATCGGCTGATCCGCTGCACGTGCAGGCGGTGTTTGATCGGTATTGAGGGGTGGGGGTGGCAGCTTGCTGGTTGGCAGGTGTTTGCGACGGACGCCAAGCATGCGTCAAACTTAGCGATTGCCGGGATGTGCGCCCGGCATGCGGCCAATGGATGCCACATCCACAATCCACCAGCAACGGAATATCGCCTTGCGCTGTCACCGCTGTTGCTGAAGAAAGCCTTCCTCACCACCGATAGGTGGCTCCTTCCGACTTGTCATGCAACGCATGAACTTGCTGCATGCAGCAGGCCGTTTGCAGTCAATCCGCGATTGTCTTGCCGCGCCGCGGCGTCATGCCAGCCGACCCCGGCACGCTGCCCGGAAACCAAGTCGGCACATCAGTTCAGGACAAACGCCAGAACAGGGGCAAGCAGCGCAACTGCGACGAAGGGCCAAAATCTTTCGATGAGAGCGTATTTGTAGTGCACCATTTTGCGGTTCTTGGTACAGGTTTGGCGTTGAGCGAATAGGCTGTCCAGCGTCCAGCGAAGCCGAATGACCCCGGCCCTTGCGGGCCTTGCATGAAAGCCGCCTGCGGCGGCCCATGATGAATCATGGCGGCGCAGCCGCAGCCACCGAGTAGGCCGTCCAGCGAGTAAGCCGTCCAGCGTATGCCGCGCCACGCTCGACGCTCAACACTCAACGCTCAACCTCATCAAGGTCATCCGTCATGCGCCTGATCTTGCTGGGCATCGCTTCTCCCCAGGAAATCCGATGCCGCCGGCAGCACGAGGTTGCCCAGCCGCAGCGTGTTGGCTGCGCGCACGGCCGCCACGCAAGCCTGCGCCGCCGCTTCGGCGGCCATGATGCACAGCACGTTGAAATCCAGCGCGGGGGCATGGCCCGTGGCCAGCGCAAACAGGGTGTCGCCGTCGCTGATGGTATGCACGGGCCGGATTGCGCGCGCCAGGCCGTCGTGGCCGGCTCCCGCGAGCCGCGTCGCGCGTGCCTTGGACAGCGGCGCGTCGGTGGCAATGACGCCGATGGTGGTGTTGCTTCCGACCAGCAGGTTCCAGGGTTCGTCGCCCGCAAGCGCCGACTGCGTGCTGTTGCGCAGGCCCTTGCCATCGTCCCGGCGCGCGCCGGCAATGGGCTGGCCCGTGCCCGGATCAACGACGTCGCCCAGTGCATTGACGGCAACCAGTGCGCCAACGGTGACCTCGCCCAGCGAGACGCTGGCGCTGCCCAGGCCCCCCTTCATCGCGCAACCCGGTCCAAACAACTTGCCCACCGTGGCGCCGGCACCGGCGCCTATGCTGCCCTGGCGCACTGCCTCGTCGCTGGCCGCCGCGCAGGCTGCGTAGCCTGCGTCGGCGCCGGGGCGGATGCGGGCGTCCCCCAGGTGCAGGTCCATGAGCACGGCGGCCGGGACGATGGGCACCAGCTGGCCCCGCTGGTCGCCCAGCCGCAGCCCGATGTCGTGCTCTTCCAGCCAGCGCATGACGCCGGCCGTGGCGTCCAGCCCCCAGGCGCTGCCGCCGGCCAGCAGGACGGCATGGACCTGGTCCACGCTGTTGACCGGGCTGAGCAGGTAGGTCTCGCGGGTTCCCGGCGCGGCGCCGCGCACGTCGACGCCGCCCATGGCGCCGCGTCCATCCGGCGCCTGCGCCAGGATGACGGTGCAGCCGGTGGGCCGGCGCGCGCTGGTGTGATGGCCCACCTGTATGCCTCGCACGGCGGTCAGGGTGTGATTGGTTGCGGTCATGGCGGCGGTCCGTGGCCTGTCAGGCTGCGTTCAGCGCTTCACGCAGTTGTCCGGCGTAGCGTTGCAACGCCTCGGGACCGGGTTCGGGCCGCGGCCAGGTCAGGTGCAGGCCGTCGCCCGTATTGCGCGGAAGCACATGCATGTGGAAATGGTTGACGGTTTGCTCGGCCACCCTGCCGTTGGCCTGGAACAGGTTCAGGCCCTCGGGCGCGAACGCCGTCCTGGCCGCGCGCGCCAGTCGCCACGCCACGCGCATGACGGCCGCCGCCTCGTCCTCGGTCGTTTCAAACAGCGTCGCGGCGTGGCGCCTGGTGGCGACCAGCACGTGCCCGGGATTGACCTGGCCCAGGTCCATGAACGCCAGCGTCAGGTCGTCTTCAAAGACCCGGGCCGATGGCAGCTCCCCGGCCACGAGCTTGCAGAAGATGCACGTCCCAGGGGACGACGTGTCTGTGAATTCCGGCATCTGAAGGCGCTCCTCCTGCGGTTGTTTGCGTGACTCTTGGCAGGATGCCGGGCTCCAGTCGGTTGCCGTTGCCCTGCCACGCCTGCCATCATAAACCGGAAGGGGCCGGCTCGGGCCGGCCGCGCGGCACGCGTCGGCCATCAGGGATAATGACCGGTTTGCTGCTGCCGAACGGGCGGGGTGGCGCCTGCGGCGCGTCATGCCGGGGCGGGCGGGAGCCCATGCGTTTGTTGCCAGGGATGAAGGAAAGGGGTGTTTGCCATGCACGGTACCGTTTCTGATGACATCGGGAAGCTGGTCTTGCGCCTGTGCCTGGGCGGGTTGCTCGTCCTGCACGGGATTGCCAAGCTCAGGACGGGGGTGGCATGGCTGGAAGGGTCGCTGGCCAGCCACGGGCTGCCGTCAGTCATTGCGTATGGCGTGTACGCGGGCGAGGTGCTTGGGCCGGTGCTCATCATCATCGGGCTGTGGACGCGGATTGGCGCGGCGCTGGTGCTGGTCAACATGATCGCCGCGGTCGCGCTCATGCACACGGCCGACTTCTTCGTGCTGGGCGGTGGCGGCGGCTGGGCGCTGGAGCTGCAGGCCTTCTATTTCCTGACGGCGCTGGCACTGCTGTTCCTGGGCGCGGGGCGGTTCAGCGTCGGGGGCAGCCGGGGCCACTGGAACTGATCGCATACCGCCGCTGCGGCCACATCGTGGCACCTGATTGGAAACGATGCTCAGCAACACCACACGCATGACGGATGACCTTGATGAGGTTGAGCGTTGAGCGTGGCGCGGCATACGCTGGACGGCTTACTCGCTGGACGCTGGACGGCCTACTCGGTGGCTGCGGCTGCGCCGCCATGATTCATCATGAGCCGCCGCAGGCGGCTGTCATCAATGGCTCGCAAGGGCCGAGGTCATCTGTCATCCGCTGAGCTGATGATGCTTGCCAATCAGGTCGTGGCATGAGCTGCCGGCCCGCGCCACGTCAGGCGTACGCGGACACCGGCGGGCGGGTGCAGGAGAGGTTGCGGTCGCCCCAGACGTTGTCGACGCGGCCCACCGGCGGCCAGTACTTGCTGCCGTCAGCCAGCGCGCTCGTGTTGGCGGCGCCCACTTCACGCGGGTAGGGGTGCGGCCAGTTGCCGGCAAGCAGGCTGGCGGCGGTGTGCGGCGCGTTCACCAGCGGGTTGTCGTCCTGCGGCCATTCGCCAGCTTCGACCTTGGCAATCTCCTCGCGGATGGCGATCATGGCGGCGATGAAGCGGTCCAGCTCGGCCAGGTCCTCGCTCTCGGTGGGCTCGACCATGAGTGTGCCCATGACCGGGAATGACAGCGTCGGGGCATGAAAACCATAGTCCGCCAGCCGCTTGGCCACGTCCTCGGCACTGACGCCGCTGGTTTCCCTGAGCGGCCGCAGGTCGAGGATGCACTCGTGGCCCACGTAGCCGCTCTCGCTCGCGTAGAGGGTGGGGTAGTGGTCGGCCAGGCGGCGGCTGATGTAGTTGGCGCTCAAGATCGCGATCTGGCTCGCACGCGTGAGCCCGGCCGCACCCATCATGCGGATGTACATCCAGCTGATGGGCAGCACGCTGGCGTTGCCGTAGGGTGCCGCGGAAATGGCCCCCACGCTCCCGGCTGCGCCTGGTTCGCTGCCCCCCGAGGGGGCTGATCCACCTTGGGGCGGCCCGGCGGTGGATCGGGCGCCTGTGGCATCGGCAGTGGCGTGGCCGGGCAGGTAGGGCACCAGGTCGTCGACGACGCAGATGGGGCCGACACCGGGGCCGCCGCCGCCGTGCGGGATGCAGAAGGTCTTGTGCAGGTTGAGGTGGCTCACGTCGCCGCCGAATTCGCCGGGCGCGGCCAGGCCGACCATGGCGTTGAGGTTGGCACCGTCCAGGTAGACGCGGCCGCCGTGCTCGTGCACGATGGCGCACAGCTCCTTGACCCGGGGCTCGAACACGCCGTGCGTGCTCGGGTACGTGATCATGATGCACGCCAGCTCGTCGGCGTGCTGCTCGCACCTGGCGCGCAGGTCGCGCAGGTCCACGTTGCCGTGCCGGTCGCACTTGACGACGACGACTTCCAGGCCGGCCATCATCGCGCTGGCCGGGTTGGTGCCGTGCGCGCTTTCCGGGATGAGGCAGACGGTGCGCTGCACCTGCCCACCCGCCACGTGCCAGGCGCGGATCGCCAGCAGGCCCGCGTACTCGCCCTGGCTCCCGGCATTGGGCTGCAGGCTGACGTCGGCGTAGCCGGTGATGGCGGCCAGCCACTGGCGCAGCTGCGCATCGAGCAGCGCGTAGCCCTGCTGCTGGTCTGCCGGTGCAAACGGGTGCACGTTGGCAAACTCGGGCCAGGTGATGGGGATCATCTCGCTGGTGGCGTTGAGCTTCATGGTGCAGCTGCCCAGCGGGATCATGCAGCGGTCCAGCGCCAGGTCCTTGTCCGATAGGCGGCGGATGTAGCGCAGCATGCTGGTCTCGTTGTGGTGCGTGTTGAAGACCGGGTGCGTCAGGAATTGGCTGCTGCGACGGAGCCCGGCCGGGATCAATTCTGGCGCCGATGCCTGCAGCGCATCAAAATCCGGCAGCGGTTTTGCGTCGTCGCCGGCAAAGATGCGCCAGAGCAGTTCGACGTCGGCGCGCGTGCTGGTTTCGTCCAGCGACAGGCACAGATACACGTCCCACGCCTTGCGCAGGTTGGCGCCCAGCGCAACCGCCCGCGCGGCGATGGCGTCCGTGGCGTTGCCGGTCTGGATGCTCAGGGTGTCAAACGCGCTGGCGTGGTGGTCTTGTGCAAAGCCCAGCTCATGCAGGCCCGCCTTCAGGATGGCCGCCAGCCGCGTCACACGCTCGGCAATGCGAACCAGGCCTTGCGGGCCATGGTAGACCGCGTACATGCTGGCAACCACGGCGGGCAGCACCTGCGCGGTGCAGATGTTGCTGGTGGCTTTTTCACGCCGGATGTGCTGCTCGCGCGTCTGCAGCGCCAGCCGCAACGCCGGTGCGCCGTGCACGTCCCGGCTCACGCCAACCAGGCGCCCCGGCAGGTTGCGCTTGTACGCGTCGCGGCAGGCCATGTAACCGGCATGCGGGCCGCCGGCGCCCATGGGCATGCCCAGGCGCTGCGTGCTGCCGACGACGATGTCGGCGCCCATCTCACCCGGCGTCTTGAGCAGCGTGAGCGCGAGCAGGTCGGCGGCAAAGATGGCCAGCGCACCCTTGGCGTGGATCTTGTCCACCTCGGCGCTCCAGTCGTGCAGCCAGCCGCTGCTGGCCGGGTACTGGATGAACGCGGCAAAGTAGTCGTCGGCGGCAATGGCCGCGTCCCATTCTTCCCGGCTGTTGGCCGCCTTGACCACCAGCTCCAGCGGCGCCGCGCGCGTCTGCATGACCTCCAGCGTCTGCGGGTGCGTGTCGCCGGCCACGACGATGGTGTTGCCCTCGGCGCGCACGGCGCGGCGCGCCAGCGTCATGGCCTCGGCCGCAGCGGTGGCCTCGTCGAGCATGGACGCATTGGCGATGTCCATCCCGCTGAGGTCGGTCACCATGGTCTGGAAGTTGAGCAGCGCCTCCATGCGGCCCTGGCTGATCTCGGCCTGGTACGGTGTGTACGCGGTGTACCAGGCCGGGTTTTCCAGGACGTTGCGCAGGATCACGCCGGGTGTGTGGCAGCCGTAGTAACCCTGGCCGATAAAGCTCTTGAGGATGCGATTTTTCCCGGCCATGGCGCGGAGCTCGTCCAGCGCGTCGGTCTCGGTTGCCGGCGCGGGAAGCGGCATGGGCTGCTCGCGCACGATGTTGGCGGGCACGACCACGTCGGTCAGCGCCTGCAGCGAGGGCTGGCCTATCGCGTCAAGCATCTTCTGCTCGTCGCTGGGCGTCACACCGATGTGACGGGCAATGAATTCGCCCGGATTTTCAAGACTGGCAAGGGTGGGTCTGGCAGACATGGGGTTTCAACTCGGAAAAGGCAGGTGCGCCAGCACACGCGGCCGCAGATACGGCCTGCGCTGGTGCAGCGTGTGCGGGCCGATGGCGTCAGCTGTCGACAAACGCCTTGTAAGCGGTCTCGTCCATGAGCGCGTCAAGCTGGCTGGCGTCGGCGAGCTTCATCCTGAAGAACCAGCCCGCACCCATGGGGTCGCTGTTGGCCAGGGCGGGGTCGTCGACCAGCGCCTGGTTGGCCTCGGTGACCTCGCCGGCCACCGGTGCATAGATGTCGGCGGCGGCCTTGACCGACTCGACCACGCCAACCTGGTCCTTTTGCGCAAAAGAGCTGCCGACTTCCGGCAGCTCGATGAAAACCACGTCGCCCAGCGCGTCCTGCGCGTGTTCGGTGATGCCGACGGTGGCGGTGTCGCCTTCCACGTTGATCCATTCGTGGTCTTCGGTGTACTTGATGCTCATGATGGCTCCAGCAAGAGAGGGGTGAATGATGACAGTGGGGTTCAGCGCTTGTAGTGCGGCGCAACAAACGGCATGGCAGACACGACCATGGGCACGGGCCTGCCGCGCACCACGGCGTTGACCAGCGTGCCGGTGGCCGTGTGCTCTGGCGTAACGTAGCCCATGGCGATGGGCTGGTCCAGGCTGGGCGCCAGCAGGCCGCTGGTGACCCGGCCGATGTTGTTGCCGGCAGCGTCCTGCAGCGGTGCCGGCTCGCGCACCGGAACGCGCTGCTGCGCCACCAGCCCGACCCGCTTGCGCGCAAGCGGCAGGCTGCCGTCCAGTTGCGCCAGGATCTTGTCGGCGCCCGGGAAGCCGCCCGCGCGCTCGCCGCCCCTGCGGCGCGGCTTTTGCACGGCCCAGTTCAGGCCGGCTTCCATGGGCGTGGTGCTGCGGTCCATGTCGTTCCCGTACAGGCCCAGCCCGGCTTCCAGCCGCAGCGAGTTGCGCGCGCCCAGGCCGGCCGGCGCCACCTCCGGCTCGGCCAGCAGTGCACGCGCCAGCGCCTCGGCCTGGCCTGCGGCAATCGAAATTTCAAACCCGTCCTCGCCCGTGTAGCCACTGCGCGTGACATAGACGGGCTGGCCGCGCCAGTCCAGCGTGCGGCCAGTCATGAACGTGAGTTCGGCCACGCCCGGGATGTGTCGTGCCAGCGCCGCCTCGGCCTGCGGGCCCTGCAACGCCAGCAGGCCCTGCCCGGGCAGCGGCTGGACGGTGCAGCGGCTGCCGATGCGCTCGCGGATGTGCGCGATGTCATCGGCCTTGCACGCGGCGTTGACGATGAGGAAGAGCCGATCCGCCCCCCGGTTGACGAACATGAAGTCGTCCATGATGGTGCCGTCATCGGTCAGCAGCAGGCCGTAGCGCTGCCTGTCCACGCCCAGGCCGAGCACGTCGGCTGGAACCAGCGTCTCCAGCGCCGCGGCCGCGTCCGGGCCGATGAGCTCCAGCTGGCCCATGTGAGAGACGTCAAACAGCGACGCCGCCGCCCGCGTGTGCCTGTGCTCGGCAATCAGCCCGCTCTTGTACTGCACCGGCATGGAATAGCCGGCAAAGGGCACCAGGCGTGCGCCCAGTTCCTGGTGCAGTGCGTAAAGGGGAGTCTTGAGCAGATCGGTATCGGACATGACAACCTCCTGGGGTATGACGCCAGAAAAAAAGTTGGCCCCGCTGTCCGCTTTACCTGAGAGATTCGCGCGGGTGGTTGCCGCACTTGCTCCTTCGGTGGAAGGCAGGCCGTGGCGGCTGCCTCCTCTCTCCAACAGGAAAATCGCCCTGATGCCAGGCGCCTGCCAGTCCTTTTGCCTGAGCGTTCGTGCGCGCCTTCGGCGGTGCCTGGCCGTTTTTCACGCGCCCGGCACTCTCTCCTGACAAGGATTTGATTCTACGTGCAATCGCCGCTGCTGCAAAGGTGTACGCGTCGTGCGCACCGCAAACCCGGCTCAGCCCAGCAGCAAGGCGTCGTCGGCCAGTTCCTCGCCGCGCACCTTCTCGAACATGTGCAGCAGGTGCTGCACGTCCGTGCCGGCCCGCTCCTGGCCGGCCACGTCCAGCACCACCTGGCCCTGGTGCAGCATGACCGTGCGCTGGCCCACCTGCAACGCTTGTCCCATGCTGTGCGTGACCATCATGGTGGTGAGGTGGTTTTCGGTGACGATGCGGTCGGTCAGTTCCAGCACGAACGCCGCGGTGCGCGGGTCCAGCGCGGCCGTGTGTTCGTCCAGCAGCAGGATGCGCGAGGGGCGCAGCGCCGCCATGAGCAGGCTCACGGCCTGCCGCTGGCCGCCGGAGAGCAGGCCGATGCGGTCCTTCAGCCGGTTCTCCAGCCCCAGCCCCAGCGTGGCCAGGCGCTCGCGAAACAGCGCGCGGTCGGCCTTCTTGACGCCGCGCCGCAGCCCGCGGCGGGTGCCGCGCTGGTACGCCAGCGCCATGTTCTCTTCTATGGTCAGCGCCTCGCAGGTGCCCATGAGCGGGTTCTGGAACACCCGCGCCACCATGCTGGCGCGCGCCCACACCGGCTCGTGGGTGACGTCGCGATCGCTGATGACGACCCTGCCGCTGTCGATGAACAGGTCGCCGGTGATGGCGTTGAGCAGCGTGGACTTGCCCGCGCCGTTGGACCCGATCACGGTCACGAACTGCCCCGACGGGATGTTCAGCGACAGCTCCCGCAGCGCCCGTGTTTCTATGGGCGTGCCCTTGTTGAACGTGATCGTCAGGTCCTGGACTTCAAGCATGGCGGTCAACCTCCCATGGCGGTGGGACGGTCGGCGGTCTTGCTTTTCTTGCCGATGCGCGGGATCACCAGCGCAAGCGTGACCAGGATGGCCGTGACCAGGTTCAGGTCCTGCGCCTTCAGTCCGATGAAGTCCGAATTCAGCGCCACCGAGATGAACAGCCGGTAGATGATTGCGCCAACCACCGCGGCCAGCGTGGCAAAGATGATGCGGCGGGACGGAATCAGCGCCTCGCCGATGATGACCGCGGCCAGGCCGACGACGATGGTGCCTATGCCCATGGAGACGTCGGCGCCGCCCTGCGTTTGCGCAAACAGGGCGCCGCCCAGGCCGACCAGCGCGTTGGAGATGAACATGCCGACCAGCACCATGGCGCCGGTGTTGGTGCCCTGGGCCCGCGCCATGCGCTGGTTGGAGCCGCTGGCGTGCATGGCCAGTCCGTACTCGGTGGTGAAGAACCAGTCGGTGGCGAACTTGAAGATGACCACGATCACCAGCATGATCGCGGGCCGGGCCCAGTAGTCGGGCATCCACGCCGGCTGCAGAACCGTGAAGATGGTCGTGTCGTTGATGATGGGGATGTTGGGGCCCCCCATGACGCGCAGGTTGACCGAGAACAGCGCGATCATGAGCAGGATGGACGCGAGCAGGTCCATGATCTTCAGGCGCACGTTGAGCCAGCCGGTGACAAAGCCGGCGCCGCCGCCGGCTGCGGTGGCGATGGCCGTGGCCAGGAACGGGTCCCAGCCGCGCGTGATCAGCACCGCGCACACGGCGCCACCCAGCGGGAAGCTGCCGTCGACGGTCAGGTCCGGAAAATCGAGCAGCCGGAACGAGATGTAGACACCCAGGGCGACCAGGGCGAAGATGAGCCCGATCTCAACGGCGCCCAGCAGGGAAAACAGCGACATGGAGCGACGGCGGTCGTGGATCCGGGCCGGTCAGCGCCCGGGTGCATGAAGAAAGCGGTGCGCCCGGGCCGGCGGTGCTGCGTGCATCCGGCCGCAGGCGCAAGTGCAGGAAATTACTCGACCACCTTGGTGGCGCGCTCGATCAGGCTGTCGGGCACGACGATGCCCTGCTTGGCACCGGCCATGGGGTTCACGTACAGCTCCAGGTTGTCGCTGGTCTCCACCGGGATTTCGCCGGGATCGGCGCCGTCCAGGATGCGCGCGACCATGCGGCCGGTCTGCTTGCCCATGTCGTAGTAGTCGATTCCCAGCGCGGCGACGGCGCCCCGCTCGACGCTGGCGGTGTCCGAGGCAATCAGCGGAATCTTGGACTCCTGGCCCACCTTGACCAGCGACTCGTAGGCCGAGACCACGTTGTTGTCGGTGTTGGTGTAGATGACGTCCACCTTGCCGACCAGGCTGCGCGCGGCGCTGCCCACGTCAACCGTGCGCGGGGCGCCGGCTTCGACCAGTTCCATGCCCATCGTGGGCAGCAGCTTCTTCAGCGCCTCGACCACGACCTTGGAGTTGGCTTCGCCCGGGTTGTAGACCATGCCCACGCGCTTGGCGTCGGGCACCACTTCCCTGAGCAGGTCCATCTGCTTCTCCAGCGAGAGCACGTCGGACACGCCCGTCACGTTGGTGCCGGAGGCTCCCCAGCCGGAGACCAGCTTGGCCGCCACCGGGTCGGTCACGGCGGCGAACACCACCGGAATGGTCTTGGTGGCCGCCACCACGGCCTGCGCCGTCGGCGTGGCGATGCCGATGATCACGTCGGACTTGTCGCCGATGAACTTGCGCGCGATCTGCGCTGCCGTGGCGTTGTTGCCCTGCGCGCTCTGGTATTGCCACTTGAGGTTCTCGCCTTCCTTGTAGCCAGCTTCTTCCAGCGCCTCGTGCGCGCCGTCGCGCACGGCATCCAGCGCCGGATGCTCAACGATGGCCAGCACCGATACCAGCTTCTGCTGCGCCTGCGCCGGGCTGACCGCGGCAAAACCAAGCGCCAGCACGGCTGCAGCGAACCAGGACGATTTCTTCATGGCTGATCTCCCAAATGTTATGGACAACGTCTCCGTGCGGCCGGGCGCTGAACGCCGGAGCCGCCGCGTAACGTATTGTGCCCCAAGCGAGCCACCATCACGGAGCCCGGTTGTCGCGACACGCGTCGGGATATGGCGCGCCTACATGTCCGGGTAGTTGGGACCGCCGCCGCCTTCGGGCGTGACCCAGACGATGTTTTGCGTCGGATCCTTGATGTCGCAGGTCTTGCAGTGCACGCAGTTTTGCGCGTTGATCTGCAGGCGCTTGCCGCCGTTGCCATCGTCAACGAACTCGTAGACGCCGGCGGGGCAGTACCGCGCCTCGGGGCCGGCGTACTTGGCCAGGTTGATGTCCACCGGCACGCTGTCGTCCTTGAGCGTCAGGTGCGATGGCTCCCCCTCGCGGTGGTTGGTGTTGCTGATGAACACGCTGGCCAGCAGGTCAAAGGTGAGCTTTCCGTCGGGCTTGGGGTATTCGATGGGCGCGCACTGCGCGGCCGGCTTGAGCTGCTCCCAGTCCAGCTGCTTGCGGTGCCGGGTCCAGGGAATGTTGCCGCGCAGAACAAACTGCTCGAAGCCGTTCATCAGCGTGCCCATGACCAGCCCGCCCTTGAACCAGTTCTTGAAGTTGCGATCCTTCTTGAGTTCCTTTGCCAGCCAGCTGTTCTCAAATGCCTCGGGGTACGCGGTAAGTTCATCATGCGTGCGGCTGGCAAGCACCGCGTCGCAGGCGGCCTCACCAGCCAGCGCGCCGGTCTTGATCGCTGAATGGCTGCCCTTGATACGGCTCACGTTCAGGAAGCTCGCCTCGCAGCCCACCAGCGCGCCGCCGGGGAACACCGTCTTGGGGATGGACAGGTAGCCTCCCGTGGACAGCGCGCGCGCGCCGTACGAGAGGCGCCTGGCGTTGACCTCGCCACTGTCGTCGGTGAAGAAGCGGCGGATGTACGGGTGCGTCTTCCAGCGCTGGAATTCACGGTACGGGTTCAGGTACGGGTTGCTGTAGTCCAGCCCGATCACGTAGCCGCAGTAGACCTTGTTGTCCTCGGCGTGGTAGAGGAATGCGCCGCCATAGGTGGCGTTGTCCATGGGCCAGCCTGCGGTGTGGATGACGGTACCGGGCTGGTGCCGGCTGGGGTCCACCTCCCATACTTCCTTCACGCCTATGGAGTAGCTCTGCGGGTCGCTGTCGGCGTCCAGCTTGTAGCGCTGGATCAGCTGCTTGCCCAGGCTGCCGCGCGCGCCTTCGGCAAACAGCGTGTACTTGGCGTGCAGTTCCATGCCGATCTGGAATTCATCGGTGGGTTCGCGGTTCTTGTCCAGCCCCATGTTGCCGGTGGCCACGCCGCCCACGCTGCCGTCTTCGTTGTAGACGACCTCGGCCGCCGGGAACCCCGGGAAAATCTCAACGCCCAGGTTCTCGGCCTGCTGTGCCATCCAGCGCGTCACAAGTCCCAGGCTGGCGATGTAGTTGCCGTCGTTGTTGGCAAACGGCGGCATGAAGAGCTGCGGCAGCTTGAAGCTGCGCTTCTTGCCCAGGAAGACGTAGGCGTCGGAAGTGACCGGCTGGTTCAGCGGCGCCCCGTCCTGCTTCCAGTTGGGAAGCAGCTCGCCCAGTGCCTTCGGATCGATGACGGCGCCCGAGAGGATGTGCGCGCCGGGCTCGGACCCCTTTTCCAGCACGGCAACGGACACGTCCTTGTCCTGCTCGGCAGCGCGCTGCTTGATGCGGATGGCCGCCGCCAGTCCGGCCGGACCGGCGCCGACGATGACGACGTCGTAGTCCATGCTCTCTCTGGGGCCGTACTGTTCGAGGATCTGCTCGGGGGTCATGGCATGTCTTGCAGTTTGCGCGGTAAGCGGGAGCGTTGCGGCGCTGCCCAACGCGGGGATGCCTCCATTCTATGGGCTCGCCGCGGGCCGTCGCCACGCGTCGCTTATCATGGGCGCTGCCTGCGTGCAGGGGAAAGCATGAGAATAGAAGTTCCGGAACAAAAGCAGCTCGTCCAGGAAGCCGTCCTGCCCATACGCTGGGCCGACATGGACGCCATGGGCCACGTCAACAACGCGGTTTACTTCCGCTACATGGAGTCGGGCCGGATCATGTGGTTTGACGCGCTTGGCATCACGCCCAACCCCAAGGGCCAGGGCGTCGTGATTGTCAATGCCTTTTGCAATTTCCTGCACCAGCTGGAATATCCCGGCGAGCTGCTGGTGCGCACTTACGCCAGCGGGCTCAAGCGCTCGTCGCTGGACACCTGGGTCACGCTGGCGCGGGTCGATGCGCCGGCGCGCATCTGCGCCAACGGCGGCGCCACCGTGGTCTGGGTGGATTTTCCGAAGCAGAAGTCGGCGCCGTTTCCGCCGTGGCTGCGCGAGAAACTGCAGGGTGCGGGCGTGCATGCCAGCCCGCCCTGAGCCGGCGCACGGGCTGGCATATTAGAATATCAGCCTCATTTGTAAATGGCTGGCATCGCCGGGTAGCCAATTCCTGCATGCGCATCGCCACGCAGGCTTGTCCCGTATTTTTGTGATTCAGCCGTTTGGGTGGCGGAGCTTGCGCGGCGCAGGTGTGCACAACGCGGGCCGGTGAATTGGGCCGTGCTCCCGCGCTGTCTCTGGCGCGGTGCATCCGTAGCGCCCGGCTTGCAACGATCTCGCGTGGGTGGCGAAATTGGTAGACGCACCAGGTTTAGGTCCTGACGCCAGCAATGGCGTGGGGGTTCGAGTCCCCCCCCGCGCACCACAGCATTGTTTTGTATTGAGATAGATGAATATGGCCGTGACAGTCGAAACACTGGAAAAGCTCGAGCGCAAGATCACGCTGACGCTGCCCGAGGAAACCATCAGCAATGAGGTGCAGGCCCGCCTGCGCCGGCTTGCGCGGACGGTGCGCATGGACGGATTCCGTCCGGGCAAGGTGCCGATCAGCATCGTGGCGCAGCAGTACGGTGATTCGGTGCGTTTTGAAGTCATGAACGACAAGGTGGGCCAGGCCTTCTTTGACGCGACCCGGGAAGCGGAATTGCGCGTGGCCGGGCAGCCGGCGATCACCCCGGCCGAGGAGGCGGCGGAAGGCCAGATGGCGTTTGACGCCGTGTTCGAGGTATTCCCCGAAGTCCAGATCGGCGATCTGACCGACCTGGACATCGAGAAGGTCACGGCCGAGGTGACCGATGACGCGATAGAGCGCACGCTGGACATCCTGCAGAAGCAGCGCCGCACGTTTGCGCAGCGGCCGCAGGATGCGGCTGCCGAGGCGGGGGACCGCGTGACGGTTGATTTTTCCGGCAAGATAGACGGCGAGCCTTTTGAAGGCGGGCAGGCCGAGGGCTTTTCCTTCGTGCTGGCCGAGGGCCAGATGCTGCCCGAGTTCGAGACGGCCGTGATGGGCATGAAGGTGGGCGAGAGCAAGACGTTCCCGCTTGCGTTCCCCGAGGACTACCACGGCCAGGAAGTCGCGGGCAGGTCCGCTGATTTCATGATCACCGTCAAGAAGCTGGAAGCAGCCAAGCTGCCCGAGGTTAACGACCAGTTTGCCAAGTCGCTTGGCGTCAAGGACGGAACCGTGCAGGCGCTGCGCGAAGACATCGCGCAGAACCTTCGGCGCGAGATGCACTTTCGGCTGGCCTCGCGCAACAAGCAGGCCGTCATGGACGCGCTGCTGACCAAGGCCGAGCTGGACGTGCCCAAGACCAGCGTGCACCAGGAGGTGCACCGCATGATTGACAGTGCACGTGCCGAGCTGGAGTCGCGCGGCGTCGAGGACGCCAGCCAGGTGCCGATGCCGCACGAGCAGTTCGAGGAGCAGGCCGAGCGTCGCGTGCGCCTGGGCCTGATCGTGGGCGCGCTGGTCGAGGCGCAAAAGCTGGAGGCCACGCCCGAGCAGATCAGGGCGCAGGTGGAAGAGCTGGCGTCCAGCTACGAAAAACCCAGGGAAGTCATTCGGTATTACTATGCGGACAAGCAGCGGCTCGCCGACGTCGAAGGCATCGTGGTGGAAAACAACGTCACCGAGTACGTGCTGGGCCAGGCCCGGGTCACGGAAAGGACCGTGCCCTTTGACGAACTGATGGGCAACGCGGATGCGCAGGGCGAGGCCGCCGAGCCCGAGGCGCAGGACGACGCGCAAGCGCAAGCCTGAGCCGCCCCACTCATTTCAACCGGAGCCAATCATGTCCGAGTACCAACGTCCCAGCAACCTGCTGATTCCCATGGTCATCGAGCAGACGGGCCGTGGCGAGCGCTCGTTTGACATCTACTCGCGCCTGCTCAAGGAGCGCGTGGTTTTCCTGGTCGGCGAAATCAACGACGACGTGGCCAACCTCATCGTGGCGCAGCTTTTGTTCCTGGAGAGCGAGAACCCGGACAAGGACATCTCGCTGTACATCAACTCGCCGGGCGGCAGCGTCACGGCCGGGATGGCGATCTACGACACCATCCAGTTCATCAAGCCGGATGTGTCCACCATGTGCCTGGGCTTTGCCGCCAGCATGGGCGCGTTCCTGCTGGCTGCCGGCGCGCGCGAAAAGCGCTACTCGCTGCCCAACAGCAAGATCATGATCCACCAGGTGCTGGGCGGCACGCGCGGGCAGGCCACCGACATCGAGATCCATGCACGCGACATCCTGCGCACCAAGGAGCAGATGAACCGCATCCTGGCCGAGCGCACCGGCCAGCCGTACGAGAAGGTGGTGGCCGACACCGAGCGCGACCACTTCATGACGGCACCGGAGGCCAAGGAATACGGCCTCATCGACGACGTGCTGGCCTCGCGTCCCTGAGCCGCACCGGCCTGCACGACGGCTGCTGGCCGCCCGTCGCCCTCATGGGGGCCGCGAGCCCACCAACGCGCTGGCCCGCCCGGCACAGGCACGGCCGGGGGGGTTCCGGGCCCGGCGCCTGCGGTTGACGAAGGCCGAAGACGCCTCGCAATGCCGCAGCAGTGGTGCCACTACAAGGCGCCGCGCACAGGCTGGCGCGCAGTTTGAGTATTATGGATGCTCAATGACAGGAATACTCACCCATGGTCGATAAGAAAAGCACTTCAGGCGACAAGTCGCTGTATTGTTCGTTTTGTGGCAAGAGCCAGCGCGATGTGAAAAAGCTCATCGCAGGTCCCAGCGTGTTCATCTGTGATGAATGCATAGACTTGTGCAACGATATCTTGCGCGACGAGGGGCCGGCCGAGGAAGCAGCAGGCGGAGACAAGTCCGCGCTGCCCACACCCGCGGACATCAAGGCCAACCTGGACCAGTACGTCATAGGCCAGGACCCGGCCAAGCGCGTGCTGGCCGTGGCCGTGTACAACCACTACAAGCGCCTGCGCCACAAGAACGACAAGGACGATGGCGAGGTCGAGCTGACCAAGAGCAACATCCTGCTCATCGGTCCCACCGGCTCGGGCAAGACGCTGCTGGCGCAAACGCTGGCGCGGCACCTGGACGTGCCCTTCGTCATGGCCGACGCGACCACGCTGACCGAGGCCGGCTACGTCGGCGAGGACGTGGAAAACATCATCAGCAAGCTGCTGCAAAGCTGCGACTACGACGTCGATCGCGCGCAGCGCGGCATCGTCTACATCGACGAGATCGACAAGATCACGCGCAAGGCGGACAACCCCAGCATCACGCGCGACGTCTCCGGCGAGGGCGTGCAGCAGGCGCTGCTCAAGCTGATCGAGGGCACCATGGCCAGCGTGCCACCGCAGGGCGGGCGCAAGCACCCCAACCAGGACTTCCTGCAGATAGACACCACCGACATCCTGTTCATCTGCGGCGGCGCCTTTGCCGGCCTGGAGAAGGTCATCGAGGCGCGCACCGAGGCGGGCGGCATCGGCTTTGGCGCTGTCGTGCGCGGCAAGCAGGAGCGCAGCGTGAGCGAAGTCTTCCGCGACGTGGAGCCCGAGGACCTGATCAAGTATGGCTTGATCCCCGAGCTCATCGGCCGCATGCCCGTGGTGGCCACGCTGGCCGAGCTGAGCGAGGACGCGCTGGTGCGCATCCTGACCGAGCCGAAGAACGCGCTGGTCAAGCAGTTTGTCCGCCTGCTCGAGATGGAGGGGGTGGAGCTGGAGATCCGCACATCCGCCCTGCACGCCATCGCGCGCAAGGCGCTGGCGCGCAAGACGGGCGCGCGCGGGCTGCGGTCCATTCTTGAACAGGCGCTGATCGACACCATGTACGAGTTGCCGCACACGGCCAACGTGGCCAAGGTGGTTGTTGACGAAGGCACCATAGACGAGCAGCAGCAGCCACTGCTGGTATACCGCGAGGCCGCCAGGAAGGCCTGATCCGGTACCCGCGGCCGCAGCCATCGGGCGCTGCGCCGGCAAGACGCCATCCAGGCGCCGCGCTTGCGGCGCCTGTTACCACAAACCGGCCACCCTGTCCATGACCGGGCGGCCAGCAGGGAAAACGCATGTCCAGAACCACTGTTTCATCCGCTCAACAGACCAGCCTGCCGCTGCTGCCGCTGCGCGACGTCGTGGTCTTTCCACACATGGTCATCCCGCTGTTCGTGGGACGGGCCAAGAGCATCCGCGCGCTGGAAGTGGCCATGGCGGCCGACCGGCGCGTCGTGCTCGTTGCACAGAAAAACGCGGGCAACGACGATCCGCAGGCGTCGGACCTGTTTGACGTCGGTTGCATCGCAAGCATCCTGCAGATGCTCAAGCTGCCCGATGGCACGGTCAAGGTCCTGATCGAGGGCGGCGAGCGCGCGCGCATCGCCACCGTGGGGCAGGAGAAAGACCACTGGACCGCCGAGGTCGAGGTGCTGCCGCAAACCGGCGGCGGGGCGGCCGATGCCGAGGCGGAAGCCTTGCGCCGTGCCGTCCTGCAGCAGTTTGACCAGTACGTCAAGCTGAACAAGAAGATTCCCTCGGAAATCATGGCTTCGGTATCGGACATCGAGGAGGGCGACCGGCTGGCCGACACCATCGCGGCGCACCTGCCGCTCAAGCTGGAGGAAAAGCAGCATGCGCTGAGCCAGGTCGACGTGCGCCAGCGGCTGGAAAGCCTGCTTGAGCAGCTGCAGCGCGAGGTCGACATCCTCAACGTGGACCGGCGCATCCGCGGCCGCGTCAAGCGCCAGATGGAGAAGAACCAGCGGGACTTCTACCTCAACGAGCAGGTCAAGGCGATCCAGAAGGAGCTGGGCGAGGGTCAGGATGGCGCGGACTTTGACGAGCTGGAGAAGAAGATAGAAGAAGCGCGCATGCCCGAGGAAGCGCGCAAGAAGGCCGAGAGCGAGCTGAAGAAGCTCAAGCTCATGTCGCCCATGTCGGCCGAGGCCACCGTGGTGCGCAATTACATTGACGTGCTGGTGGGGCTGCCCTGGTCCAAGAAGACGCGGATCAAGCATGACCTGAAAAAGGCCGAGAAAGTCCTCAACGCGGACCACTACGGGCTGGAGGAGGTCAAGGACCGCATCCTGGAGTACCTGGCCGTGCAGCAGCGCGTGGACAAGCTGAAGGCGCCCATCCTCTGCCTGGTGGGCGCACCGGGCGTGGGCAAGACGTCGCTTGGCAGGTCGGTGGCACGCGCCACCGGGCGCGAGTACGTTCGCATGGCGCTGGGCGGCATGCGCGACGAGGCCGAGATCCGCGGCCACCGCCGCACGTACATCGGCGCCATGCCGGGCAAGGTGCTGCAGAACCTGTCCAGGGTCGGCACGCGCAACCCGCTGTTCCTGCTCGACGAGATCGACAAGATGGGCATGGACTTCCGCGGCGACCCGGCCAGCGCGCTGCTGGAGGTGCTGGACCCGGAACAGAACAACGTCTTCAGCGACCACTACGTCGAGCTGGACTTTGACCTCTCGGACGTCATGTTCGTGGCCACCAGCAACACCATGAACATTCCGCCGGCGCTGCTCGACCGCATGGAAGTGATTCGCCTCTCGGGCTACACCGAAGAGGAAAAGCTCAACATCGCGCGGCAATACCTGCTGCCCAAGCAGCTGGAGCGCAACGGCGTGCAGAAGAGCGAGCTGCGGGTGACCAAGGACGCCATTCGCGCCATCATCCGCTACTACACGCGCGAGGGCGGCGTGCGCGGCCTGGAGCGCTCGCTGTCCAAGATCTGCCGCAAGGTGGTCAAGGGCCTGCAGCTGGGTGAACTGGAGGCGCCGGTCCGGGTCACGGGCCGCAACCTGGATGACTTCCTGGGCGTGCGCAAGCACAATTTTGGCCGTGCCGAGAAGCGCAACCAGGTGGGGCAGGTCGTGGGACTGGCCTGGACCGAGGTGGGTGGCGACCTGCTCACCGTGGAGGCGGCGACCATGCCGGGCAAGGGCAACATCCTGCGCACCGGGCAGCTGGGCGACGTCATGAAGGAGTCGGTGGACGCGGCGCGCTCGGTGGTACGCGCGCGTGCGCGCAGCTTGGGCATTGGCAATGAGGTCTTCGAGAAGCGTGACATCCACGTGCACGTGCCCGACGGCGCAACACCCAAGGACGGGCCCAGCGCCGGCGCGGCCATGACCACTGCCATGGTCTCGGCCCTAACCGGCATCCCGGTGCGCTGCGACGTGGCCATGACCGGGGAGATCACGCTGCGCGGCGAGATCACCGCCGTGGGCGGGCTCAAGGAAAAGCTGCTGGCAGCGTTGCGCGGCGGCATCAAGACGGTGCTCATTCCGGAGGAAAACGTCAAGGATCTGCAGGAAATCCCGGAGCACGTCAAGCAGGGACTTGCGATCACGCCGGTCAAGTGGATAGACAAGGTGCTTGAAATCGCGCTGGAGCGGCGTCCCCTGCCGTTGCCGCCAGAAGAAGACGAAGTGCCGGCCGCTGCCATCGCCGAGACGGTGTCCGCACCCGGAAAAAAGAGCACGGGCCGGCGTGCCGTCAAGCACTGAAAAGAAACTGCAAAAAGCTCCGTGGCAGTGGCGACGGGGCTGATTTCAGGCTATACTTGGCACTTTGAAAAAATGCGGGAATAGCTCAGTTGGTAGAGCGCAACCTTGCCAAGGTTGAGGTCGCGAGTTCGAGACTCGTTTCCCGCTCCACCTGTCTCTCCAGCAGACAGGGCAGATGACAAAAGGGAAGCATTTGCTTCCTTTTTTTAACGCACAAACTGGCGCGATAGCAAAGCGGTTATGCAGCGGATTGCAAATCCGTCCAGCCCGGTTCGACTCCGGGTCGCGCCTCCATCATGCGTCGTATGCAGGCAGGAGCCGCCGGCTTTTTGCATTTGCGATGCGACCATTCACCCACACCCCGGATCCTGTGACAATAGAATGCAAGAAGCCGCCGCATGTCGATGACTGCGCGGCGCGTTGTTGCGGCACAGCCGCCGCATGCGCCGGGCGGTTGCCGCGCAGGGCCGGCTGCCGGCGCAGCGCCCCGATGGTGGAATTGGTAGACACAGCGGACTTAAAATCCGCCGCTATCCTGAACAAGGGGCGTGCCGGTTCGATTCCGGCTCGGGGCACCAGGTGGTAGATAAGGAAAAGGCAATGGATCAAGACAATGCTCCCTTCCAGATACATGTGCATGGCGACATCGTGCTCCGGCACGATGTGGGTTTTGACGCGCTGGAGGCAGCGCTCAAGCCGCTGTGGAAATACACGGGTGCACGGTCACTGGCCGGCGGCGCCGAGAGTTTCTACGACAGCGAGCCAGGCATACAGTTTGACCCGCAGGAGCATGTCCTGCACATATGCTGGACGCTGGAGGGCGACGAGGACTTTCGCTACCAGCTCGATGAAATGTGCATGAACCTCAACGAGGTCAGCGCGTCCGGCGCGGCCATAGAAGTCACCTTCTACGACGCGAGCTTTGACGAGGAAGACGAGGAAGCCGGGGGCCAGTCGCGCGATGATTTCATGATCCTGTACGTGGGACCCACGCCCGAAGCCATCATGACCGCGCAGCGCGACTCGCTGGTCGAGGACATGGTGCGACTCATGCAGCGGCACTTTGACGAGTCCGAGCTCACGGGCGTCATTGCCGAGGTGGACAAGCTGTTTGCCGGGCGTTTTCACGCGCTGGTTGATTCGCTGCGGCTGGACCGGGCCTTTGGCAGCGTCGGCGGCGTGTCGGCGCGCCACCAGAAGCGCCGGCCCGATCGCCTGCACTGACTCCGCCGCGGCACCGGGCACCGGGTGAACCCGCGCGAGACGATGCGTGCGGATGCGGACGCCTGCCCCGGGGTCCGGTGCAGGCGGCTTCGGCCCCCCGGTTGCTTCCAGATCACCAGGCATCGCGGCTCCTGACTGGCAAGCATTGTCAGCGCACCGGATGACAGATGATCTCGCCCTTGCGGGCTTGGATGAAAGCCGCCTGTGGCGGCTCATGATGAATCATGGTGTGGAGCGGCGCCCTCGCCGCGATTCCCCGCACAACGCACAACGCACAACGCTCAACGCTCAACGCTCAACGCTCAACGCTCAACGCTCAACGCTCAACGCTCAACCTCCCCATCATGGCGGCGCAGCCGCAGTCATTGCAGCCGCGTAGCGGCGCGCTCATCCGTCAT
>Ga0172382_10003017_pt1 | contig 27130 bp, 18 predicted proteins | sample Leawel138RmetaG_FD_122245 | JGI IMG/M metagenome (GOLD analysis project Ga0172382, IMG submission 122245) | Leachate microbial communities from a municipal landfill in Southern Ontario, Canada - Leachate well 138R metaG | ecosystem: Engineered > Solid waste > Landfill > Unclassified | place...
TATCAGAAACTCGATTAATCCACCTAGAGTTTTTCGGATTGATGATATCTTAGCGCCAGGAAACGGCATTAGAGATACTGAATATAAAATCGTTAATGCTATTGATCAGTATCACAATGAAGGCCGACCCACTCAAAACACTAAGGCTCAAGCGATTAATTGTATCTTCCATGAAACTAACCTCTTTATTGAAGAAAACAAACGTTTAATAAAAGTTCCGTTTTTTAAACAGGAACATCAAGTTTTGTTATGCCCTAAAAAAGAAGGTTTTGTAGTAGAAAATATTGAAAATGCAAAAAAAGTCTCAATTATCCCAGAAAAGAGTGAATAAAAATGATAACCCATATGGAAAAAGAAATTTTCCAACAAAAATCATGTTTGGAAAATGCTTATAAAATAAATTTGCCGGTATTAGAAGATATAGCGGCGTATTTAAAACGCAATAAGATTAAATCGGTTATTTTCGCAGCCAGAGGTTCTTCTGACAATAGCGGGGTATTGTTTAAATACCTATTTGAAACGATTTGTAAAATTCCCGTTTCCTTTGCGGCACCGAGTGTAATAACCCTTTATAACAGTAAGATTGACTATAGTTCTTCCTTGGTGATTGGTGTAAGTCAAAGCGGTCAGGCCGCTGATGTTTTAGCGATAATCGAAGAAGCAAATAACCAAAAAGCAATGACGATTACGATAACGAACTACCCTGATTCACCGCTTGCTAAAGCCGGTACTTATCACTTATTTTTAGATACAGGTGAAGAAAAATCAGTTGCCGCAACAAAAACCTTTATGACCCAAATGTACTTACTCAGTCAATTGGTTGGCTATATCGGCGAAAACGAAGAATTAATTACAGATTTAAAAAACTTACCAGATAAGTTAGAGTTCTCTGATTCTGTTTTAGAAAAAATAAAGACAGAAGCTAAAAAATATAAAGAAGTTAATTCAGCCTTTATATTAGGTAGAGGCTATCAATATGCTATTGCTAAAGAATTTGCATTAAAGATGCAAGAAACAACCTATATTCAAGCACTTTCTTATTCAATAGCTGACTTTTATCACGGTCCTTTCGCAATGATATCTAAAGATTCCTTTGCGATAGTTTTAGTCCCTGAAGATGAAACTTATGAAGATGGTTTGAAGATGTTAGAGGCACTAAAAAATGCTGATTCTCAAGTTTTAGCCGTTACTACTGATGAAAATCTTGATGTAAAAGAAAAAATTGTAATCCCTAGTATTTCTAAATATCAAGCGCCATTTATCAATATCTTTGTCGGTCAATATTTTTGTTTAAACTTAGCCCTGACTAAGGGATTAAATCCTGATGAACCAAGGGGTTTAAAGAAAGTAACAGTAACTAGGTAAACGATGGAAAAAGTAAAAATCTTAAAAAATCATCATGACTTTTATTTAAAAGAACTTAAGAATGTTCTTAACTTTTGGTATGAGTATGGCTATGATAAAATTAACGGTGGTTTCTACACTTATTTAGATCAAGAAGGAAAAGTTTATTGTGAAGATAAGTCCATCTGGGCTCAAGGACGCGCAGTCTATATTTTCGCTGAAGCTTACCGTTTAATTGAACCCAATAAACAATGGTTAGAAGTTGCTGAAGCTACATTTTCATTTATGCAAAACCATGCATTTTTAAATCAAGATAAAATGTATTTCAGAATAACTAAAGACGGAAGACCTTTACAACATCGGAGGTATTGGTTTTCTGAAGCGTTCTATATTATGGCTGCCTTAGCACTTTTTCAAGCAACAAATTTAGATAAGTATCTTTTGGAAGCTAGAAGGATTTTTAAAGTAATCAGCGATAAGTATTTAGGAATAAAAGAAATGGAACCAAAGTTTAATCCTAAGAATTATCACTTACAGGATTTATCAAGTTCGATGATTTTTTATAGTATTGCCCAAATGCTTAAGAATATCGATACTGTAAATAAAGAAGCTTACGAACAAGTTTTAAAACTTGCACGTGGTAACATTCTTGAAAAACACTATCAACCAAAGGTTAAAGCGCTGCTTGAGAATGTTACAAAAACTGGAGAAATTGAAGATAGTCCTAAGGGGAGATTAATAAACCCAGGGCATAGTTTAGAATGTGCTTGGTTTTTGTTAGAAGAACAAAACTTAAGTGAAGAAGACTTAAAAAAAGTTATTAATATTGCCCTATGGTCGATGGATAAAGGTTGGGATGAATTAGCGGGAGGAATAAAATATTTTGTCGATGCATTCGACAAGCCTCTTGAACAATTAGAAGCCGATTTAAAACTTTGGTGGCCACATTCCGAAGCTTTAATTGTATTCCTAAAACTATACTTAACTACAAAAACTGATTCTTATTTTGAAATTTATCAAAAAGTTTTTGAGTTTACTAAAACCCATTTTATCATTGATGATAAGGAATGGATTGGCTATTTAAGGTATGACAATACACCACTTTCTCTCATAAAAGGAAATCTATTCAAAGGCCCTTTCCATATTCCGAGAATGTTGATGTTAAATTATTTAGAAATTGATAATTATTTAAAAAATTTAGATACATAAAATTTAATTCTTTCCTTTATAAAACAATCCGATTTGCTTTCGGATTGTTTTTTGGTAAAATGTTAGTTAACAAGGAGAATTTTTTATGGGTGATGATCCAGTTTTACAAATCGGACTTTCGGTAATGATTATTTTAATGCCATTTTTAAGTATAATTTTAAGTAAGAAAAAGCTTAAATATATCTTTATTATTCCTCTAGCAAGTATGATAATTGCTTTTCCGATATTTTTGTTTTTAGTGATCCTTCAAGATTCAACTGTATATTCAAAGTATCTTTTCTATGCATCGATGATTCTTTGGACATCGGGAGGGTTTACGATGGTTTTTTCTTCGATTATTTATTTTAGAAACAAGAAACAAGAAAACTAGTATACAATTTTTGCGAAAATATTAGTTATGGCATTAAAACAAGTTTATATAAATTAATTGATAAAACAGGAGATAGATGTGAAAAAGAAAGCCTTATTTTTACTGATAATTATCTATTTAGCATTTGTTGCATTGGGACTTCCCGATGCAATTTTAGGTTCGGGCTGGAATTTAATCAGAGAAGATTTAAATCTTTCTTTAGGAACCTTAGGAATAATGTCATCGATGGTATGCGCTTTTTCAATCATCGCTACTTATAACTCTCCACGACTTCTCAAACTCTTAGAAACTAAAGTAATTACAATTATCAGTATCACTTTAACCGGTTTGGCTTTGGTTTCAATTGCTTTCGTTAAAGAGTTTTATCAAATGGTAATCTTAGCTATTCCTTTAGGTATTGGTGCTGGAGCGATTGATGTATCGCTTAATAATTACTTAACCAAGCACTACAAAGCGCACCATATGAACTATCTACACTCATTTTATGGTTTAGGAGTTACTCTAGGACCTTCAGTTATGGCTTACACCCTCACGAGCAATTCCTGGAGATCGGCCTATTTAATCGTTGGCGGAATAATATTAGTAATTGCTCTATTTGTACTTTCGTCATTTTTGCTTTGGGATAAAGAAGATAAGACCATAAGAGAAGAAGAACATCTGCATATTAATTTAAAAACGATGTTTTCCAATCCTAAATCACTTCAAAGCATTATGATCTTTTTATTATATGTTCATATCGAATCTTTAATGGGAGTTTGGATAGCGAGTTATTTCTTTATTGTAAAGAGTGTTTCCTATTCAACAGCAGCGCTTTTTACTACAGCGTACTTCTTAAGTTTTACTTTAGGTAGAATCTTTAGTGGGATATTATCGCACCGGATCAATCCTAAGCACTTAGTCTTCACGGGCGAGATAATCATGGTTATAGGCGCAATCTTATTAGTTTTAAATATTATTGATAATCTTTACGTTCAGTTTGGTTTAGTGGTTATAATTGGTCTTGGCTGTGCCCCGATTTTCCCGAATATGATGTATCTAAATAATGAAGTTTTCGAACGCAATCAAATCTCTAAAATGATTAGCTTGCAGATGGCAATCGGTTATATCGGAGTTGGATTACTTACACCTTTAGCTGGACTTGTGTTTGATAAAACTACGATTAAGATATTTCCAATATTTGTGCTTGCGGTAAGTGTTATGTTGTTAATACTTACATTTAGTTATCTGTTTAAGGTTAAAGAGAATAACTTATAAAGAATCGTTAAGAAAAAATTATAAAATATTGATTTTTAAGAAGAAGGAGAATATTTTTATGAATGAGTTATGGAAGGAAAGAGTAGCTTACCAAATTTATCCTCGAAGTTTTAATGACAGCAATAACGACGGAATTGGTGATATTCCTGGTATTATTGAAAAGTTGGATTATCTAAAAGATTTAGGGGTTGGAATAATCTGGTTATCACCAGTTTACAAATCACCTCAAAAAGACAATGGCTATGATGTGTCTGATTACTTGGATATTGATCCGCTTTTTGGGACTTTAGAAGACATGGATAATCTGATAAAAGCAGCGGGAAAACGCGATATAAAAATTATTATGGATTTAGTCTTGAATCATACTTCAGACCAACATATTTGGTTTCAAAAGAGTAGAGAAGGAATTGAACCATATAAGGATTACTATATTTGGAAAGATCCTAAAAACGGTAGTTATCCTAATAATTGGGATTCGATTTTCACTGGACCAGCTTGGAAATATGATGAGTTAAGAAAACAATATTACCTTCATCTTTTTGCTGAAGAACAACCAGATTTAAACTTCCATAACCCTAAAGTAATCGAAGAAATCAAAAACATCATGCGTTTTTGGCTTGAGCGAGGGATCTATGGGTTTAGATGTGATGCAGTTAATGTGATCTATAAGAGTTCATTCAAAGATAGCGTAACTAAGTCAGTTAGAAAGGGTAGAGAATATTATTTATCTCAACCGGGAAATCATCTAATATTAAAAGAGCTCAAAAAAGATGTGCTCGATAACTACGATTGTTTTACTGTCGGTGAAGCTGGGCATGTTGATAAAGAAACAGCTCATCTGTTTTGTGATAAAAAAAGTAAAGAACTAGATATGATCTTCACCTTTGATCATTTAGAAACTCATGAGTATTTGGTTAAATGGTTCAGAAGAAAGTTTAAACCAAAGAAGTTCTTTGAGAAACTATCTTTTTGGCAAAAAGAGTTAGAATGGAATCCAATCTTTTTTGAAAACCATGATCAGATTCGTTCCGTTACCGATCTTGGTAATGATAAATTATATTGGCAAGAATCTTCAAAAATGTTAGCCACACTGTTATTAACCCTAAAAGGGACACCTTTTATTTATCAAGGTGAAGAAATCGGGATGACCAACGCTAATTTTAAATCATTAGCTGAAATTGAAGATATCGAATCACTAAACGGCTTTAAAATGTTAAGAAAATGGGGACTACCGAAGTTTTTAGCAGAAAAGTTTATTCTTAAATCATCTAGGGATAATTGTAGAACTCCTTTTCAATGGAATGATGATAAATATGCAGGGTTTTCTACCACTAAACCGCCACTTAAACTTTGTGACAACTATCAAAGAATCAACGCTGAGTCTCAAATAGAAGCTAAAACTTCGATTTTAAATTTTTATAAACAGCTGATTGGTTTGAGAAAAACAGAGGAAACTTTAGTTAAAGGTGATTTCACAGAATTGCTAATCACAAATCACCTATTTGCTTATGAAAGACAATACCAAGATAAATCTTTAATAATCATTGTTAATTCTAGTAAGAAGAAACAGAGAATTTCAATTAAGGGTGAACTGGTATTAAGCAACTATAAAAGAACTGATTTTAATGGCAATTTATCGCCATATGAGGCCGTTATACTAAGGGAATAATCAGCTGTTCGTAATTTCGGTAAGCGTTACCATATTTTATTTGATTCCGGTAATTAAGTTGACATTATTTGGGTTTAAATGATATATTAATAAAAATGGCTAATTTTATTTACGCTATTAAAAAAATCACTTAAATTTACTTTGTAACAAAGAAAATAATAAGTGATTTAAAAGAAGATTTTTTTTTAATTTAAAATGCAAGGGCTTACAATTTTTTCTCCATTTGAGTGTAAGCGGTTGATTATTTTTGTTAAATAGGTGTATAATGTTACTGGAGACTAGACTTTTTCTTTTTATTTAAGAAATATCTTGTTAAAGTTATCAAGGCTGAAGCCATTAGCAGAATAAACACTTCAAGCCCGCCGAAGTAGAAAAAGGCGTATAAAGCACCGAGAATAAGGAAAGTTGTCCAGATTGGAGTGCATCGATCAGAATGTTTTAAAATTCTAAAAATCGCTATCCATTCAAAGATGACAATCGCCGAGCCAAAATAGACCATAAAGCTTAAGTCGTTAACGTCACTGATGAATTGTTCTAAAAGGATTCTTTCTTCGCCGCTTGTAGTTTCAATTATTGCTTCTAGGGAACCTGGCATAGCTTTATAAGCAACAATAAAGGTTACGATTATGGTGTGAATAACTACACCAAACAAGCCAATAATGAATTCAAATATAGTATTATAATTTTTCAACTTCAATCACCTCTATCGATATTTATTATAGCATAAAATCATTAGGCTTTTGTGTAGAAATTTTGATTTTTGTATTATTGATGTTATATAATTCCTTAATTAAATAAGGATTTCAAGATTATATAAAAGAAAAAATAGGAGGGAAATATGAAAAAAATTATCACATTAGTACTAAGTATGGCTATTGTTATTACATTAGCTGCTTGTAGCGGTTCAAGTTATGATGTTTACATCTATTCTAATAAGGCCGAAACAAGCGAAACGCTACCTATCCTTATTCAAGAATGGGAAGCAGACTATGAAGAAAGAACTGGCAAAGATATTACTGTTAAAGTAGTTGCTGGTGGAGATGACGGTGGGCAATTATTAAGTGCTGACCTTAACTCAAAGAACAAACCTGCGGTTTTCACTACTCGTTTTAGTGAATTGGCTAATCATATTGAAGCTGGTCGTCTAGTTAATTTAGAAACTTTAACTGGAGACTTCAAAACAAAATTAGTTGATACTATCAATGACGCACACAAGTTATCAGTTGATGGTGTAGCTCAATATGGTATTCCTGAAAACGTTGAAGGTTATGGATTTATCGTTAACAAACAAGTCCTAGCTGATATTTTAGACGTTACAGATAAAGATGCTGCATTCGAAATGATGAGAACTGCAACTTATGATGAGTTTGTTGATTTCGTTGAAGCAGTTACAGACGCTATTGGCGGAACAGACACAACTATCACAATCGATGGCGACAGCTACACAATCGATGACGCTAATATTCCAACAGAAATGAATGGTGTATTCGCAGTTATGGGTGCTGAAAACTGGACCTATGGTAATCACGTGTTCAACGTTGTTTACAACTTAGAACAAGATACTATGGCTAACGCTACGCTTCAAACTACAATTGAATTTGCTGGCGCTGAAGCTTATTATGACTTGTTAACTTTAAAAGTTCATAACTTAGCTTCATTAGATGGTAATCCAATTTCTGTTGGACCTACTTTCGCAGCTAACTACACTTATGATGCAGGTACAGGCTTAATCGGTTCTGGAAAAGCATTATTCTTGAAACAAGGTAACTGGGCATACGGTGGTATCGCAGCTACTGAAGGTGTTGAAGAAGCTTACTTAGCAGAATTAGCATTCTTACCAGTAAAGATCGACTTAGATAAAGTTGACTATACTAAGGCTCGTTTTGACAATGCTGCTGAAGCTGCATTTATGAATGAATCAATTCCTGTATTCGTTCCCAACTACTATGCATTAAACGCACAAGTAAGTGAAGAAGAATTAGAATTAGGTATGGATTTCTTATTGTACTTAAATACCAGTGCAAACGGTGTTGAAACTCAAGTTGAAACATTTAGCTTTATTCCTTATTATGGAACTGAAGCTGCAGATGGTACAGAATATGTAATTGAAAACTCATTAGGTACTTCTATTGTTGAATATATGGCAATGGACGCAGTCTATGGTGCACCATTTGATGGTACTCCATCTGGATGGATGAGTGACGATTTAGCAAACTATGTAAAAGAAGAATTCATGTCAGTAAGTCCTTGGGGATCTTACCAAGACTTCATTACAAAAGTAATTGAACCAGCAACACAAGATTTCGAAGACGCAAGAGACTAATTTAAAGGGTTAGGCCTCCCTTCTAAAAAAAGGGGGGCCTTTTCTTTCTTACAAATCCATTGTTAGAAAAGGAGCTTTATATTTATGAATATTTACAAGAAAAATTTCTATTGGATTGTAATACCAGCTATGCTGATATTTTTTGTTGTCATGATCTTACCTTTTTTATTAGGTTTCGCCTATTCTTTCATGCCTTGGAGAGGAACTTATTTTGATCCAAATGAACCAATGTTCATGGGACTTACAAATTATGTTCGACTCTTTTCAAATCCAGAGCTGTTAAGATCTTTTGCTTACACTTTTGAATTGGTTGTAATTTCAATAGTACTGCAAATCGGTTTAGGTTTAGCACTCGCTTTAGCAGTTTCTAAATTAACCTATGGAAAAGGAATTTTCCGCTCAGCATTATTCTTACCAAACTTCATTGGTGGGATTGTTCTCGGTTATATCTTCGCATTTGTATTTAATCAACTTTTCAGTGAAGTTTTATTTACAAGTGAAGATAGTTTCTTCAACTATATGTTGCAAGATCGAAGCAAACATATCTGGGCGATGTCAATGATGCTTGCTTGGCAATCAGTTGGGTATTTAATGATAATTTTCTTATCATCACTAAATTCAATACCAAAACATCTGATGGAAGCGGCGACAATAGATGGAGCAAATAGTTTTCAACGTTTCCGACACGTTACCTTACCTTTATTAATGCCTGCGATTACAATTTCCTTATTTGTGACCGTTTCTGGTACATTTAAAGTGTTCGATCAAAACTTAGCATTGACTAATGGTAATTATGATACAACATTAATCAGTTTGGAGATTTATAAAATCGCAGTCCGTGATTCAAAACATGATTATGGAGTTGCTCAAGCTGCAGCTTTCATCTTCTTTTTAGTCATAGCAGCAATTACAATCTCTCAAGTTGCTTACACTAAGAAACGTGAGGTGGAAATGTAATGAAAATGAAGAAGTTTAAACGTCATCTAAAAAAATATTGGATAGAATATCTACTTTTAACAATTTTAACTGTATTTACACTGGTCTTTTTATATCCATTTTATTTATTGGTAGTTAACTCATTTAAACCGACGAGTTCAATTGACTTAAGTATTATTACAATTGTTAATAATCCAAGTTCACTACCATCATCTTGGAATTTTAAATACATCTTAAATTATATTGAAGTGACACAATATTTCTTAACCTTAACTGTATCTTTAATTGTTACAATCCTAAGTGTTGGCTTATTGAGTGTCGTTAGTTCATTAGTAGCTTGGATGTTAGTTAGAAGAAAATCTAAGACCTCAACTGTTGTCTTCTTGATTTTGGTTGCGGCGATGTTAGTACCTTTCCAATCAATTATGTTCCCGTTGGTAAGAATTATGGATACTTTCTCTCTAAGAAATATTCCTGGTTTAATTTTCATGTATATTGGTTTTGGTATGCCGTTTACGGTATTCTTATACCACGGATTCTTAAAAGGGGTACCAAAAGACTTAGAAGAAGCAGCCTATATAGATGGAGCTAATCTCTGGCAAATCTACAAAAGTGTAGTTATGCCTTTAGTAGCGCCAATCACAGTAACTGCAGCTATACTTAATGCAAAATGGATCTTCAATGACTTTTTGTTACCTTTCCTAATCTTAGGAACAAGAGATGGTTGGACAACCTTACCACTAGCCTTATATAAAGCAAGATCAGCTGCGGGTGGACAATACGGTGCCGGGTATGATGTTATCTTCCCTGGTATCTTATTAAATGTCTTCCCAATCGCGATTGTTTACTTTATTTATCAACGTAAGATTGTTTCCGGAATCTCTGAAGGAGCAGTTAAATAATTAATGTAAGAGACAAAAGACCTTTATTCGTAAAGGTCTTTTTATAATAAAACCAAAAAGATGCCTAAGAGGTGAAAAAAATGGATAAAACCTATAAGTCAAGACTTGATAAAAACCAAGAAGCTTTAGAAAAAACGTATTTCAAAATTTATCAGAAACTAGGGGCTAAAAAACAAGATTTTGAATCATTGTTAAAGATGATGGAGATGCGTTTTAACGATAGAAGTGTTGAGTTAAAAAAACTTGATAGAAGAGATAAGTTGTGGTATCTTTCGCGAAAAATGATTGGGTATATGGTTTATACTGATCTTTTTGCCGGTAGTTTAAGTAAGTTAAAGGCTAAAATACCTTATTTAAAAGAATTAGGCATCAGTTATGTTCATTTGATGCCATTGCTTAAACCACGAGAAGGAGAAAATGATGGTGGTTATGCAGTGGAAGATTACCTAGACATTGATCCGCTTCTTGGTACAAAGAAAGAGTTTTTTGAACTTCTAGATAGCTTTAGAGCCGCAAAGATTGATGTCTGCATCGACTATGTCATCAACCATACTGCGGATACACATGTTTGGGCTAAAAAAGCTTTAGCGGGGGATAAAACTTATCAAGATATGTATATCATGTTTGATGACCGGACAATTCCGGATCAATATGACGCTTTAGTTCCTGAAGTTTTGCCAGATAAATGTCCTGGTAATTTTACTTATAAAGAAGAAATAAAAAAATGGGTATTTACATCTTTTTCTAGTTTTCAATGGGACCTTAATTTTAAAAACCCATTAGTCTTTGAAAAGATGGTTGATATAATGTTAAGACTTGCTAATCAAGGAGTAAATATGATTAGACTTGATGCGATTCCTTTTATGTGGAAAGAAGTAGGAACGCATTGTCGTAATTTAGGAGAGATTCATGATTTGCTCTATATGATAAATTTGATTAAAGATATCGTTTCACCTTCACTAGCGCTGCTAGGAGAAGCGATAGTTGAACCCCATGAAATCTTTAAATATTTTGGAAGTGATGAAAGACCTGAATGTGGAATTTTATATAATGCTAATTTCATGGTAAATATTTGGAATGGATTTGCGACCCGTGATGTAAGGTTGTTAAATATTGATAACTCTAAGTATTCTCCACCAGCTAATTCTTGTTGGATGAACTATGTTAGATGTCATGATGATATCGGTTGGGGCTTTAATGAAGAAGCGATTTCGAATTTTGGAATGAATCCCTTTTTTCACAAACAATTTTTAATTGATTTTTATAGTGGAAGATTTCCTGGTAGTTTTGCTCTTGGTGAAGTATATCAATATAATGAAGTTTCTAAAGATGCGAGAATTAATGGTACTTGTGCTTCTTTATTAGGATTAGAAAAGGCTATTGATGAAAACTACGTATATGAACAAAACGTAGCAATAAGAAGAATTATGTTAGCACATGCATTAATTTTTTCACACCGAGGGATTCCGCTTATTTATTCGGGAGACGAAATTGCTTCATTAAATGATCAAAGTTATTTAAACGACCCGAAAAAGAAATTAGAGGGCAGATGGGTTCATAGACCTATCTTTGATTGGAAACGGGCTAAAAAGCGAAAGATAACCAATACCTTTGAAGAAAAAATCTTCACTGGTATTAAACATTTGGTGAAGATAAGAAAAAATAATCCACTCTTTGATGGTGATGTAGAAATTAATGTGATTGAAAATTCTGATATTTCGGTGTATGCTTTTTATAAGCAAAGAAAGACTAAACAATTGGTCGCTATTTTTAATTTCTCTGAACATATAAAACAAGTTTCAACTAAACCATATCAAGATGCTGGTTTTAAAGAAAACTTAGTAGACTTATTTACTGGTAGAGTTATTAATTTTTCTCAAGAAGAGCTTCGCTTAGCACCATATGAATTTTTATGGTTAGAGAAATGAGTGATTAAGATATTTTTAAAAGACAAGGTTAAAAGAAGATGAATCATAAACTAGAAAAAGCGAATAATTACATAAGCGAAAATAAAAGTAAAGTTAATCATAAGTTTCGTCATCAATATCATTTAATGGGTGAAGTCGGTTGGATAAACGATCCTAATGGATTTTCGATGTTTAAAGGTGAATATCACCTTTTTTTCCAGTACCATCCCTATTCTGCTAAATGGGGTCCGATGCACTGGGGACACGCTAAATCTAAAGACTTAATTTCTTGGGAACCTTTACCGGTTGCGCTTTCTCCAGTTGGTGATGAAAGTTCACCTGAAGGTGGAACAATTTTCAGTGGTTGTGCAATTGAAAAAGATAACTTACAGTATTTAATATATACAGAAAATTGGCCCAAAAGACAGGTTCAAAGTATCGCTAGAAGTGTTGATGGAATAAACTATGAACCTTTAGCTATTAATCCGATCATCGATACTCAAATGTTGCCAGATAATTCCTCGCCAGCAGATTTTAGAGATCCTAAGGTTTGGAAAAAGGGAGAGTTCTATTATTTAATAGTTACCTCAAGAACATTGAATGATAAGGGTCAGTTATTGTTATATAAATCCCAAGATTTAAAAACTTGGAAGTTTGAATCGACATTAATTGCTCACGGAAGAGATTTAGGTTATATTTGGGAATGTCCAGATATTTTTAGTTTGAGAGAAAAAGATATTTTATTGGTTTCTGCTCAATACTTTCCATCTAAAGATAATGATTTTAATAATGTCCATTCTTCACTTTATTTTGTCGGTGATTTAGATTATAATCAAGGAAAATATGATTTTACTGATTTTAAAGAAATCGACAATGGTTTTGATTTTTATGCCCCACAGACTATCATCGATGATAAAAACAGAAGGATTATGATTGCTTGGATGGCGATGTGGGAAAGAACTATGCCTACCAATGTCTTAGGTCATAACTGGGCAGGTTCGATTACCTTGCCGAGGGTTTTAGATTTAGTTGATGGTTGTTTGATTCAAAAACCGGTAGAAGAGATTAAAAACTACCGGCTTAACCTTGAAGAATTAAATGAAGTAATAAGTAAAGAACAAACAACTGTCTTTAAGGGTGAAGTCTGTGAACTTGAAGTAAAGATAAATAACATTGATGCTTTAAGTTTTGGAATAAAATTATTTCAAGGTGAATTTTGTGAAACTGTTCTTACTTATGATGTGGAAAAAGAATTACTTATTTTTGATCGTAGTAATTCCGGTTATATTATGAAAAGTGAGACTAATAGAGAAAAAGACATCCTGTTGAGAAAAACTAAAGTTCTTTTAGAAGATAACCAATTAAGTTTACAAATCTTCTTAGATAAGTCTAGCGTTGAAGTTTTTATTCAAAACGGGAAAAAAACGATGACTGCTTTGGTATATCCTTTTGACGGTAGTGATCGAATCAGTATTTTTGTTAAAGAAGGCAAAGCTAGGTTCAAGATTAACAAATGGGATTTAAAGAGGTGAAATAAATGGGGAAATTAATTGGAATTGGTGAAGCATTAATTGATTTTTTACCAAAACAAATCGGTGTAAATTTAAAAGCGGTTGAAGAATTTAAACGCGTGGCTGGGGGCGCACCCGCTAACGTGTGCGCGTGCGTGAGGAGATTAGGAACAGAAAGTGTAATCTTAACAAAACTAGGTACGGATGCTTTTGGTGATTATTTGATTGATACTTTGAATGAAGTAGGCGTCAATACTAATTATATTAAAAGAACTAATGCGGCTAATACTGCTTTAGCTTTTGTATCATTAAAAAAAGATGGTAATCGCGATTTTTCCTTTTACCGTAATCCTAGCGCTGATATGTTATTAGAAGCTAGTGAGATTGAAGCTGATTTGTTTAAGAGTGGAGATATCCTCCATTTTTGTTCGGTTGATTTAGTTGACGCTCCTATTAGACAGGCTCATGATCAAGCGCTAAAATATGCTAAAGAAAATGAACTTTTAATCAGTTTTGATCCCAATGTTCGTTTACCGCTTTGGTCAGATCATGATGAATATAAGCGGATTATTAATAAATATATCAACTACGCTGATATCTTAAAGATAAGTGATGAGGAATTTGCGTTTATTACCGGTGAAAGTTTTTCTGAAGAGAGAGTTCTAAAACTATTCCGTGGGAATGTAAAAGTAATAATCTATACTGAAGGTGCTAAAGGCGCTAGAGTTTATACTAGGAAAAACACTTACCAATTTCCTGGTTTTAAAGTCAAGGCCATCGATACAACCGGCGCAGGAGATTCCTTTATTGGAGCGTTTTTATATCAGTTGTTAAAGATGAAATTAACTTTAAATAATCTTGAAACGACCGATTATACGCAAATTATAAAATTTGCAAATGCCGTAGGGGCAATTGTCGCTTCAAGGAAGGGCGCAATTCCAGCTATGCCTAATGAAAGTGAAGTAGTAGAGTTTATTAAAAATAATCAATAGTTAATTTTAAAGCTGCATATGATTTGCGGCTTTTTTTCTTATTAAAAATTAGTATTTTCTTTATAGGTTCATATTGATTGGTTTCTTGTTAAAAGATTTTAAAAACATCCCTAATATTTTGCTTTCTTAATAAATACTTTTACATGATTATATTTTTAAGGTAAGATGCAATTTTCCTTTTTAAAAGATAGATTTTATGTTAAAATAGGAATACAGCAAATTTTTAAGGAGAACGGACATAATTATGAAAAAACTTAGTTTTATTGTTTTCATCGTTTTAATATCGATGAGTTTAATAGCTTGTAATTTAACAAATTCAAGCACAACAACAAATATTCCAAGCACTATTTCTACAGAAGACAGTTCAACTGTTACTGAATCTAATAGTGCAACTATTACTACTGAAACCACTACTAATACAAGTGGAGAAAGCACTACTACTGAAAGTAGTGCAGAGACTACAACTCAAACAACTACTGAAGAACAAATTATCACCTTTTTAGTTGAGTTTGATTCAATGGGCGGAAGTATTATCAGTGATATGGAAGTTAATGAGGGTGATTATTTAACTTTACCAGTAACAAACAGAGAAGGATATATATTCAAGGGTTGGTTTGATGAATCAGGTAATGCTTTTTTAGAAACCGATGCAATCACTAGTGATTTAATACTTTATGCGTATTGGGAAATAGATGATAATCAATATTATGAAGATTATATTGATTTAAGCTCAGTTCACTATCTTAGTGATAACAGCGATATTGAAGTAAGTGGTGTGGTTTATTACATGACTCAAAATGGGTATTATATTCAAGATAATACCGCTAATTTATTTGTTTTTACTGATAATGAAGCACCAACAGTAGAACTCGGTTCAAGAGTAGTAGTAAGCGGAGATGTTGCGACTTATAGAGAAGTTAAACAACTTGTTAATCCTACTCTAGTTGAAACCAACGCTTATGAAAGAGATGTTTTTCAGGAAAAACATGAGTTTCAATTTGGAGTTACTGAACTTATTCCTGGCCGAGTTTATACCATAACTGGAGAAGTTAGAATTGAAGGTGGGTATAATACTGCTTATCTTTATGAAGGAAATCAAAAAGTAGCGGAAATCTACTATAAATCTTTAGCCAAGTCAATTGACGCTATAAAAGCTTATGAAGGCGAAATGGTTACTGTTGATTTATTATATTATGCAGTAGGTGATGAAGTACAGCTCTATGCTTTCCAAGGTAATACTTCTCATATTAAACTAGCAGAAATAAGTGATTTTGAAGCGATTAATAAAGATGCTCAAACTTTACCTAGTGAAAAGATTTTGTTTGCTGATTATGACTTTGGTCAAGGCTTCTATGGTTCTAGTTATGAAGTAATCTATATCAGTAATCAATTAGTAGATTATATTGAACTTGAAGGAAATAATCTTTTAGTTACTAGACCTTTAGAAACAGAAAGTGATGCTTTTGGTTATATTACCGTTAGAGTTAGTTTAAACGCAGAAGTAGCGATTGATAAGAATATCAATATTACTGTTAAACGGGTTGGTTCAGGGACTTCTGATTTAGATTATTATGATTCAGCTGTTGGTTTAACAGGTTGGGATTTATATTATGAACTTAATAGTATTATTAACAACGGTTTTAAACAGTTATCATATGATGATGCTAAATGGGTATTAGAAGAATCGGATAGAGATCCAAATAACTCAAATAATGTTATTTTAGTTTATACAAGAGAATCAGTTCAAGGAGAGTGGAATTATCCTAATTGGAATAGAGAACATACTTGGCCACAATCTAAATTAACTTCTTCAGGACAAAAAGCGGATATGCATAATTTAAAACCTTCAGATGTGGATGAAAACTCACGAAGAGGTAACTTGCCATTTGGTTATATGAGTGGTAGTGGTGTATACGAACCTCATGACGATGTTAAGGGAGATGTCGCAAGAATTGTCTTTTATATGGCAACAATGTATTCGAATTTAAACATTGATCTTTTAGGAGATTTAGATGTGTTAATCGATTGGCATTTCTTAGATCCTGTCGATGATTTTGAAAGAAATAGAAATGAAGTAATCTATTCTTACCAAAAGAACCGTAATCCTTATATTGATAATCCTGATTATGTAGAGTTAGTTTGGGAAGTAATTGGTTAAAGAATTAAACATTTAAGAAAAGATAAACCTAAGGTTGTTATATGCCTTAGGTTTTTGTTATAAATAAAACTGATATAGTTACCTTTTTAAGAGTGATTTTCGAAAATGCTTAGTAAAACTAAACTTAAATGAGGGTTAAAGATTAAATTTTTTAAAAATTATAACTAACAAGAAAATAAACTGAAAAATAAATATAGTAGAGGTGAAAACAATTTTTAAAAAATATTAATGGATTGAAAAGCGAATCATTCGATTTTGAGATTGATATTTTATCTAAATTTTCTGTTTTCACATTTTATATTTCATTCCCATTAGGAATATAAGAATCATTTTCTATTATTTGTTCATTCAATTAATTATTTATTCTTAATGACTAAGTGCGATTAAAGAATTAAAGTGATATAATATTTATAGATATAATGTTTAATTAGAAATACTAATAGTTGTAAGAAAGGATTAATATAGTGGCAAATAATAAGAAAGAACTAGAAAGACAAGAATTGCATAAAACAATATGGAGAATCGCAAATGAACTTAGAGGTTCAGTATATGGTTGGGATTTTAAACAATATGTATTAGGTATGATGTTTTATCGCTTTATCTCAGAGAACATCACTTCCTATATTGATAAGAATGAGCAGAAATCAGGCAATAAAGATTTTAGTTATGAAAATCTTAGTGATGAGATGGCAGAGAACGCTAGAACTCAAGTTGTTCAGGAAAAAGGATTTTTTATTCTACCTAGTGAATTATTCGCAAATGTTGCTAAGAATGCTGAAGAAGATGAAAATCTAAATACTACTCTAGAAACTATTTTTAAGAATATTGAAAGTTCAGCTAATGGAACTGATTCAGAGGATAATCTTAAAGGATTGTTTGATGATTTAGATGTTAACTCTAATAAGTTAGGTCGAACTGTCATTCAAAAGAATAAGAAGTTAGCTAAGTTAATGATGTCAATCAAAGAATTAAAAATAGGTAAGTATGAAGACAATACCATTGATGCCTTTGGTGATGCTTATGAATACTTAATGACTATGTATGCAGCGAATGCTGGTAAATCAGGAGGAGAATTTTTTACACCTCAAGAAGTCAGTGAGTTATTAGCTAGAATAGCTATTATTGATTTTGGTTCTAAATATAAAGATGATAAAGGTAATATAGTTATACCTGACAAGAAAACTGTTGAGAAAGTATATGATCCAGCTTGTGGATCAGGTTCTTTATTATTGAAGTTTGCTAAAATATTAGGAAAAGAAAATGTTAAGTTAGGATTTTTTGGACAAGAAATTAATTTAACCAACCATAACCTATCAAGAATTAATATGTTCTTACATGATATAAACTTTGAAAAGTTTGATATTGCTCATGGGGATACATTGTTAAACCCTGTGCATTGGGATGATAAGCCTTTTGAAGCGATTGTATCCAATCCGCCATACTCTATTAACTGGGAAGGTGATGCTAACCCTATATTAATTAATGATGAAAGATTCTCTCCTGCGGGTGTATTAGCGCCTAAATCAAAAGCCGATTATGCTTTTGTTATGCATATGTTAAGTTGGTTGTCTTCTAATGGAACCGCTTCGATAGTATGTTTCCCTGGAGTTTTATATAGAGGGGGAGCAGAAGGTAAGATAAGAAAGTTCTTAGTTGATAATAACTATGTTGATACGATTATTCAATTACCAAGTGATCTATTCTTTGGTAGTACAATATCTACTGCAATTATGGTTTTAAGAAAGAATAAAACTGAAAATAAGATTCAGTTTATTGATGCTAGCAAAGAGTTTGTAAGGTTAGATACTAAAAATAAACTTACTGATGATAATATTGATAGAGTTGTTGAAGCTGTTAGATATAAGAATGATAAAGATTATTTTTCTAGATATGTAGATATTAATGATGTAATAGAAAAAGATTATAATTTATCAGTCAATACTTATCTTGAAACTGAAAATACTGATAAAGTAATTGATATTAAAAAACTGAATAAAGAAATAAAAGAGATAGTTAAAAACGTCGATTCACTTAGAAAATCTATAGATAAAATTATATTAGATTTAGAAGGTGATGATATTGAATAGAATAGAAAAGCTTATAGAAGAGATGTGTCCTGATGGGATTCAAGAGAAAATATTAAGTGATTTGGCTGAAATAGGTACTGGAAAGAGTAATACTAAAGATGCAGTTAAAAATGGAATATATCCATTTTACGTAAGGTCTAAAGAAATAAGAAGAAGCAACAAATATATTTATGATGAAGAAGCAATTGTTATACCTGGTGAAGGAGGTATTGGTGAGATTTTTCACTTAGTAAATGGAAAATATAATCTGCATCAACGAGCATACAGGATCCATTTAAATACCAAATTGGTATCTATTGAATATCTATACTACTATATGATGGCTAACTTTAAAGAATATATAATTTTACAATCATTTAATGCAACTGTATCTTCGATAAGAAAACCAATGATTGAAAATTTTTATGTTAAGATACCCCCGTTAGAAATCCAAAATAAAATAGTCGAAATATTAGACAATTTCACGGAACTAGAATCAGAACTAGAATCAGAACTAGAATCAAGAACTAAACAATATGATTATTATCGCAACAAACTCCTTGATTTTTCTAAGGGTTATGTCGGCGTGCCTAGAATTGATGAGATGCTTGCTGAAATATGTCCTAATGGCTTGACATATAAAGTTATATCTGAAGTGTTTAATTTTAGAAATGGGTATACTCCATCCAAGAAGAAACCAGAATATTGGCAAGATGGAAATGTTCCTTGGTTTAGGATGGAAGACATTAGAAAAAATGGAGGGATTTTGTCAAAATCTATTCAATATGTAAATTATAAAGGCGTTAGAGGAATTCCTTTTCCTCCAAATTCAATAATTGTTGGAACCACTGCTACAATCGGAATCCACGCTTTAATAACAGTTGAATCACTAGCGAATCAACAATTCACTTATTTGTTTTTAAAGGACCAATTTGAGAACATTATGGATATGAAATATTTTTATTATTACATGTTCGTTATTGATGAATGGCTTAAAAACAATGTTAGTACTTCGGGCTTCTCAATTGTTAATATGAAGAATTTTAAATCTTTATCAATACCTATACCACCATTAGAAATTCAAAATGAAATAGTCAAAATACTAGATACATTTAGCGAATATACAACTTCACTTAAAGAAGGCTTACCAGCTGAAATAGAAGCTAGAAGAAAACAATACGAGTATTATAGAAATAAACTACTTACCTTTTAGGAGGTGTTATATTGGATAAAATTAAAGTTATAGTCCAACAAAATGAATCAACTGTTGTATCGGAGTATAAATCAAAAGTTGAAAGACAAAAAGAATATCAAAGTGAATCAGATCTTGAACTACAACTTATAGATCAACTTAAAAGTCAAGGGTATGAGTTCTTAAAGATTCATGATAACCAAGGCTTAATCGACAACTTAAGATTTCAACTTGAAAAACTAAATAACTATAGATTTTCTGATAATGAATGGAAGATTTTTTTTGAGAGTTATATAGATAACCCTAATGAAGGCATAGTTGAAAAAACTAGAAAGATTCAAGAGGACTATATCTATAATTTAGGACTTGATAATGGATCTTCCAAGAACATATGGCTACTAGACAAAAAGAATATTCATAATAATTTTCTTCAAGTTATTCATCAGTATGAAGTTGAAGGTAAGTATAAGAATAGATATGACGTAACAATTCTAGTTAATGGTCTACCTTTAGTTCATATCGAGCTTAAAAGAAGAGGAGTTTCTTTAAAAGAAGCTTTTAATCAAATCAAAAGATATGAAAGAGAAAGTTTTTGGGCAGATAACAGTTTATATCAATATGCTCAAATCTTTATTATATCAAACGGAACGGAGACTAAATATTATTCTAATACCACAAGAGAATTAGCTCAAAAAGAACAAAACAATACTAACTCAAACAAAAAGAAAACTAGTAATTCCTTTGAGTTCACTAGTTATTGGGCAGATGGTAAAAATAAGAACATAAAGGAAATAGTAGACTTTACAGCTACATTCTTATCAAGACATACAATCTTAAATGTCCTTACAAAATATTGTGTCTTTACTTCTGATGAACTTCTCTTAGTAATGAGACCTTATCAGATAGCTGCTACAGAGAAGATAATTAATCAAATTAATATTGGCTATAATACAAAGAAATATGGCTCAATTGATGCTGGCGGTTATGTCTGGCACACAACAGGTTCAGGTAAAACCTTAACCTCTTTTAAGACTGCTCAAATAGCTAAGGAATTAGAATTCATTGACAAAGTCTTGTTTGTGGTAGATAGAAAAGATTTAGACTATCAAACTATGAAAGAATATGATAAATTTCAAAAAGGAGCAGCAAATTCTAATACAAGTACTAGAGTTTTAAAGAAACAACTAGAAGATCCAACAGCTAAAATAATCATTACTACTATTCAAAAACTGAGCATCTTCATTAAAAAGAACGAAGGCCATGATATCTACACAAAACAAGTAGTTTTAATCTTTGATGAATGCCATCGATCTCAATTTGGAGATATGCATCGAGATATTATTAAATCATTCAAGAAGTATTATATATTTGGCTTTACAGGGACACCAATTTTCGCAGTTAATACAACAACACATAATAGGTTCCCGACAATGAAAACCACTGAACAAGTCTTTGGTAAAAGCTTGCATATATATACAATAGTCAATGCCATTCATGATGGTAATGTTTTGCCATTTAGAATAGATTATTTAAACACTGCTAAAGCTAGAGAAGATTTAGATGATGATATAGAAGTTTTCGATATACAAAGAGAAGAAGCTTTGCTTGATCAAAGAAGAATAACTACGAATGTTAATTATATATTAGAACACTTCGCTCAAAAGACTAAGAGAAATGAAAGAGCTTATGATTTTTCTAGAATATTAAATGTTGAAGAAGTAGCTAATAAAAAATATCAAAGCTTATTAGAAAAGATTACTGAAATTAAACAATCAATGAAAGTTACTGGATTTAATTCAATCTTTGCGACAGCTTCCATTGAAGCCGCTAAAAGATATTATCTAGAATTTAAGAAGCAACAAGAATCTCTTCCAGAAGCTGCTAGACTTAAGATAGCAACTATATTTAGTTATAGCGCTAATGAAGAATTAGATGGTTTGTTAGAAGAAAATAATGAAAATACAGAAGGATTAGATAAATCATCTAGAGATTTCTTAGAAGAAGCTATTAAAGATTATAATCAAATGTTTGGAACAAGCTATGATACATCAAGCGATAAGTTTCAAAACTATTATAAGGATTTAAGCTTAAGAGTTAAGAATAAAGAAATAGATCTACTTATTGTCGTTAACATGTTTTTAACTGGTTTTGATGCAACAACACTTAATACTATCTGGGTTGATAAGAAGATAAGAATGCATGGACTTATTCAAGCTTTCTCTAGAACAAACAGAATCTTAAATTCAATTAAGACATTTGGTAATGTCGTTTGTTTTAGAAACCTTGAAAGTAGAGTCAATCAAGCAATTGCAGTTTTTGGTGATAGAGAAGCTGGCGGAGTTGTGTTATTAAAATCATTTAAAGAGTATTATGAAGGATATGAAGGTTTTAAAGGTTATAAGAATTTAGTTAATGAGCTTATAGATAACTATCCTTTAGGTGAAGAAATTATAGGTGAAAAAGCTAAGAAAGCTTTTGTCTATCTTTTTAATCAAATTCTTAAGACAAGAAACATCTTACAAAGCTTTGATGACTTTGATGGATTACAAATTTTAAGCGACTTTGATTATCAAGATTATCAAAGTATCTACTTAGGTATTTATGAAGAATTCAAGAAAGTAGCTAAAGGTGATGCAGAAGCCATCAATGAAGATATTGAGTTTGAAATCGAATTAGTTAAATCGGTTGAAGTCAATATTGATTACATCTTAATGCTGGTAGCTAAATATCACGGAAATTATACTCAAGATAAAGAAGTGGAAATTAGAAAAGCCATTGATTCATCTCCATCCTTAAGAAATAAGAAAGACTTGATTTTAGGGTTCATTGAAGGGTTAACTGTTGATGCATCTATTACAGATGAGTGGAAAGTTTATATCAACTTAAAAAAACAAGAAGAACTTGAGAAAATCATCAAAGAAGAAAGCCTTAATCCTAAAGAAACTCAAGAATTTATTAAAGATTCTTTTAAGAATGGTGAAATTGATTCTAGAGGAACTGCTATTGTCAAGATATTACCACCTATGTCTATGTTTGGAACAAGTAGAGAAGAAAAAAAGAAAAATGTTATACAAAAATTATTAGATTTCTTTGCTAGGTTCATTGGATTGTAAAAATCAGTTGGTTATTAATTATCTCTTTTAGTATGTTAAAGTTTACCTAGAGCAATTAAAAAAAATCAGTATTTGTGTTACAAAAGAATGATAAAATAATAAAAAGTGTGGTGTAGCGAGATGTTTAGATTAACTGAAGAATCGTTTTCAAGCATGAGCAAATTAGAAGTATCAAGATGTATCAATGGTGCATATAATAAGTTTAAATACTTGGTCTATTATAATTCAACATACTTGATCTATAAAAAAAGGATTGCTGAGTTCGAAAGTTTTAAAAAAGAAGATAAACTTGAAAGACTAATTAATTTTATTCAAAATGATATGGAAGATGAAAAATATTTAAATCAATTAATTTCGATGATTGACTATTATCCAATAGTAAAAAAAGAAGAAAATAATCAAGTGAAACTAAATTATTTTATTGATGTTCCAGTTGAAATTCATATTATTGATGTTTTATGGACTATTTTGGTTGTAGCTTCAAGTGATTTTGATGATATCGAGAAATGCTGGTATGGAAATATCATTGACAAAAAAAATCTATTTGTTAATGGCAAAGAAAATAGATTGACTTTTAGTGACATAAATTGGGAAAGTCCCAACTTATTTAGAAAATATATTTATGACTATAATAGGTGGATTAACGACTCTGTTAATTGTATAAAACAACAGAAAGGCTTAGAAGATCATCTTACGTTATTTTCTACCGATTTAAGTAGATACTATTATTCGACGGACGACCCTTTATATTTGTTTTTAAATTTTCAATACACTTATATCTCTAGTGTAATTCTTAATAAGCTGACAGATACAATAAAAATAGTCTATCGTAAGTATAACTCGAAAATTAAAAATTTTTCAACAATGGAGATGGGTAGATGTATTACGCCGATTGGACTAACCTCATCAATGTTTGTGGCAAATGCATATCTAACAAAGTTTGATATGGAAATATCTGATAGAGAAGATGTAAAATATTATGGGAGGTATGTAGATGATATAATTGTTGTTTTTGCAGAAAATTATAGTCGTGAACAAGTTATGGAAATTCTTCATAAAGCTAAAGATAATCACGGATATAATTTTAACTTTAACAAAGATAAAACCATGGATTTCCATTATGAAAATTACAATTATTTAAGTGAGTTAGAAAGATTATTTCAGTACATAAACGCAAAAAAAGGTAATTATTATGGTAACGAAGATGAAGAAGAACTTTCTTTTAGAAGGTATTTTGAATTTGAAAAAAACACTCTTAAAAACAACTTAATTAGTAATGGAAATTTACGAGAAGGTGATTTTATTAATTTGGATTTCAATAATATCATCCTTTTCATGAATTATATATATGATACTGTAAATTTTAAAAGAGATACTTTAGAAGATGTGTTCAATAAAATTATGACTTATATAAAGTCAACATTTAAGTTCAGTATGTGGAAAGAAATTTATAGATGGGTTAAGATATTCTGTCCGGACAAGGGCGATTTTGTTAAACAATGTATATCAGAAAGAATTTTACACATACAAAATATTGATATTTTGGAAGTAGGTCGTAATTATGTTTCAATTATGAAAGAAAAACTTGTTTCTACTTATGATGAATTAAATAATATTTCAAAAATTTTAGGTGGCTTTGTTGATAAGAATTCGAAATTAGACTTAATATTAGACTTGTCAGGAATGTGTAAAAAAGATAGTATTGTTAAATACTTAATCAAGAATTATCAAGAGGGCAAGAAGTTATATGATAATTCATCTGAATTCTATGAAGAGTACTATGGATTAAGCTTACCTTTTGTGCATTTGTGGGAAATATTGATATTTGATCAAATGGTAAATTTGTCAAAGAAAAACAAAAAAACTTTCGAAGAATCCATCGAAACATTTAAAAAAATAAATGGATTAGTAGAATTTGAGTACATAAAAATTGATGATATAAAAAAATGTAAAAATATAGATTTTTATGAAATAGGAATTAAAGAAAATAAAGATGTTAAAAAGACTGATATAAAAGAATATATTGTTAGTCATCCTAATATCGATCTAAAAACTGATAAAGTTTTGCCTATAAGACATTCGAAGCCAAGCGTGGAGAGTACTAGAATATTTATGAGAAATTTATTACTTTCTATCGAAGATAAATCAAGTACATTAGTTTTGCCAGAATTATATGTTAAATTAGAATGGCTGAATATAATTGCACAAGTCGCACATCAAAACCAATTTAATGTAACATTCGGATTAGAAAGCCTTGTTTTAGGAAGAAGGTTTTACAATTTGATTTTTTCATTATATTGTTTTAAAGATATACATTTAAGAAAAAATTTGTTCATAACGATAAGAGAAAAGAACTTTTATTCATATGATGAAATTTCATCATGTAAAAAACAAAAGCTTACTTGTAGAAATCCTTTTCCAGCTAAGTATTATCTTGTGAACAATAAGAACATCTCGTTTGTGGATTATTTGTGTTTTGAGATAACTGATATTATTTCAAGAAGTTTATATAAGGGTTCTGTTGATTTAATTATTATACCAATGCTCAACAAAGACACTACCTATTTTGATAATATTATACAATCTTTAAGTAGAGACTTATCCTGTTGTGTTGTAACAGCTAATTCTGCGTCTTGGGGTAATTCATCTGTAATTTTACCTAGAGCTTCTTATAAAAAGATATTGACGGAGTTTAAGGGAGGGTTCAACAATTACCTTGTTTCATCGAAAATCCCAATATATGAACTGATATATTTTAATAAGAATTTTAAGTACAATACAATGAGTTCGTTAGAGTTTAAAAAACATCCCGCAAACTATAATTATGAAAACAAGTCTGATGAATGATTTAACTAGTAAATAGAATAAATATATTATAGGCTTTCTATTTTTTGGTATTGTTAATGCTCATGAAGGTGTAGTTAATCCAAATTCACATAAGTAATATCTAATAGTCAGAAAATTTAAAATAATAACGAGAAAGATACAAAGTTTTATAATTAAATGTTTTGATGCTGTTTTTGACTGTTATATACGGATTTATAAAGCGATACTTATTGTATTCTTATTATAGACCCTGAAAAAAATAAAAATAGAATTAATATTAGCAATTATACGGAGGTTTGAGTATGGATTTATCAAGGTTTGCAATGGAGTATGAAAAACTATTAAAGTCTTTGGTAGGAACACCCTTTTTTGGAAATACCGCAATTACACATTATTTATCTATTCCTAGATTGAAAGATACAGGAATAAGAGACTTCTATACAAAAAACGGTTTAGTGTACGCTAGAAAGTTTGATGTGGGTGAGTATATAGAGGTTTTTAAAGAAGAGCATCCGTCAATATGCGGTGGTGTAACGGAGTATTTAACAAAAATCAAGTTGGCCAGACAACTCGGGAAAAACCTAAACGACTTGAGTTTTTTCGATGATGTGAATAAGGAAAAGTATTCGAAGTTAGATGATGAAGAATTAGCCTTTGCAATGTATGAACCAGATATAATATATCGTTCGGGTTATTCATACACCGGTGAGATATTTGAACACAAAAGGAATATAATCAAAAAAGCTAAATATCTAGCTAAGATTGCACTTGAACTAATTAATGAAGTTTTCCCTGTTATTAATGATATCGATTTTCACCCGGAAGGCCATGTAATGTATAATGGAGAGCTAGCTATAAAAGGAGACTCTGATTTACTAATTAATAATTGTCTGATAGATTTTAAAACAAAAAAAGATTATAAATTAAACACCAAAGATAAAGCTCAACTTTTCGCATATGCTCTACATAAATATATGAGAGATGGAATAAATTATGATAAAGTGTTTTTGCTAAATCCAAGATTTAGAATTCTTGAAGAATTAGTATTAAAGTCTTAAACACATAATTGTAGAAGAATCTTTCTCAAGAGAGTGTTTTAAAACGTTAAAGACACTAAATATAATATGTTTTACTTAAGAATTATAACCAAGGAGTATTTTTGGAAATAATAGTCATCTCAGATGGCTATTTTTTTATTTGTTAGGTAAGCGTCAAAGCATGAGTACCTTTAATTGTGTAATTGTCAACTAGAAAATGCATAAAAATGGCGATTAAAAATGTAGGTAAAGATTATTGAGTTTTAGAGTTAGTTTCCATAAAAGCTAGTTTATCTTTAATACGATACGATTTACCGGTAA
>Ga0172382_10003019_pt1 | contig 27120 bp, 27 predicted proteins | sample Leawel138RmetaG_FD_122245 | JGI IMG/M metagenome (GOLD analysis project Ga0172382, IMG submission 122245) | Leachate microbial communities from a municipal landfill in Southern Ontario, Canada - Leachate well 138R metaG | ecosystem: Engineered > Solid waste > Landfill > Unclassified | place...
AAAAAGAGCAAGCACGCGCAGGAAAAGCTGCTTGACGTTAGGTAGCATCGCCCGTTTTCTCCGTGTTGAGTTCTCGAGATTTCTTGTTCCCCGTGCAGAAATTGCGCGCGCAAGGGCGCTGCCTACCCGGGCAGGGCGGCGAGTATAGCAGAACGATTCCGCGCCAGTCACGACAACATCCCGCCCGAGCCGGGCTTTTGCGCGCAAAGCCGCGGATGCCGTAGTGCGGCGGCGCGGGCGGCGGGGAAACCGTTATGACCATTGGTTCTTTGCAATCCCCCGGGCAGGGTCTAGCTTTCATCCATGGACACCGTCACCCTGCGCGCGGCCATCGCCGACGCCCTCGACCACGAACAGCGCACCGGCGAGCTCGCCTACCTGCTCCACGGGCGGCTCCACCGGCTGCACTGCACCATCCAGGTCAACGCCCGGGACCCGACCGCCAACCTGCTGGCGTTCGTGCGGGACTACGTCCAGCGGGTAGCGGATCTGCTGGACGCTCTCAGGGATATCGCCGAACCGCAGGGCAACGGGGAGGACGTCGAGGCCATCATCGATCGCTGCGTGGAGTTCTTCGCCAGCCCGCCGCGCCTGGTGGTGGGGCACCACGGGCTCAACGGCGCCATGAACACCGCCTACATGGCCCACCGCCTGATCGAGGAGATGAACGACCACCACCTGGTGTCCCGGGGCCGGGCCCTGGCGCCCATCGACACCACCCGCTCCAACCTGATCATCCACCAGCTGATCGGCGAGAGCTACGCCAACCAGCTCGACGACGCCGTGCACCTGATCGCCACGGAGCTGATCCACGGCTGGCGCGGTGACCGCGCACCGACGGCATCACCGGCGGGCAAGCCCGAACCGCTGCCGGAGCTGCTGCGCCGCTGGCCGTGCCTCAAGGACAGCCTCGGCAGCGACCTGCTGCACCTGCCGGCCTACGGGGCCACCTCGATCCACTGAGACGCGATTCAGTCCTTGCCCGGGTCGATGAGCCGCACCGGCTGCACCGCCGCGCGGCGCTCCTCCTCGCTGCGATTGACCCGGGTATCCAGTTCCCGGGGGGCGGTGTTGAAGCGCATCTCGTCGAGGTAGCCACAGCTCACGCACTCCCGGAACTGCTTGCCGTTGTCGGTGTACATCACGATGCGGTCCATGGCCGCGCACTTCGGGCACACCGCCCCGGCGATGAAGCGTTTGACGATGGTCATGGCTGGCGCCCTTGATTCAGACTTGAGGGGGACTATTATAGCCGTCCCGCCCGGCAACCCAGGAACCCACCATGACCCACCCGTCCATTCGCCCCTTTCGCGGCAAGGCTCCCCAACTCGGCCAGCGGGTCTACGTCGACGTGGCCGCCACGGTGATCGGCGACGTGGTTCTCGGCGACGATGTCTCGGTGTGGCCGGGCGCCGTGGTGCGCGGCGACATGCACAGTATCCGCATCGGCAACCGCTCCAACGTCCAGGACAACGCCGTGCTGCACATCACCCACGCCAGCGACTTCAACCCCGGCGGCTGGCCCCTCACCATCGGCGACGACGTGGTGATCGGCCACCGCGCACTGCTCCACGGCTGCACCCTGGGTAACCGCATCCTGGTGGGCAACGGCGCCATCATCAACGACGGCGCGGTGGTGGAGGACGAGGTGATCATCGGCGCCGGCTGCGTGGTGCCACCCGGCAAGCGGCTGGAAAGCGGCTTTGTCTATGTCGGCAACCCCTGCAAGCAGGGCCGCCCCCTGAAGGATTCGGAGCGCAAATTCTTTACCTACTCGCCGGCCAACTATGTGAAGTTGAAGGATCAGTATCTGGAGGAGGGGCATGTCAGGTCTGACGCTTGACGTCTGACGTCTGACGCTGGAGTACTGGCTCCGCCGGCGGGATTGTCCCGATGCCCTCAGCAGGAGGGGCGGCATTGGTCCCCACGCCCAGCGTCAAGCGTCAGACGTCAGACCTGCACGCAACCAAGCCACCACCGGCGCCGTCTCCGGCCGCACACCCCGCCACAGCAGGAAGGCCTCCGCCGCCTGCTCCACCAGCATGCCGAGGCCATCCGCCACCACCGCGCCCCGGTCGGCGGCCCAGGCCATGAACACCGTGGGCGCCTTGCCGTACATCATGTCGTAACACCGGGCGCCCGGCGCCAGGAGGCCCTCGGGCAGGGGTGGCAGGTCGCCGGCGAGGCTGGCGCTGGTGCCGTTGATCACCAGGTCGAACGTCTGGCCATCAAGTTCAGCGAAGCCGCCACCGGCGACGGGCCCCAGGTCGGCGAAGGCGGTGGCCAGCTCGGCGGCCCTGGCCAGCGTGCGGTTGGCGATCACCAGCCGCGCCGGGCCCTCCGCCAGCAGCGGCGCCAGCACACCCCTTACCGCGCCCCCGGCGCCCAGCACCAGCACCCGCCGGCCGGCAAGCTCCCAGCCCAGGTTGGCGCGGATATCCCGCACCAGCCCCGCGCCGTCGGTGTTGTCCCCCAGCACTGCCTCGCCCCGCAGCGCCAGGGTATTCACCGCCCCGGCGCGCCGGGCCCGGGGGCTCAGGGTGTCGGCGAAGGAGAAGGCGTCTTCCTTGAAGGGCAGGGTGACGTTGAGCCCCTTGCCGCCGGCGGTGAAAAAGGCCCGGGCGGCCGAGGCAAAGCCGCCCAGCGCCACCAGCTGGCGGTCGTAGACCAGGTCCTGCCCGGTGGCGGCGGCGAAGCGGGCGTGAATGTCCGGGGATCGGGAGTGGGCGACGGGATTGCCGAACACGGCGTAGCGATCGGTCATGGCCCTCACACCCAGTCGCGGGGTTTCAGGTAATTGTCGTAGAGGTCGGCCTCGGGGCTGCCGGGCTCCGGGTGCCAGTCGTATTCCCAGCGCGCCAGGGGCGGCAGCGACATGAGGATCGACTCGGTGCGCCCGCCGGTCTGCAGGCCGAACAGGGTGCCCCGGTCGTAGACCAGGTTGAATTCCACGTAGCGACCGCGGCGGTAGAGCTGGAAGTTCCGCTCCCGCTCCCCCCAGGGCAGGGCCTTGCGACGGGCGACGATGGGCCGGTAGGCGGGCACGTAGCTGTCCCCCACGGCGCGCAGGTAGGCGAAGCTCTCCTCGAAGCCCAGCTCGCTGAAATCATCGAAGAAGAGCCCCCCCACGCCCCGGGTCTCGGCGCGGTGCCTGAGGTAGAAATACTCGTCGCACCAGCGCTTGAAGCGGGGGTAGAGGCCGGCGCCGAACGGGTCGCAGGCGGCCTTCGCCGTCCGGTGCCAGTGCTCGCAGTCCTCGGCAAAGGGGTAGTAGGGGGTGAGGTCATAACCGCCGCCAAACCACCACACCGGGGCTTCGCCATCCTTTTCGGCGATGAAGAAGCGCACGTTGGCGTGGGAGGTGGGCACATGGGGGTTCTCCGGATGGATCACCAGGGAGACCCCCATGGCCTCGAAGGAGCGCCCCGCCAGCTCCGGCCGCGCCGCGGTGGCGGAGGGGGGGAGGTGGGTGCCGTGGACGTGGGAGAAGTTCACCCCGCCCTTCTCGAACACCGCGCCTCCGGTGAGCACCCGGGAGCGACCGCCGCCGCCCTCGGCCCGGGTCCAGCTGTCCTCGCGGAAATCGGCGCCGCCGTCCTCGGCGGCGAGTTCCCCGCAGATGCGGTCCTGGAGGTCGAGCAGGTAGGTTTTGACAGCGTCTTTGTTCATGGCTTTCAGCCTCCGGGCCTCAGTATTGCGCCTGTGCGGATGTCGCGGATCTCGCTGGGTTTGGCCGCCCGGCCCACGGCGCCGGGGGCGATGTCCGCCAGGCGGTCGGCGAAGTAGCAGCGCACCTTCATGGCCGTTCTCGCCGGCGGCAGCCCCTGGGGATTGGCGGAGGTGGATACCAGGGGTGTACCCGCCAGCCGACACAGGGCCGCCGCCACCGGGTGCCCGGTGATACGCAGCGCCAGGGTATCGCGGCCGCCGGTGATCCACACGGGCGCCAGGGCACTGGCGGGGACCACCCAGGTCACCGGCGACGCCCCGGGCTGCGCCAGGCGCTCCCGCTGGGCTGACGTCAGCTCCCCGACAAAGGGCAGCGCCTGGGCCAGGTCGGCGGCGATGAGGATCACGCCCTTGGTCATCTTGCGGCCCTTGAGATCGAGAATGGCGTCCACCGCCCCGCCATCGAGGGGATCGCAGCCGAGCCCCCACACCGCTTCGGTGGGATAGGCCACCACGCCGCCCGCGCGAATCGCGCGGGCGGCGCGGCGCAGGCGCGGGTGGTTGAGCCAGTGACGGGCCATGGAATAGGTCATCGGTGGACGGGTGCGAAATGGGCGGCTGAGGCTACCGCAAATGCCGGGGCGCGGCAATTGCCAGGGGAGACGGCGGCGCCTCAGCGTACCCGCATGTAGAGGCCGCCGAGGTTGTCGACCCAGCCCTGCAGCTCCAGGGTCGCCAGTGCCGCCAGCAGGCCGGGGATGGCCATGCCGGTGCGCTCCGCGAGGGTATCGGGGTCGAGGGGATCGAAACCCAGCGCCGCGAGCACCCGGGCCTCGTCCGCCGCCGGGGCGGGGGGCGGTGCCCGCCGCAGCCCCGCCTCCTCGGCCTTGTAGGCGAGCATGCCGCCCAACTGTGTGATGACATCATCGAGGGTCTCGGTGAGGGTGGCCCCCTCGCGGATGAGTTGATGGCAACCCCGCACCTGGGGATTGTGCACCGACCCGGGAATGGCAAAGACCTCCCGGCCCTGCTCCATGGCGAGCCGCGCGGTGATGAGCGAGCCGCTCTTGACGGCCGCCTCCACCACCAGCACCCCCATGGCCAGCCCGCTGATGATGCGGTTGCGCTGGGGGAAGCTCTCCCGCCGCACGGGAAACCCCGGGGGGAATTCACTCACCAGGGCGCCGCCGGCGGCGAGGATCTCCGCCGCGAGGCCAGCGTGCTGGCGGGGATAGACGACATCGACCCCGGTACCGAGCACGGCGATGGTCCTGCCGGTGGCGAGGGCACCCCGGTGGGCGGCGCCGTCGATACCGAGGGCAAGGCCGCTGGTGATCACCAGTCCGCCGCCGGCGAGCTGGGCGGCAAAGGCGCGGGCATCCTCGAGGGCGCCGCGACTGGCGCGGCGGCTGCCGACGATGGCCAGCTGGGGCAGCGACAGCAGGTCCACCGCGCCGCGCACATAGAGCAGGGGCGGGGGACGATCGATTTCACGGAGCAGCGCCGGGTAGCGGGTGTCGCTCAAGGGCAGCAGGTCGATGGCCAGGGACGCCAGCCGGGCGGCGGCGACATCGGCCCCGCGCTCGCAGCTAGCGCGCTGGCGCCGGTAGTGACGCAGGGGCTCATCGAGGGGCGGCGGGCAGTCCCCCGGGGTGGCCGCGAGGTAGGCCGCGAAGCTGGCGAAGCGCCCGGCGGCCTGGCGCATCAGCGCCGGCGTCATGCCCGGCAGTGCGCTGACCAGCAGCGCGGCGCGGATTTCCGCTGACATATTCCCTCCCTGGAATGGAAACCCCGGCGGGGCCGGGGTCCTGAACAATCGGTGAAAAGCGCGCCGGCGGGCGCCTGGCGCCTCAGGGGTTGGCGATCTCGTCGGACACCGCCAGCGGACGGTCGGCGTGGAGCACGAGGCCAAAGCTCATTTTTTCGTAGCTGCGGAACACCATCAACAGCCCGGCGCGCTCCGAGGGCAGCACCACCTCGTCGCCGGCGACCCGGTCGCGGATGCGCTCGCCGGCCTTGAAGATACCGAGGACATTGCCCACTTCGAGGCCGTCCCGCTCGCCACGGTTGATGGCCACCACGTCCAGATGGCCCACCTGGCTGACACCCCCTTCGACGGAAATGATCTTGCCCTTGATCTCGGTGGCCGGCGCCACGGGGAAAAAGCTCGGGTCGAGGCGGCGCTCCTCGTGGGGCAACAGGCGATCGCCGACGCGAATCTCCCGGACGCTGCGGGTGATCACCAGGGTGGACACCTCGCCGTCGATCTTCTTCAACTGGGCCGAGCCGATATCCTCGGCCTTGAGACCCAGCAGCTCCTGGGTGTCGGGGTCGATGTAGGGGTCGCCCTTGCGGTAGATGCCGAGGAAATCCACCCCGGCGGGCAGGGCGCCACGGGCGAAGAAGCTGTCGCCCATGCCGGAGATCAGCCGCTTCTCATGGCCGGCGAGTACATAGGGCGCGCCCTCCAGCTCCCCCGCCGCCACCACCCGGGTGCGGGTCATGAAGTTGTTGACGATGTCGAGGGGAATGGCGGGTATGGCGTCGTCGTGGCGTGTTTCGCGGACCTTCGGGGTCAGCACCAGGGTGCGGCCATCGGCGCCGGTGCGGGGCGCGGCGGCGGAAACACCGTTGCGCTCCAGGGTCAGGCGCGGCTTGCCGTCCACATAGGTGAGGGCGATCACATCCCCGGGGTAGATCAGGTGAGGGTTGGGAATCTGCGGGTTGGCCTGCCAGATTTCCGGCCACAGCCAGGGATCGCGCAGAAACATCCCGGAAATATCCCAGAGGGTGTCGCCGGTCTTGACCGTGTAGCGCTCGGGGACGTCGTCCCTGAGCACCACATCGTCCGCCAGCGCGGCCATCTGCAACCATGCCGCCATCAGCGTTATGAGGATTTTTTTCATGGTGACTCGTCCTGTCTGCTGTTCCCCGATGATGTATACTTTCCGCCGCCCGACGCGCCGCTGAAGCCGGACGGCCACCCCCTCGGGGTGCCGTAAATCCTTATGGAATCCAATGTTAGCAGTGGCTCGTGCCATTTTGCTAGAAATCTGTTGCAAACACTATGGCCATTCTCCCCATCCTCGAATTTCCCGATCCCCGCCTGCGCACCCGGGCCCAGCCAGTGGCCGCCGTGGACGACCGCATCCGCCAGCTGGTGGACGACATGTTCGAGACCATGTACGCCGCACCGGGGATCGGCCTCGCCGCCACCCAGGTGAATGTCCACGAGCGGGTGGTGGTGATGGATATCTCCGAGGACGGCGACCAACCCCTGGTGTTCATCAACCCCGAGGTGGAGGTGATCGGCCCGGACAGCCGCGACTACCAGGAGGGCTGCCTGTCGGTGCCGGGCTTCTACGAGAGCGTCGCCCGCCCCGCCAACATCCGGGTGCGGGCCCTCGACCGGGATGGCAAGCCCTTCGAACTGGAGCCCGACGGCCTGCTCGCGGTGTGCATCCAGCACGAGCTGGATCACCTGGAGGGCAAACTGTTCGTCGACTACCTGTCCCCGGTGAAGCGCCAGCGCATCCGCCAGAAACTCGAAAAACTGCAACGTCAGCAGGCCTGAGGACTCCCCGCCCATGGCACCCAGCACGCCTGCCGCCCGCGACCTGCGGGTGGTGTTCGGGGGCACCCCGGACTTCGCCGCCCACCACCTCGACGCCCTGATCGCCGCCGGCTGCCAGCTGGTGGGGGTTTTCACCCAGCCCGACCGGCCCGCCGGCCGGGGCAAGAAGCTGACCCCAAGCCCCGTCAAGGAACTGGCCCTGGCCCACGGCTTGCCGGTATTCCAGCCGGCGAGCCTCAAGGACCCGGACGCCCAGCGCCTGCTCACGGACCTCGCCCCCGACCTGTTCGTGGTGGTGGCCTACGGCCTGCTGCTGCCCAGGGCAGTGCTCGACATTCCCCGCCACGGCTGCATCAATGTCCACGCCTCCCTGCTGCCCCGCTGGCGCGGCGCGGCGCCCATCCAGCGGGCCATCGAGGCCGGTGACAGCCTCACCGGCATCACCATCATGGGGATGGACGTGGGCCTCGACACCGGCGACATGCTGCGCAAGGTGTCCTGCCCCATCGCCGCCGACGACACCGGCGGATCGCTCCACGACAAACTGGCCGCCCTCGGTCCCCCCGCCCTGCTCGCAACCATCGCCGACATCGCCCGGGGCGAGACCCACCCGGAGAAGCAGGACGACAGCCTCGCCACCTACGCCGCCAAGATCAGCAAGCAGGAGGCGGAGATCGACTGGCGCGGGGACGCCATTGTCATCGACCGGCGGATTCGCGCCTTCAACCCCTTTCCCGTGGCCTACACCCTCCTCGCCGGCGAACCCCTGCGCATCTGGCGCGCGGCGCCGGTGACCACCGAGCACAGCGCGGCCCCCGGCACCCTGCTCGCGGTGAACGACGACAGCGTCACCCTGGCCTGCGGGCACGGCGCCCTGCGCCTCCTGGAAGTCCAGCTGCCCGGCAAGAAGCGCATGCCCATGGCGGAGCTGCTGCGGGGAAACCCCCGGCTGTTCGCCCCGGGGCAGCGCCTCGGGTCCAACGCCCCATGACCGGGCGCGCCCCGCGGGGAGCCCGATCTTGAAGGCCCGGGAAGCCTGCGCCCGGGTGCTCGGCGCCGTGCTGCGCAACGAGGCCTCCCTCAACAGCCTGCTGCCCCTTTACCTGGCGAAGGTGCCCGTGGCGGAACGCGCCCTCGCCCAGGAGCTGTGCTACGGCACCCTGCGCTGGTACCCCGCCCTGGAGCTGCTGCTCGCCGCCCTGATCGACAAACCCCTGAAGCCCAAGGACGCGGAGATCACCGGCCTGCTCGCCGCCGGTCTCTACCAGCTGCGGGCCATGCGTACCCCCGACCACGCCGCCGTCAACGAGACCGTCGCCGCCTGCCAGGCCCTCAAGCGCCCCTGGGCCCGGGGCCTCGCCAACGGCGTGCTGCGCCGCTTCCTCAGGGAGCGGGGCGAACTGGAGCAGGCACTCGCCGCCAACCCCCAGTTCACCAGCGCCCACCCGGCCTGGCTGCGGGAGGCCCTGGCCGCGGCCTGGCCCGCCGAGGCCCCGGCGCTGTTCGCCGCCAACAACAGCCGCCCGCCCATGACCCTCCGGGTCAATACCCGCCACCAGACCCGGGAGGCCTACCTCGCCCTGCTGGCCGAAGGGGGCATCGAGGCCCGGCCGGCACCCTTTGCCAGCACTGGCATCTACCTCGCCGAACCCACCGCCGTCGAGCGGCTGCCGGGGTTCGACCGGGGCTGGGCCAGCGTCCAGGACGAGGCGGCGCAACTGTGCGCCGGGCTGCTCGCCCCGGCCCCCGGCGAGCGGGTCCTGGACGCCTGCAGCGCCCCGGGCGGCAAGGCCTGCCATCTGCTGGAATCCCAGCCGGCCCTGGGGGAACTGGTGGCCCTCGACGTCGACCCCGAGCGCCTGCGCCGGGTGGCGGACAACCTCGCGCGCCTCGGGCTCCACGCCACCCTCGAGGCCGCCGATGGGGCCGACATCGACAGCTGGTGGGATGGCAAGCCCTTCGACCGCATCCTCCTCGACGCCCCCTGCTCCGCCAGCGGCGTGATTCGCCGCCACCCGGACATCAAACAGTTGCGCCAGCCCGCCGACATTGGCAGGCTGGCGCAAACCCAGGGCCGCCTGCTGGCCGCCCTGTGGACTACCCTCAAGCCCGGCGGGCGGCTGCTCTACGCCACCTGCTCGGTGCTGCCGACGGAGAACGACGGGGTGATCGCCGCCTTCCTCGCCCGCCAGGAGGACGCCACGGCAGTGGCACTGGACGCGCCCTGGGGACTCGCCACCGCCCGCGGCCGCCAGCTGCTGCCGGCGGCGGACGGCCCCGACGGCTTTTACTACGCACTGTTGGAAAAACGGGCGCCGGCGACAACCGCCGGGCACTCACCGGGAACCCCGCAACCATGAAGATCATCATCGTCGGCGCCGGCCAGGTGGGCGGCACTTTGGCGGAACACCTGGCCAGCGAGGCCAACGACATCACCGTGGTGGATGTGGACGGCAATCGCCTGCGGGAACTGCAGGACCGCCTCGACATCCGCACCGTGGAGGGCATGGGCTGCCACCCGGACGTGCTGATGCGGGCCAGCATCGAGGACGCCGACATGCTGGTCGCGGTCACCAGCAGCGACGAAATCAACATGCTCGCCTGCCAGGTGGCCTACTCCCTGTTCCGCACCCCCACCAAGATCGCCCGGGTACGGGCCCAGAGCTACGTGTTGCCCCGCTACCGGGACAAGCTGTTCAGCGCCGACCACCTGCCGGTGGACGTGCTGATCACCCCCGAACAGGTGGTGACCGACTATATCCACCGCCTGGTGGAGCAACCCGGCTCCCTCCAGGTGCTGGATTTCGCCGACGGCATCATGCAGCTGGTGGCGGTGCGGGCCTACAGCGACGGCCCCCTGGTGGGCAACCAGCTGCGCTCCCTGCGGGAACACATGCCCAACGTAGACTGCCGGGTGGCGGCCATCTTCCGCCGGGACCGCTCCATCGTCCCGGAGGGGGACACGGTGATCGAGGCCGGCGACGAGGTGTTCTTCATCGCCGCCAAGAAGAACATCCGCGCGGTGATGGGGGAATTGCGCCAGCTGGAGAATCCCTACCGGCGCCTGATCATCGCCGGCGGCGGCAACATCGGCTACCGCCTCGCCCAGGCCCTGGCCCGGGACTACAACGTCAAGATCATCGAGTTCTCCAAGAAGCGCTGCGAGTTTCTCGCCGAGCACCTGGAGAACATCACTGTGCTCAACGGCTCGGCCACCGACCAGGAGCTGCTGCTGGAGGAGAGCATCGACAAGACCGACCTGTTCCTCGCCCTCACCAACGACGACGAGGTCAACATCATGGCCTCCCTGCTCGCCAAGCGCCTCGGCGCCCGCAAGGTGATGACCCTGATCCAGAACCAGGTGTACGCCAACCTGATGCAGGGGGGCGAGATCGACATCGCCATCTCCCCCCAGCAGGCCACCACCAGCCTGCTGCTCACCCATGTGCGCAAGAGCGGCGCGGTCAACGTCCACTCCCTGCGGCGCGGCGCCGCCGAGGCCCTGGAGATCATCGTCCACGGCGATGCCAAGAGCTCCAAGGTGGTGGGCCGGCGCATCGAGGAGATCAAGTCCCCCCCCGGGGCCACCCTGGCGGCCCTGGAGCGCAACGGCGAGGTGATCATCGCCCACCGGGATACGGTGATCGAAAGCGGCGACCATGTGATCGTCTTTGTGGTGGACAAGAAGCGCGTCAAGGACATCGAGAAGCTGTTCCAGGTCGGCTTCACGTTCTTCTAACCTTTCAGGGACAGCGCCATGCATCCGACGGTCGTATCACGCATCCTGGGTCTGTTCTTGATGGTGTTCAGCATCACCCTGCTGGCCCCCATCGTGGTGGCGGTGATCTACCAGGAGAACACCGCCCAGGATTACTTCCTGTCCTTCGCCATCACCTTTTCCCTCGGCATGATGATGTGGCTGCCCTTCAGCCGCAGCCCCATCGAGCTGCGCACCCGGGACGGCTTCATCATCACCGTGCTGTTCTGGGTGGTGCTGGGGCTCACCGGCACCCTGCCGCTGATGCTGGTGGACGAGGTGCACCTGTCCTTCAGCGATGCCCTGTTCGAATCCGTGTCGGGCATCACCACCTCCGGGGGCACGGTGATCTCCGGCCTCGACCACCTGCCCAAGTCGATCCTCTACTACCGCCAGCAGCTGCATTTTCTCGGCGGCATCGGCATCGTGGTGATTGCGGTGGCGATCATGCCCATGCTCGGCATCGGCGGCATGCAGCTGTACAAGGCGGAGAACGTGGGGCCCTCCAAGGAAACCAAGATGACGCCGCGGATCGCCGAAACCGCCAAGGCGCTGTTCATCATTTATCTTTTCCTGAATGCGGTGTGCACCCTGGCCTACTGGATCGCGGGCATGAACTTCTTCGACGCCCTGACCCACAGTTTCTCGACCATTTCCACCGGCGGGTTCGCCAACTACGACGCCAGCATGGGCTACTTCGACAACCACGCCCTGTACGCCATCTGCGTCTTCTTCATGATCGTCTCGTCCCTGAGTTTTGGCCTTCACTACTACGCCTGGGTGCGGGGCACGGTGTTCCATTACTGGCGCAACCCCGAAGCCAGGATGTTCCTCCTGATCCTCCTCGCCGGGTGCGTCATCGCCAGTGCCTACCTGTATTTTTCCAGGGTGTACGGGTGGCAGGACAGCCTGATGCACGGCATCTTCCAGCTGGTGTCCATCACCACCTCCACCGGCTTCATCACCACGGATTTCAGTGTGTGGCCGAGCTTTCTGCCGTTCTTCCTGCTGGTGCTGTCGTTCTTCGGGGGCTGCGTGGGCTCCACCACCGGGGGGGTGAAGATGGGCAGGATGCTGATCATGACCAAGCAGGTGATGCGGGAGATCTCAAGGCTGGTGCACCCAAGCGGCGTGTTCTCCATGAAGGTCCGCAACTGGGCGGTGCCCACCCGGGTCACCGACGCGGTCTGGGCGTTCTTTGGCGTGTACCTCGCGGTGTACTACCTGATCGTGCTGTTGCTGCTGGCGTCGGGGCTCGACTATGTCACCGCCTGGTCCGCCACCGCCGCCAGTCTCAACAATATGGGCCCCGGGCTCGGCGAGGTCGCCGCCCACTTCGGCGATATCAACCCCTTCGCCAAGTGGCTGTTGTCCGCCGCCATGATCCTCGGGCGACTGGAGATCTTCACCGTGCTGGTGCTGTCCTCCCCCATGTTCTGGCGGCGCTGAGGGCGCCGGGGTTTCAGCCCTTCGGCTGGGGGACGATGCGCAGGTAGGGGCGGGGGGCCTTCCAGCCCTCGGGGTAGAGCGTCCTCGCCTCGTCGTCGGACACCGCCGGCACGATGATCACATCCTCCCCCTGCTGCCAGTTCACCGGGGTCGCCACCCGGTGCTTGGCGGTGAGCTGGCAGGAGTCGAGCAGGCGCAGCACCTCGTCGAAGTTGCGACCGCTGCTCATGGGATAGACGAACATCGCCCTGATCCTCTTGTCCGGCCCGATCACGAACACCGCGCGCACCGTGGCGTTGTCGGCGGCGGTGCGGCCCTCGGCGCTGCCCGGCTCGCTCTCCGGCAGCATGTCGTAGAGCTTCGCCACCCTCAGGTCGGTGTCGCCGATCATCGGGTAGTTGGGGGCCTGGCCCTGGGTGGCGGCGATGTCCTCGGCCCAGCGGTGGTGGTTGTCCACCGGGTCGACGCTGAGGCCGATGATCCTGCAGTTGCGCTTGTCGAACTCGGGCTTCAGGCGCGCCATGTAGCCGAGCTCGGTGGTGCACACCGGGGTGAAATCCTTGGGGTGGGAGAACAGAATCGCCCAGTGGTCGCCGATCCATTGATGGAAGTCGATGACGCCCTCGGTGGTCTGGGCGGTAAAATTGGGGGCTTCGCTGCCGATGCGCAGGCTCATGGGTCACCTCCTGGTGGTCGTGGGTTGTTCCGGAATCCGGCCTGGAGAGTATAGTCAGCCATGCCCCGGCCGCGGGCGCCGGAGCCCGGAGAACTGCCCATGCCCCACGACGACTTCTGGTCCTTCGCCAACCGGCTCTACCGCCAGCCGGGGGTGGCGCCGGCCTGCCTCTGGCTGCAGGACAACCGGGGAGCGGATGTGATGCTGGTGCTGTTCTGCCTGTGGCGGGGACTGCGCCAGGGGCCCCTGAGCGGGGAAGCCGTCGCCGCCCTGGACGGCGCGGTGGCGCCCTGGCGCGACCAGGTGGTCAGGCCGCTGCGGGGGGCGCGGCGCTGGCTGAAGGAACAAACGGATGCTGACGGCGACGGGTTGCGCGCCGCCATCGCCGCCGCCGAGCTGCGCGCCGAGCAGGCCCAGGGTCGCCTGCTGGTGAACGCCCTGGAGGCGCTACCCCTCCCCGCAGCGCCACCGGGCATCGACGCCGCCCGCGCCAATCTCGAGCACTACCGCACCCTGATCGCCGCGCCCGGCGCGGACCGGGAACTGAGCGCCCGCCTGCAGTGGCTGCTGGACAGCGCCGCCCAGGGCGGCGAATAGCACAACGGCCCGCGAGGGGCCGTTGTGCGACAGGGCTGAACCAGACGCGGCTTACTTGCGCGCCTCGGCGTAGGCCTCCTCGGTGATGCGCTGGTAACCGCTCACCTCCGCCATGAAGGCCCGCTGGGAGTCGTACACCCGCCGCGCCATGGGGTCGCTGGCGGCGATATCCTCCAGCACCTGGTGGGAAATCGTCTTGAGCTCCGCCAGCACCGGCGCCGGCAGGGGTTTCACCTCCACCCCGTGCTTCTCCACCATGTCCTTGAGGCTCGACGCGTTGCGGGCGGTGTACTCGTCCTGCATGGACTGATTGAGGGCCCGGGCCGCCACCTCGACGATGGCCTTGAGGTCCGCCGGCAGGGACTCATAGGCCTGCTTGTTGACCATCAGCTCCAGGGCCGGGCCCGGCTCCTGCCAGCCGGGGTAGTAGTAGTAACGGGCCACCTGGTGAAAACCGAAGGCCATGTCGTTGTAGGGGCTGACCCACTCCGCCGCGTCGATCACCTTGGTCTGCATGGCGGTGTAGAGCTCGCCGCCGGGAATATTGATGGACTGGCCGCCGGCGCGGTGGATCACCTCGCCGCCGATGCCGGGGATGCGCATCTTGAGGCCCTTGAAGTCGTCGAGGCTGTTGATCTCCTTGTTGAACCAGCCGGCCATCTGCACCCCGGTGTTGCCGGCGGCGAAGGGTACGATGTTGAACGGGGCGTAGGCCTCCCGCCACAGGTCCATGCCGCCGCCGTTGTGGAGCCAGGCGTTCATCTCGGTGGCGGTCATGCCGAAGGGCACGGTGGAGAAGAACGGCGCGGCGGGGATCTTGCCCTTCCAGTAGTAGGGGGCGGCGTGGCCCATCTCGGCGGTGCCCTGGGACACGGCGTCGAACACCTCCAGGGCGGGCACCAGCTCACCGGCGCCGTAGATGTGGATCTTGAGGCGGCCGGCGCTCATGCGCTCCACGTTGCGGGCGAAATCCTCGGGGCCGGTACCCACGCCGGGGTAGTTCTTCGGCCAGGTCATCACCATCTTCCAGCGGAAGGTCTGGCTCTTGTCGACGGCGGCGGCGCCATCACCGGACCCGCCACCGCCGCAGGCGGCGAGCAGCAGGGCGGCGAGGGCCAGCCAGATCAGGGTTGTTGTTTTCACGGTGTTCTCCTCGTTATGTTTTGTGAGTTTCACGTTGCACCTGGCACGCAAGCGGCGCGCAACGCAGCGCTACAGCGCCTGCAGGTTGGCGTACTGCAACACCAGCCACTTGGCGCCCTCGTCGAAATTGACCTGCACCCGGGCCTGGGCGCCGCTGCCCTCCAGATTGAGCACCACGCCTTCGCCAAAGACCCTGTGCTGCACCCGCTGGCCGAGGCGCAGCCCGGTGCCCTCGCCGTCGGCGGCCACGCTGAACGGCCCCTTGGCGGCGTAGCTGGTGGGGCGGGTGACGGCGCTGCCGAGGCGCACTTCCTCCACCAGTTCGGCGGGAATGTCCCGCACGAAGCGCGACACCGCGTTCCACGACTCGCTGCCGTGGAGCTGGCGGGATTCGGCAAAGCTCAGGTAGAGCTTTTCCATCGCCCGGGTGATGCCCACGTAGGCGAGGCGGCGCTCCTCCTCCAGGCGCTCGGGATCATCGGCGGACATCTTGTGGGGAAAGAGGTTTTCCTCCATGCCGGCGATGAACACCAGGGGAAACTCCAGGCCCTTGGCGGAGTGCAGGGTCATCAGCTGCACCGCGTCCTCGTGGCTCTCGGCCTGCTGCTCGCCAGCGTCCAGGGCCGCCTCGGCGAGAAACTGGGGGAGGGCCGGCAGGTCGCGATCCTCGGGCTCATAGGCGCGGCAGGCGCTCACCAGCTCCTCGAGGTTCTCCACCCGGGTCTGGCCCCGCTCGCCCTTTTCCTTGCGGTGGAACTCGATCAGGCCGCTGCGGGCGAGGACGTGGTCCACCTGCTCGTGGAGGGGGAGCTCTTCCACCGCGGCGGCGAGGCCGTCGATCAGTTCGAGAAACCCCCGCAGGGCATTGGCGGCGCGGCCGGGCAACTGGGGTATCACCCTGAGGGTGGCATCCCACAGGGCGAGGCCCTCGGCGCGGGCCAACTGGCGCAGCTCGTCGAGGGTCCTGTCGCCGATGCCCCGGGTGGGGGTGTTGACCACCCGCTCGAAGGCGGCGTCGTCCCGGCGGTTCACCACCAGGCGCAGGTAGGCGAGGGCGTTGCGGATTTCGAGGCGCTCGTAGAAGCGCTGGCCGCCGTAGATGCGGTAGGGGATCTGCTCCCGCAAAAGCGCCTCCTCCAGCACCCGGGACTGGGCATTGGAGCGGTAGAGGATGGCGCAGTCGCCCCGCAGATTGCCCTTGGCCACCCAGTCCTGGATGCGCCCGGCGATGAAGCGCGCCTCGTCGTGCTCGTTGAAGGCGGCGTAGAGGGCGATGGCCTCGCCGTCGTGGGCCTCGGTCCACAGCTGCTTGCCGAGGCGCTCGCTGTTGCGGGCGATCACCGCGTTGGCGGCCTTGAGGATGGTGCCGGTGGAGCGGTAGTTCTGCTCCAGGCGCACCACCCTGGCGGAGGGGAAGTGGCCGGTGAAATTCTGGATATTCTCGATGCGGGCGCCGCGCCAGCCGTAGATGGACTGGTCGTCGTCACCGACGGCGGTGACGATGGCCCTGTCCCCCGCCAGCATCCGCAGCCAGGCGTACTGGATGGCGTTGGTGTCCTGGAACTCGTCCACCAGGATATGGGCGAAGCGGCGCTGGTAGTGGGCGAGCAGCTCGGGCTTTTCCAGCCACAGCTCATGGGCGCGCAGCAACAGCTCGGCAAAATCTACCAGGCCGCCCCGCTGGCAGGCCTCCTCGTAGGCGCTGTAAACCTGGATCATGGTGGTGGTGAAGGGATCGCCGCCGCGCTCGATGTGGCGGGCCCTAAGGCCCTCGTCCTTCTGGCCGTTGATGAACCACTGGGCCTGGCGCACCGGGAAGCGGCCATCGTCGATATCGAGGCTGGCGTAGACCCGCTTGATGAGCCGCAGCTGGTCGTCGGAATCGAGGATCTGGAAGTTCTCCGGCAGCCCCGCGTCGTGCCAATGGGCCTTGAGGAGGCGGTGGGCGAGGCCGTGGAAGGTGCCCACCCACATGCCCTGGGGGGCCATGCCCAGCAATTCGTGGATGCGCTCGCGCATCTCCCGGGCCGCCTTGTTGGTGAAGGTCACCGCGAGGATGGCGTGGGGCGAGATGCCCTCCACCCGCGCCAGCCAGGCGATGCGGTGCACCAGCACCCGGGTCTTGCCGCTGCCGGCGCCGGCCAGCACCAGCAGGTGGGAGTCGGTACTGGTCACCGCTTCGCGCTGGGCGGGATTGAGGGAGTCGATCAGGGTGGTTACATCCATGGGGGCGGATTCTAGCAGATAGGGGCGGGGGGCGGGCCGATGGCAGGGCGGGCAAGGCACTGTCTGAAGCTCTGCCAGCTGTGCTAAGGTCTACCCAGTCCGCGACGCTACACTCCGTCGACGGGCACGACCATCATGACTGACCAGGGAAGGCAGCATCAGAATCAGCCCCCAACCCTCGTCCGCATCGGGCACTCGCCCCCTGATATCCCGTGCCCGTCGCCCTTCGCGAGACCAAGAACCCCATAATTACCGCGCTGATACGGATGGTTAGCCCATGCACAAACGCCTCTACACCGCCACCGGCGGAGCCCGCCAACGGCCATCAACCCGCCTGTCGACTCTCTGCGCGCTGGCCCTCACCCTGCTGATCGCCGGCTGTGCCACCCCCACCCATGTGAAGAAAGTGGACTCCCTGAAGGGTGACCTGTCATCGGCCCGGATCCTCCTGATGCCGATGGATGTGGAGCTGTCCATCCTCACCGCAGCCGGCTTGCTGGAACCCCAGGCGGAGTGGACCGGCAACGCCATGGGGTATATGACCAAGTCCCTTGAGGGCAATTTCTCCCGCGCCGGTTACGACATCCGCGTCCACGACAACAATGACGAGGATCCCGCCTCGGACCTCGCGCAGCTGCGCAAGCTCCACGAAGCGGTCGGCCTCTCGGTACTCACCCACCACATCGGCCCCCTGAAGCTGCCCACCAAGAAAGGCGGCGTTTTCGACTGGACACTGGGCACACCCGCCCAGCAGCTCAAGGCCGCGGGCGCCGCCGACTACGCCCTGTTCGTTTTCGTCAGGGACAGCTATTCCAGCGGTGGCAGGGTCGCCCTGCAGATTGGCATGGCCATCCTCGGCGCCCATGTACCCGGCGGCCAGCAGCTGGGGTTTGCCTCCCTGGTGGATCTCAACACCGGCAATGTCGTCTGGTTCAATTACCTTGGCAGGGGCACCGGGGATCTGCGCAACCAGGCCGCCGCCGACAAAACGGTGGCGGCGCTGCTGGACGAGTTCCCCGGCATACATCCCGCCATCGACTAGGGGGAGCCATGCCTGTGCAGATTCGTTACCTCGCCATCACCGCGCTGATGCTGGGAGCGCTCGGGGCCATGGGCGCCGACTACGCTCCGGACTTCGACCCGGACTACCGCCCCGTCCCGTCCTCCGACGAGGGCGGCCTCTGGTACAGGGTGGACAAGCTGGAAGCCGATGTGCGGAATTCCCCCCACCGGGTACGGGATACCGAGCTCAACGATTACCTGGCGGCCATGGTTTGCGCCCTTGCCGGGGATTTCTGCTCCAGCATCCGCGTGTACCTGATCGATAACCCCCACTTCAACGCCAGCATGGCGCCCAACGGAATGATGTTGGTGCACACCGGTCTGTTGCTGCGGGTGGAAGACGAGGCCGAGCTGGCGGCGGTGCTGGGCCACGAGATCGCTCACTTCCTGCGCTCCCACCAGATCAAGCAGTGGCGAAATCTGCGGGATTCCGCCGCTTCCGCCGTCTGGATCGACGTGGGCCTGGTGATGTTCACCGGCATCTACGGCCTTGCCCAGATGAGCACGGTGGGGGCCGCCCTGTCGTACAACAGAGACCAGGAGCGGGAGGCGGATCTGTACGGCCTTCAGCTGCTGGCCGCCAGCGGCTACGACCCCGGGGCCGCCCCCAGGCTGTGGACCGCCATCGCCGAGGAGCGGGCACTCGACGCCAGCAAGGAATCGCGGAATCCGTTTTTCGCCACCCACCCCACTGCGGAAGACCGCCAGCAGACGCTCCATCGTGCGGCGCTGGCCTACGGCGACCACCGCCCTGACGGCGCCGCTGGCGAGCTGCGGGCGATGCTGGCCCCGCACTACTTTGCGTTCATGCGCGGCCATCTCCAGCTGCAGGAGTACGAGCAGACGGAATACCTGCTCGGCAAGCATCGACGGCTGGGATACCCGGAGGGCCAGGTCGCCTTTTTTACCGGCGAGTTGCACCGCCTGCGCAAGGCGGAGGGCGACGGCGACAAGGCCATCGCCGCCTACAGCCGCGCCCTGCAGCTGCCCGATCCGCCCCCCGATGCCTATCGGGAACTCGCCTACCTGAAGCTCAAGGACAACGCCGCCCCGGAAGCACTGCAGCTGTTCCAGCGCTACCTGGCAGCTCATCCCGACGCCACCGACAAGGCAATGATCGACTACTACATTGAATCACTGGGAACCCAAATCCATGAATAACCCTGTCGCGGTACTGTTGCTAATGCTGCTCCTGGCCGGCTGCGCGCCTCACTACTCACTGGTGGCCCCCGGCGAGGTATCCGCCCAGGGCCTGACCCTCGAGCTGTCAAAGCCCTGGAACAAAAGCCCCTTCAGCCCAGGACCCCGGGTGGCGCTCTGGACTCGCGACGGCGAGGTGCTGAACCAGCTGTTCGTGATCGGCGACCTGAACGAGGGCGAGAGCCTGTTCAAGAGCCCGAGCAAGGAGGTGGCGATGCCCACCTTTTCGGCGGACATGCTGCCCAATGAACTGGTGGATCTCACGGTGACGTCCCTCAAATTGCTTTATGGCGGCGAGCTCACCGTCACGGCGTCGAACCTGAGGCCGCAGACGGTTTCCGGCGGCATGGGATTTCGCTTTAAGCTGGCCCACTACACCAGGGAGGGCCTCTACCGCGAAGGGGACGTGCTGGCCAGGGTGGATGGCGACCGTCTTTACATGGTGATCTTCGTGGCCGCGAAAACCCATTACTACCCCAGCCAACTGGCCGAGATCGAGAGACTGTTCGAGACAGCCCGGATCACACCGACCAAGGGGAAAGGCTGATCGAGCCACCCCGCGCCAAGGGAGTGTGAGGGGCGGACCAGCGCCTTGGCACAAGCTGCTCCCGGTGTCCCTGGGGACCGGGATTGCGCACACCGCGGCTTGCTGCCCTTGCTGCACCGACCGCGAGCACAGGCCCGGGGCGCAACCACCGACAGGTTTCCCGGGCAGGGGGACCTTCGCTGATGACCCGCCTGTCGCGGGGTTGGCGGCACCCGGGGGATGGCCGACAATCCCGACCCGAGCCATCACCCCCGTTCCCGCCGGAGCCCCCGTGACCGACCCCAGCCTCCACCAGCGCCTGCGCCAGACCCTTCCCCGCGGCCGCCTCGCCGTCACCCGCCCCGCCGGCTGCCCGGCCATCGCCCTGCAGCTGTTTGATCCGGCCGCTTTGGAAGGCCCCCTGAGCCACGACGAAGCCCAGGCGGTGCAGGCGGAGCCGGCCTACTGGTCGTTCTGCTGGGCCAGCGGACAGGTGCTGGCCCAGTACCTCTTGGGCAACCCCGCCTGGGTGGCTGGCAAGCGGGTGATCGACGTCGGTTGCGGCTCCGGCGTGGTGGCCATAGCGGCGGCCCTGGCGGGGGCGCGGGAGGTGGTGGCCTGCGATCTGGACGACGGTGCCCTGGCGGCGACGGCCGCCAATGCGGCCCTGAACGGGGTGCAGCTCCACCTGTGTGACGACTGGCGCGCAAGGCCCGGCGCCTTCGACCTGGTGACCGCCGCCGATGTGCTCTACGACCGGGACAACCTCGCCCTTCTCGACGGGTTTGCCGATGCCGCGCCGGCGGTGCTGCTGGCGGATTCCCGCATTCGCGACCTGGCGCACCCCCGCTATGCACTGATGACCGAGGGGGAGGCGCGCACCTGGCCCGACCTCCACGAATTCGAGGAATTCAACCGGGTGCGGATTTACCGGGCCGGCGTCGGCGCCCTATGATGGCCCGCCCCCAACCGGAGTCATCTCCATGACCGACCTCGAACAACTCCTCGCCCGGGAGGCCATCAAGGAGACCAAGGCGCGCTACTGCCGGCTGCTGGACACCAAGCAGTGGGACGATTGGGGCCAGGTGTTCACCGCCGATGTGGAGATGGACGTCAGCGACGACGTCAAGCACATCCCCGGCGCCCTCACCCTGGTGAAGGGGCGCGCGCGGGTGGTGGAGCAGACCCGCACGATCATCGATCCCGGTACCTGCATGCACCAGGTCCACAGCCCGGAGATCCGCTTCGTCTCCGCCACGGAGGCGGAGGTGATCTGGACCATGGAGGACTGGATCACCTTCCCCGACGAGGTCCCCGCCCCGTTCCGCACCCAGCACGCCTTTGGCCACTACCACGAGACCTACCGCCTCGACGAAGGCGTCTGGCGCATCGCCCGACTGCGGCTCGCTCGGCTGCACAAACGCATCACCCCAAGGGACTGAAGGCTCAGAACCCCACCTCCGGATGGCGCGACACCCGCGCCTCGGATTGCTTGAAGAACCAGATGGCGAGAAAGCCCGCCGACAGGTTGCCCTGGCTGCGCACCAAGGGGCTGTCGTCGTTGGCGGCGCCGTGGAGGCTGTGGTAGCGCAGGTAACCCCCCAGGTACCAATGCCGGTAGTGACGGGTGGCGGACAGCGTCACCCGGGACGCGGTGTAGCCGGCGCTCGCCCGGTAGGCGGGGCGCCAGGCGGTGGCATCGGCGACTTCCACATCGTAGACATAGCCGTGGTAGCGCCGGTCGCCAAACAGCGCCGCGTATGAGGCCGCCCAGCGCCACTCCCCGAGGGCGCCGAAGTAGGTCACCCCGGGGCTCGACGCCAGCCCCTGATAGTCCAGGTCGAGCCCGTCGGCGGAGAAGGCGCCCCGCAGGGGCAGGTCGAGCCGCAGCTGGCGCGCCCCGTCGGCGCTTTGCCAGGGGGTGTAGCGCAGGGTGGGGCCGATTTCCAGCAACAGGTCGAGATCGTCCATGCCCCGCCGCGCCCGGTTGTCGTCGCTATCCACCGGCAGGCTGGCGCCGGCGCTGATGTTGAGGTCGAAGCGCTCCTCGTCCACCAGGAAGGTCTTGACCCCGGAGCGGTCGATGCGCAGGTGCTCGCCGCGATACACCAGGTAGGGGATGGGCCCCAGCAGGTTGTGGTCCTGGTTGGCGCCGAGGTAATGGGGCGTGCTGATGCCGGCGGGGCCGATACCCAGTTCATACAGGGGCAGCTCGTCGCCCCAGGCGACCCCGTGGCCCGCAACCACCAGGGCCAGCAGAACCAACAACCGGCTAGCGCCCGTGGCGGCGGGCCCGGGTCGGGGCGTCCTGGAACACGGGAGCACGGGGCTTGAGCGGACGGAAAGGTTCATGGCTTCCTCCTCTGGGTGTGACGGCCAGCTCCGGTGGCTGATAGCCCAGGGCTCTCAACCGGAGAGCAGCGACGCCAGCATAATCCCGATCACCAGGATCCCGCCAACCCACCACAGCAGGGTGCGGCGCCGCTCCGCCCGAGCGCTGTTGATTTTCCCGTCAAGGGCGGGGTGGCGGGCCAGATAGGCATCGACAGCCTCGCGGGACGCCTTGAGGCCGAGCCCCGTGGCATTCCGGCTGAGCTTCACGGCATCGAGAAAACGGCCGCGATGGAGGGCGGCGACGGCATCCAGTGGCAGATCCCCCTCGGCCAGTAGGGCCACCCGGCCGGCTGGCGAGCGGCCCCGCACATGGGCCTCCACCGCGTCTTTGGCCTCCCTGAGACCGAGGCCGCGGGCCTCCCGGGCAAGCTTGATGGCGGTCACAAGGTCGCCGCGATCGGCGGCTTGCCGGGCCGCCTCCGGCAAGGGACTGTCGTTGTTCATGGCCCGAGCCTTCGGGTGGTTGTTAAATCCCACTCTGCCACAGCCTTACCGGGCGAGCAGTCTTCCCTTGCGATCGAGATGCACCACCGGCCCCAGACCGGGCCCCCGATCGTAACGGGCATCGCCAAACTCGATGCGGTATCCAGCACCCGTTTCCAGCACCCGCGCCACCGGAAAGCGCGCCCAGGTGAGGAAGCGGCGGGCGTGGAGGCCGCGGGCCGCGGCGATCACCAGGGGATCGTCGATATTGGCCGGAATGGCTATCGGAGCGGCCACGAAGCGAGGGCGCCCGAGCCAGTGCCAATGCCCGGTGTAGTAGCCCCCCGGCGTCGCCGCCACCACCAGGCCGCGCCAGGGATTGGCCGGCACCGGGCTCACCATGACCTGGGTCACGGGGCCAAGACCCTGGGCTGTAAGCGCCCCGCGCACCTCCGCCCTGGCGGGAATATTGGCGGCCAGGTTGGCGAGCATGTACACACCGGTCAGCGCCAGAGCCAGGGCCGCGACGGTCTCCCCGGGCCAGCGGGGAAGGCGTCCGGTGCCCGCCAGCCAACGCACCGCCAGCAAACCCGCCAGCGCGAAGATCCACAACAGCCGTGCGGTATCGGGCACCCGCTCGTCGGTCATCATCAGCCAGCTGGCGGCGCTCCAGAACAGCCCCCAGGCCGCCAGTGCCGCCGGGCGGCGCGACCAGGTGAGGAAGGCGACGCCCCCCAGCACCAGCCACACCACCGGATCGATGATGAACAGCGCATCGCCGTAAAACCAGCGACCGTCAAAAGGCATCAAAAAGTGCATGCCGTAGTTGTTGAGCCAATCCAGCAGGGGGTGGCTGGCCACCGCCAGGATGGCGAGCCCGAGCAACACCCAGGGCCGGATCGGAACGCGATCGGGTTGCCAGCGCCGCCGGACATGGCGATCCCACTGCAACAGGGCGGCGGTGATCAGCAGGGGCAACACCAGCACGGCCAGAATCCCGTGGGTCCAGCCCCGGCGGTGGGCCACCGAGAGGTAATCCCCGCTGAACATCAGCACCGCATCCACATCCGGGGCGTTGGCGCCAATGAGCAGGGCCGCGGTGGCGAGGGGCGTGGCCCGGCGCAGGCCGGTGGCGGCCAGTGCCGCCCCGGCGAAGGTGTGGGCGAAGGGATCCATGGGGGCTCCAGGGGCGTCCGAGCGGTTCGACGGGCCAAGCTTAACGGAGGGATGAGCGGGGGACCACAACAGGCGGCGAGCGGACAGGGCAAAAAATGCACAAAAAAACGGCAGGCCAGGGCCTGCCGTTGTTCCGTCGCGTTGGGGCGAATGGAGCCGGGCTCCACCCACCCGCGGTCGACCAGACTTACACAGTCACCACAACCTTGCCGAACTGGTGGTCGTTCTGCAGATAGAGCAGTGCCTCCCGGGCCTCGGCCAGGGGGAAGGTGCGCTCGATCACCGGCTTGAGCTTGTGCTGGTCGATAAAGGCCAGCATCTCGCGGAAGTCCTGGGGGTCGCCCACCTGGCTGCCCAGCACGGTGGCGCTGCGCAGGAAGATGTCGGTGGCGTTGACCTTGAACTCGTTGCCGGCGGTGGATCCGTAGATCACGATGCGGGCGCCGGGGTTGATGCTGCGCACGTAGTTGGCAAAGCTCGGGCTCGGGGCGCCGTCGATCACCACGTCCACGCCGCCGGTCATGGGCATGACCTTCTTGCGCCACTCGGGGTCGTTGAAGTTGAGGCCGGCCTTGGCGCCCATCTTGATGGCGTTCTCGATGACCTGCTCGTTCTCGCCGGTGACGTAGACGTTGGCGCCCTTGGCCACGGCAAAGGCCAGGCCCCAGGTGGCCACGCCGCCGCCGATGCCGATGATCAGCACGGTCTCGCCGGCCTGCAGCTCACCCTTGAACATCAGCGCGCGCCAGGAGGTAAGGCCGGTGAGGGGCACGGCGGCGGCCTCTTCCCAGGTCATGAAGGAGGGCTTGGGGGCGAGGTTCTCGGCGGGCACGCAGATGTACTCGGCGATGGTGCCGGGGCCGGGCATGCCCAAAAGGCCAAATTCCTTGGAGGGGGTGCGACGGCTCGGACCCCAGTTGAGGCCGGGGTAGATCACCACTTCGTCACCGACCTTGGCGCCGGAGACACCGTCGCCCACCATGTCGATCACGCCGGCGGCATCGCAGCCAAGGGTGGCGGGCAGCACCATGCCGGGGTACTGGCCGCGGGGAATCCACAGTTCACGGTGGTTGAGGGAGGCGGCCTTGACGGCGACCCGCACTTCCCCCGCCTTGGGGGTAGGGGTTTCCACGTCGGTGACTTTGACGCTTTCCGGACCGTCGGCGGTGGCCAGATAGAGTGCTTTCATAATGGGTATCTCTTTTGGGTGAGTGGGTTTGGTCGATCCGCGGCGCGAATGCCGCGATCACCTGGCGACGGGCACCCAGCGGGACTGTCTCCGGCTGGGGGCGCGAGGCTCGCGGGCAGGATTTGAACAGATTGCACAGCGGTTGTGCAACATGGCCACGGAGAACTACCCGTGAATTGAACGTCAAAAGGCCCCGCCATTCAAGCCCGGCGGGCCGGGCCGCGCCCCTCGCCAGCCAAACCCAGGCGCACCCTGGGAGTGCGCCACGGCATCCCGCGCACCATCGGCGCGCGGCAGGGCGGCGGCGTCGCCCCCGGCGTGCCGGACTTTTTCTCCGCCATCCGTGTGGCGCGCTGTGCACCCGCGGGATGTACTGCTATATTCCAACGAGTGCTACACCAAACTGTCACACAGGCCCCTTAGAGTGGGGCGGAGGGTTAGATAGACCAAAGAACTGGCGCAATAATTGCGACAACGGGTACGGAAAGTCACCGATACACACCAGCTTATAACGTCCACCAAAGAGGAACCGTGAGCATGGCGAAGAAATCGTTTTCCAGACGATCCCTGCAACATCCCAAGCACCTCGACAGCAAAGCCAGCGACTCCCGAAGACACAAAGCCAGCAAGCACGACGACCCCTCCAACATCTACCCCCTCAACACCCGACCTCACCACACCGATACCGCCTACGCGCCGCCCTGCGCCGACCGCCCCCTCGCCGCCAAGACCCCCGCCCAGCAGCAATACATCAACGCCATCAAGCGCCACTGCCTCACCTTCGGCATCGGCCCCGCCGGCACCGGCAAGAGCTACTGCGCCGGCGCCCTGGCGGCGGAGGCGCTGAAATCCGGCCGCATCGAGCGCATCATCCTCACCCGCCCGGCGGTGGAGGCGGGGGAGCAACTGGGCTTTCTGCCCGGGGATATCGACGAGAAATTCGCGGTGTACATCGAGGCCTTCCGCGACATCCTCAACGAGCGCCTCGGCGCCGGCACCGTCAACTACAACCTGCGCCACGGGCGGATCGTCGCCGCGCCCCTCGCCTTCATGCGGGGCAAGACCTTCGGCCCCGACACCTTCGTGGTGCTCGACGAAGCCCAGAACACCTCCATCGCCCAGATGAAGATGTTCCTCACCCGCATCGGCGAGGACTGCAAGGTGGTGATCAACGGCGACGTGAACCAGAGCGACATCCGCGGCCCCAACGGCCTCGCCGACGCCATCCGGCGGGTGGAAGGCCTGCCCGGGGTGCATATCCACCGCTTCGAACGGGACGACATCGTGCGCAGCGGCCTGGTGCGGGCGCTGATCGATCGCTACGAAATGGACGAGCTGGAAATGGCCTGATTGCCCCACGGCCTGTCGGGGCGCCGGGATGCGCCTCGCCAGGCTGGCGGGATGGCTGGCGGGCGGGACGGTGAGCCCCGGGAACGTCGCGAGGCCCGGTTTCTTCCGCCCGACTTCCGATCATTCAAAATGACAGCTCGCCTCGCTGCCTGCTTCGCGCGATGACAATCAGTCAACGCTTCCCTACACTCCGCCGCAGGACGCCCCTGCGCCGGACCCACAGATGACCCGCCCCCTCACCAACCGATATAACCAGCTGCTTGTGGCGGCAATTTTCGTTGCCTTGGGCGCAATGCTGTGGGGCATATCCCTTGGGTTGAATACCCGCATCGTGGAATACAGGGTGGATGCGGAATCCCACCCCGCCCTGCAAGGCCTTGCGGGATACCGCCTCGCGGTGGTGAGCGACCTGCACCTGCAAGACGACGACAGCGCCTTTGCCAACTGGGGCGGGCTGATCGACGACATCAATCGCGCCAGCCCCGACCATGTCCTGCTGCTGGGGGACTATTCAAAGGCCAGCAGCGCGCACCCCAACCTTCACCCCTTTATCGACAGATTTGCCCGATCACTGGATAGGTTCGAATCCCCCATCGCCCTGGTGCTCGGCAACTACGAAACATGGACCGACCGCCAGGCCTGGCTCACCGCACTGTCGGCAAGGCGGATCAATGTGCTGGAAAATCAAGTGCTGCGCCTCGGCCCGCCG
>Ga0172382_10003020_pt1 | contig 27118 bp, 23 predicted proteins | sample Leawel138RmetaG_FD_122245 | JGI IMG/M metagenome (GOLD analysis project Ga0172382, IMG submission 122245) | Leachate microbial communities from a municipal landfill in Southern Ontario, Canada - Leachate well 138R metaG | ecosystem: Engineered > Solid waste > Landfill > Unclassified | place...
GCCTGTTACCGCTTCTCCTGTCGTTGGATTTATCATGATGTTGGGTTCCAGCTTGCCGGTTTGCGGATTGAGAATCTGTGTGGGCAACGTCAGCTCCATTTCAAAATCTTGATCCTGATAAATTCCCATTCCGGTTGCCGATAAGGATGGCAAACGCATGGTGCGGACGGCTGCCTTTTGTGTTGCTGCCTTTTCAACTTGTTTGGCAGCTACTTTCAGATTTTCGTTTTTATTTAGTGCCATTTCCCGGGCTTGCTGTAAACTCATCTGTTCCTGGCATGTTCCCGTTATCCAGAAATTCAGAAAAATAAAAAACAAGATATAATGGATTGTCTTCATGATGCTATTTCTATTATTGTTTCAGGTTTTTTGATTTGTTTTACTCCATAAAATGCTGCGTATAATATGGGTACAAAAATTAATGTGATGAGTGTACCCACCAGCAACCCACTGATAATAGCCACGGCCATACTCACATACATGGGGTCGGTGAGCAACGGAATCATCCCCAGGATAGTGGTGAATGAGGCCATCAGCACCGGCCGTGTGCGTGAAATAGTGGCATTAATAAGCGCCTGGTGTTTTTCTACCCCCTCAGCAATGAGCATTTCTACTTCATCGAGTAATACGATGGCATTTTTTACAATCATCCCCATCAAACCAAATGAGCCAATGATGGCCATAAACGTAAACGGTTGTCCGGCCAGGATCATCCCCGGCACAATTCCAATAAATGCCATGGGGATGCAACTCAGAACGATGAGTGGTTTTTTGAAATCGTTGAAAAGCAGGATGAGTGCTAGAATGATGAGCATAATAGAAATGGGCAGGTACCTGAAAATATTGCGTAATGCATCTCCCTGCAGCTCATGTTCGCCAACCCAGGCAGCGTTGTAGCCATCGGGTAGTTGAATATCTTCAATATCTTTCAGCATGGTTTTGCGTACCAGTGCCGGGCTGTAATCTTCCTGTGGTTCGCATTGTATCTGGATAGTCCGCTGGCCGTTTACCCGTCGCACCACCTGGTCCTTCCAGTGGAGATCAATCCCCTGTGTAACGGCACTCAGAGGCACCGGACTAATCAGTTCATCCATCAAGTCATCCGCTGGTTTTATGCCCGTGAGCAACTCCTGAACTGTACTTTTATCCACACCTGAAAGGTTGGGTATCATGCTCCAGACCGGGATGTCTTCCAGGTTTTCAATACGGGAACCATCGTTGTTGCGCAGTTTCATAACAATACCTACGCGGGTTTGTCCTTCAAAATATTCTCCAATGGGAAGCCCATCGGTGGCAGCCAGAATGGCATTGCTCACATCGGAGCGGGTGGTTCCTGCACGCTGTGCCGACTGCCGGGAATATTCAGCCACCAGTGTTTGTCCTGTTGGTTGCCAGTCGTCTTCAATGGTATATGGGTCAGTATAGGGATTATTGCGGAAAATTTCCTTTGCCTGCCTGCTCAAATCACGCAATACAGCGGGGTCGGGGCCTGTGAATTCTACTTCCACCGTGTGTGAAGCCTTAACCGAGAGGTTGTATTTTCGGATGCGTGTGCGGGCATCCGGGAAATTATGGTGCAGGTACTCACTCAGCACCGGCTTCATGCGGATCATCGTTTCGTAGTCCTCAAAGTTAACAATCAGTTCGCCGTAATTGTCGGCTGCTTCGCCCATTGGCCGCACCAGCGCATAACGAGTCGGTGTTTGTCCGTGGCTGGTAACCACCATGTTAACTTCTTCGAGCGAAAGCAGATGTTCTGTAATTTGCTGCAAATCTTCGTTCACTTTTTGTGGGCTGAAGCCTGCCGGAAGCTTATATTCAATGTAAACCTGGTTGTAGTTGAAATCGGGGAAAAAAGTTTTTTTGATGTTGTTGAAATGGATCGCCGCAACTGCAAGTAGTAAAATTGCAACCATCAGCGTAACAGTCTTATAGTGCAATAGCAGACCCAGTAAATTTCTAAATTTTCGGTATGCCCAGCCGTGGTAAAGCTCTTTGCCTTCTTTTTTCTTTTCCCTTTTCAAGAGCATTTTCGAAAAGAGCGGTACCTGCGTCATAGCCAGTGCCCAGCTGATAAACAGCGAAATGCACAGAACCACAAACAGGTCGCGGGCATATGTTCCGGCGGCATCTTTTGAAAGGTAAACCGGGAGAAATGCTGCTACAGCAATAAATGTAGCGACGAAAAGTGGTTTGGCAGTTCGTGTTGCCGGATGGATATAAGCTTTTTTCCCTTTTATTCCTTTTTTTAAATCCACCAGAATGCCGTCGATAACCACAATGGCATTGTCAACCAGCATACCCATAGCCACAATAAAAGCCCCCAGCGAGATGCGTTGCAATGTTCCACCGGCAGCCAGCAAAATGGGAAAGGTGGCCAGAATGGTGAGTGCCAGACCACTACCAATGATCAATCCGCTGCGAAAACCCATGGATACCATCAAAACCAAAATGACAATAAGTACCGATGCTACAAGGTTCCACATAAACCCATTGATGGCATTTTTCACTAAATCGGGCTGAAAGAACACTTTTTCAAATTCGTAACCCACCGGGATATCTTTTTTTAGTTCAGTCAGCTTTTTTTCCACGCGTTTACCTACATCCACAATGTTCTCGCCCGATTCCATGGAAAGAGAAATAGCAAGGGCTTTTTTATTGTCCAGGTGCATGTCATTTCGGGGTGGGTTGGCATAAACCTCGTTCACCCGGGCAATGTCCGAAAGTTTAAACAGACTTCCGTTGAGGCTTTTAATCATTACATTGGCCACATCATCGGCGTTTGTAATTTTACCATTTACCGAAATTGGGAGCAACTGATTGCCAGTTTGCAGGGATCCGGGATATACAGCAGCATTTTCGGCTTGTAACGCAGCAATCACCTGAAAAGGACATACACCCATTTTGCCCATTTTGGACGGGTTGAAAACGATCTCGGTGACTGGTTGCTGTTCACCATAAATTTCTACCCGCGCAACGCCGTCAACACCCAACATTTCGCGCTTGATAAACCGGGCCATATTGCTCATTTCCTTGTATGAATAGCCGTCGGCTGTCATAGCGAAAAACATGCCGTATACATCGCCAAAATCATCGTATACTACAGGCGACTGTGTGCCCTCGGGTAGTTTGGCAACCACTTCGTTCATCCTTCGGCGCAGGAAATCCCAGCGCTGTTCAATCTCTTTTTGCGGTACAGTGAGTTCGAGCATCACGGTGATAATCGACAGGTTGGGCATCGATTTCGACCGGATGGTTTCCACGTCTCCCAGCGTATTCAGTTCTTCTTCAATGATATTGGTCACCTGCAACTCCACCTCGTGTGCCGAAGCACCCGGATAAAACGTTACAATCTGCGACATCATCACCTTCAATTCCGGGTCTTCCAGTTTGCTGATGGAGCGAAATGCGAGAATACCACCTGCCACCATGCAAAACAGGATAAACCAGATAATGGCTTTTCTATGGAAAGTCATTTCAGTAAGGTACATTACAACAGCCCTCCTACATTGGTTTCGGACACCGGTGCCAGCGGTTCTACCTTGTCGTTTTCATGGAGGCTGCTCGCACCAGCTATCACTACTTGCTCGTTTATCTGAACACCGTGGGTAATGCCAATGCGGCCGTTGCCGGTGAGTGGCCCGGTTACTACCTCGCGTTTTCTTACCGTACCTCCTGATTCGTAAACCCAAACGTATGTTTTGCCGTTTTCATAAAAAAGGGCATTCAACGATACGGAGGCCATGGATCTAGTATTGTTTTTCAGCAGGATGTTCACCTGAATGTCCATACCGGGTGCCAGTTTTGGCTGAGTGGCAGAATTGATACGCAATTGCACCTTATACAACTGGTTGTTGCTGGCTTTTCTGCTATAACTCAGCAAGTCGAGAGGGAATTCTTCCTTCGATACAGTGGGTTGGAGGCCTGAAAATGTAATGATGCCTTTTCGTTCTGCATACAGCGCAACCGGGATTTCCACTTCCACCTGATAGTGTCCTGTATTAATCATAGTAATCACGGGCATTCCGGCATCCACCATTTCATTTTCCAGGAAATTTATTTTTTGAATGTAGCCCGAAACCGGGGCTTTGAGTTTGGTGTCATGAAGCTGATTTTTGGCATGTTTGAGTTGTATTTCTACCATTTTCAATCCCGAAACGGCCTTGTCGTAGTCTTTGCCAGCCACACTCTTCCGGTTGTGCAATTCAATCACCCGGTTGACTTCGGCTTTTACCTGGTCGTACTGCGCCTGTGCGGCCGCCAGTTGCACCTCGTAATCGCGGGTGTCCATCTGGGCTACCACCTGCCCGGCTTGAATAAAGTCACCTTCATTGACCATGATTTTTCGGATAGGACCTGCTACACGGAAAGCTACGTTTATTTGGGCGGCTTCTTTTAATATTCCGGGAAAAGACCTGACCGAAACAGAATCGGCTTGCTGAACCGGTTCAATTTTTACTTTGCGAATTATGCTGTTTTGCTTGTTATTGTTCGTAGTGCAACCAACCAGTAAAGTTAGACTAAGCAAAAGCATTAAACTGTTTTTAGATGGTTTCATTAAAATAGGATTTAATTAATGTACTGTATATTAGACGGATATATATTAGTATTCATGCTGTAATTTCATATCACGTAGATTATTGGTTTTATTTTTTGCCTGTTTATTTATTTGATCATGCTCGTTTCATGGCTACATCTGGTTCCGTTTTAACAGGGATTTTTGGTTAATTCGGTAAGGAATTGCAATTTATTAGCTTCAGGATGCTTGTTGCCCAAAAAAAGTACTGAAGTGATCAAATTGGTGTTTGAATTGAAAGGATTCATTACTCACGGAATTCCCGGATTCTTTCCTGTGTTATTTCTCTGCCCAATTCAATCAGTTCAGGAGTTTTAAGAAACTCAAATGTTTTGGTTGAGTCGGCCGGAATGTTGATATCTGGTTTATTGAGTTCCAGCAAGAGGTGTGAGATGCGGGTAAGTATGTGGAGTGAGGTGTGCTGCTGCAGGGTGAGGTATCACTGGCTTCCTCCCGAAAATCAAGGCACAGAGAATTTTTCAACCGTTGTGGTTTCAAGAAGTTGGATGTTATATTGTTAGATGAAAGTGTTTTTTTGAAGAGAATATTTTTTATCTTCGAACGATTTTTAAAATTAAATTTTTAAGAATATGCTAGTTGACACTGTCTTTAAGAATAAAATAGAGAAGTCCTCTGATTTCAAATTTGATGCTGCCGTAGCTACTGTTTTTGATGACATGCTGGTGCGTTCGGTGCCGTTGTATCTTGAGATGCAGCGTATGATCACTGAGCTGGCCAGAGATTATGCTGTGCCGGGTACAAATCTTTATGATCTGGGCTGTTCAACCGGAACTACTCTTATGTCGCTCAATAAGGTGTTAGATGACTCTATCCGGTTTGTCGGGATTGATTACTCGGAGGATATGCTTAAAATCTGCCGGTCCAACTTTGAGGAACAGCAGTTTTCCCGTCCCTATGAGTTACAGGCAGCAGACCTGAATCATTCTATTCAGATTGAAGATGCATCGGTTGTTGTTTCCTGCCTGACCCTGCAGTTTGTTCGCCCCATGTATAGGGAAAAACTGCTTCGTACTGTTTGGGAAAAGATGAATGAAGGTGGATGCATTATTTTGATCGAAAAAGTGCTGGCCGATCACCATGAATTTAACCGGCAGATGATCAAATATTATTATGACCTGAAACGCCGAAACAGTTATGATGATCTGGAAATTTCACAGAAGAGGGAAGCTTTGGAGAACATACTGATTCCCTATAAACTGAGTGAAAACATCGAACTGTTAAAACAGGTGGGATTTCGGGATAGCGAAACATTTTTGAAGTGGTATAACTTTGCTGGGTTGATCGCGTTTAAATAAAGTCCGTTGACTGCGTTATGCTTGCCCTCAAAATGGTTGTTTACGTATAGTAAACTCATATTTTTCGGACTTTGCAAGCCTTGTCAGCGAACTTACCAGACCAGACTCTTAACTTTTAAGACGAAAACGAAATAGTATTATTGTTTCACCTTGAAAAAAGCAGATGTTTGTAAAATTAGGGAATTGGCTTTTTCATTACAGAAATTTTTTATTTCCGGTCTTTTATGCGGCCTTGTTTATTCCGTCCCTCCCGGTTTTCACTAAAACGATTTATGCTGAGACAGCAGGCGTTGTGATTATTTTAGCCGGGATGTTGGTGAGGGCGATCACTATTGGGCTGGTTTATATTGTCAGAGGGGGGAGGAACCGCACCATTTTTGCCGATAATCTTGTCACTGAAGGGATCTACCACATTTGTCGCAATCCGATGTATTTGGGAAATATATTGCTGCTGCTTGGGTTTGGCCTGTTTGCTAACTCGCTGTGGTTTATGGCTGTTTTCTTTCCTCTGTTTGTGCTTTTTTATGCAGCCATTATAAAAGCGGAGGAAGCATTTCTTCAAAATAAATTTGGGGATGAATTTCGCAGGTACAAAAAAAATGTTCGTGCCCTGATCCCTCATCTGGATAGGATTAACACTGCGTTTTATGGACATTCATTCAAATGGAAAAAGGTGCTGAGCAAGGAACACAATTCACTTTACCTTTACTTGTCGGGCATTCTGCTTTTATTGCTGTTAAAGGAGAGAATGGAGTTCCGGCTGTTTATCGTGGTTTTTTTGCTGATCAGTGTTATTTATGGAGTTATTAAATGGTTTAAGAAGCGCCGGTTACTGGAGGATTAAAATCGTACACAATTCATGAACTGTTCAGGAATTGTTGTAAAATTAAATAGAACAGGGGATGACCATTTCAATTTTTTATTCAGCGGTTGAGTGCAGTTACTTCTGGTTACCTCTTGCTGGATTTATCATCGGTTTGGCTGCTTCTATGACTGGTAGCGGAGGTGGATTTTTTTTTCTTCCCGTGCTCGTTCTTTTTTTTCATGTTCCTCCACAAGTGGCCGTGGCAACATCATTGGCGGCTTCCCTTCCCATAGGTCTCATTGGCTCATTGGGACATTATCGCGAAGGGCATGTTGATGGAAAGCTGTGGGCTGTTTTTTCTATCACCGGTATCGTTGGAGCCTTAATAGGAGCGGGTATAACCAATTTGACTTCACCAGGCCTGTTAAAGACAGGTTTTGGAATTTATGCCATATTGATGGCCATCCCAATATTGATCAATTATTGGAGTAGAAAAAAAGCCAGAACCGTTGGATTAATGCAGCATAAATATTTAAAAAATCATAAAATTTTCAGAGGATCTTTCTATGGATTTATTGCAGGAATGGTTGCAGGTACCTTTGGTACAAGCGGAGCAGCGCCGGTTTTGGCTGGATTGCTAACCTTGCGTATTCCGGTTAAGCGGGTGGTAGGCACTTCCTTGCTGATCGTGTTGATAAATACTATCTTTGCTCTTGGGGCTCACCTGGTGATGGGCGAAACAGACCTTACCCTGGTTTTATTCCTGGCTGCCGGCTCCGGACTGGGCGCTTATGTGGGAACAAAATTGTTAGCCGGGATGAAAACCGGCCGGGTTGAGGCTCCGGTCAGACTGTGGTATGCTATAGGAATGATTGTGTTGGGGATGGTTATCATTTTTAGTGAACAACAAAGCTAACCGATATAATGACATGATTCGTACGATCTATTTTTTTATTCTTTGTTTTTTTGCCCTTGGAGCCGTTGGATTCTTCTTGATTAACCGGGAAAAGAGTGTACCTGAAGCCCGGGAAAACTGGAAAAAATTCATTGTTTATTTCGGAATCATTCACGCGTTGTTTTTAAGTATTGTAATCGACCCTCTCGTTTTCCACTGGTTGGCTGCAGTGATTATTATAGTGGGCATTTTTGAACTGTTTACATTGCATAAAAATGCCGGCTACCTTAAGAAAAGATTTTTTCTTTTTTCGTTATTCGTGTATGTTTTGGTGGCTTATGGCTTCTATCTTTTCAGCAATTCCGGAAAGGAGAAAATTTTATTTGCTTTCCTGGTGCTTTCTATCTTTGACAGTTTCAGCCAGATTGCAGGGCAACTTTGGGGCAGACGAAAGATTTTTCCAAAAATTAGTCCGAATAAAACAGTAGAAGGCATTATCGGGGGTGCTGTCGTAGCTCTGGGCAGCTCCCTGTTATTTGAGGAGCTGATTGACGGTACAGCCATTCAAAAGTCTCTTGTCACTATGGCAATTGTACTGTTTGCTTTTCTGGGTGATATGCTAACCTCACTGTACAAAAGAACGTATCATGTGAAAGACTTTAGTCATTTGATACCAGGACACGGTGGATTCCTTGATCGGTTCGACAGCCTGATAGCCGGAGGAGCAGGAATCACCATGCTGGAAGTAGTTATGAATTATTAAAATGGTATACTGGTAACTGAATCGAATTGAAATGGGATATCAAATTACCTTGATGTTTATTTTTCTCGTAGCCATTTTTTTTCTTTTGGTTTTTAACGAGCTAATCTACCGAAGGCTTGGTCTGAAAGGTGAGATAACCCGTAAATTTGCGCATTTTTCAGCTACCCTTTCTACCCTCACCTTTCCTTATCTGTTTGAAGACCATTGGTATGTATTGATATTGGCTGCCTTCTTTTTTGTTTTGCTTTTTGCCAGCCGGAAAGGAACACAGCTTAAATCGATACATGATATTGACCGGATTTCTGTTGGTAGTTACCTTTTACCCCTGTCGATATACCTGACATTTCTGGTTTCAAACAGTCTGAATAATAAAATACTCTATATTTTACCCATTCTGATCCTTGCTATCTGCGATCCTATGGCTGGTATACTGGGACTTAACCTGAAAAATTATAACCATAAAATCCGGTTATTTGGTTTTAAAACCAAAAAAACCTGGCTGGGCTCAGGATCATTTTTTGTTTCTGGTTTTATCATTAGCATCATTGCCTTGTATTTCAACCGGATGATTTTTGATCTCAAAACATTTTGGCTATCCTTGGGTATTGCGGTAGTCAGTAGCCTGGCTGAACTGATTAGCTGGCGCGGAACAGATAATCTGTTCATTCCCATAAGTGTACTGTTGGTTTTAATTTATTTTCTATAAATTCTATACATATGCAGATTATAGTAAAAGGAGAAAATATATTCAACCTCCCCAATGCGATTAGTTTTTATCGCCTGTTGATGTTCCCTGTTATTCTGGTGCTTTTATGGGGCAAAAATGAATTCTGGTTTGTAATCTTACTTTGTATTAATTTAGTCAGCGACATCCTGGATGGCAACATAGCCCGCATTTTCAATCTAAAAACCAAATTTGGAGCTGCACTTGATAACCTGGCTGATATGGGAACTTATTTGTTAGCACTTTTAGGAATATTTATGTTTCGCTGGGATGAAATACAACCACATGTCTGGATCCTTTATCTTTTTTTGATTGTTTTTACTGCCAGCTATCTGGTTGCATTCTTTCGGTTTAAAAAAATTCCGGGACTTCATCTCTATTCTGCTGTATCAGCTGGTTATCTTCAGGGAATATTCTTTTTTATCCTGTTTGCTGTTGGTTTTTATGCCTGGTTATACTACCTGGCAGTTGGATGGGGAATTGTTGCTTATCTTGAAAAGATTCTTGTGCTGTTGAGAATCGAAACAATCCGATCGGGAATAAAAGGGTTGTATTGGCTGAACAGCAGTGAACAGCAGACTATCAATAATGGTTGAATTTTTAGTTCTGCCCGTCATATAAAGCTTTCAACGGGTCATCCTAATTGACCCCTGAGTTAACGATTATTTAATTTCAACCCCCGTTTACCGACAAAAAGACCCCTTTCGCAGAAAACTTTCAGGGTTTTGTGGGTTTTCCCCTATCTTTGTGCGACGATAAAAATTATGGAAATACAAGACAGGATAGTTGAGAATGCCACAAAACAATTTCTTCAGTTTGGAATACGAAATGTAACAATGGATGGAATTGCCACAGAACTTGGAATTTCGAAACGGACTGTTTATGAGAATTACAAGGACAAAACAGAGCTTGTTCGTCAATGTATGGAATATATGTTCCGTCAACATGAAATGAAGACAAGAGAAGTTATTGCAACTTCAAAGAATGTTATTGTAGTCATTACTGTATTCATGCGGGTTGGAATGCAGGCAATGAATGCCATTAACCCTGTGTTTTTCCAGGACATGAAGAAGTTTTATCCGGCAATTTGGAAAATATATCACCAGAGAAATCTTGCCCAGTCGTTTCAAATGATTGAGAAGTTGCTGAAGCAGGGGATTCAGGAAAAGCTTTTTCGCGAGGATATCAACTTAAAGATTATATCGAAACTTTTTTATGAGCAGAACAACATGATAATGGATGAAAATATATTTCCCCGGAATGAATTTAATCTGCCTGAAATTTTTCAGAACCTCACGATTAATTTTTTAAGAGGAATTTCGACAAATAGGGGAATTAAGATTATTGATGAATTGATGAAAGAATAAGAAAACAATTGAAACCATATCGTTTACCATGAGAAGAAAACAGATTTTTTTACTATTGTTGGGTTTACTGACAACTGTATGGGTATATTCCCAGGAAATGTTGTCTCTTGACCTGGAAGCAGCCAAAGAATATGCTTTGAATTATAACCGGACCCTGAAAAATTCGGGACTGGCTGTTGACCAGTCGCAGGCGAAATTATGGGAAACCATTTCCGCAGGATTGCCTCAGGTTAATGCCACTGCCGATTATTCCAATGCGATGGGTGCCGAAATAACCATTCAGTTTGATGAGAATTTGGAACCTTCAAAAATTCCTATCAAACCTTCCAGTAATTTTAATTTACAGGTCGGCCAGCTTATTTTTAACGGCAGTTATATTGTTGGTATTCAAACTGCTAAACTGGCACAGAAGCTTTCGGAAAAGAATTTGGTTAAAACGGAACAGGATGTATTGAGCCAGGTGGTTGAGAGTTATTACCTGGTTTTGATTTCAAAAGAATCGATGAAAATTTTAGAGTCGAACGTACAGAACCTGGATGAAGTTTACCAGAAAACTGAGCCACTCGTTCGGGTTGGTATGATGGAAAAAGTAGAGCTCGATCAGCTTTCAGTTCAGGTAAACTCATTAAAAAATGCAGTTCGTTCAGCTGAAAGACAACATGAAATGGCAAAAAATCTGCTCCGCGTTCAACTGGGAGTCACTGCCGAAACCGAACTGGAGCTTACCCAGTCTTTAGCTGATTTTTTTAATGAAGATGTTTGGGCTGGCATAGATCAATCCTTTGATCCTGAACAAAACCTCGATTTTCAGCTTCTTGAAGTTCAGGAAAAAATAACAGAAAAACAAATAAACATGCAAAAGGCCGGTTATTTACCAACCATTTCCGGATACTACAATTACACGGAAAAAATTCTGAAACCTGCGTTCGATATGTCACCTAAGCACATGGTCGGACTACAGATGAATATTCCTGTATTTTCCAGCGGGGAGCGCAAAGCCAAAGTGAAGCAGGCTGAAATTGACCTGGAAACCACCCGAAATACCAAATCGCTGATGGAAGAACAGCTGGATATTCAGTTTAAACAGCTTCAGTTTAATTTGAGAAGCGCCATGGAAAGTTACCAGGTTCAGAAGAATAATGTGGAGGTCTCACGCGATGTGTATCAGAATCTTCGCAGAAAATATGAACAGGGAATGATTTCAAGCCTGGAATTAACAACTGCCGATAACAACTATCTCCAGGCTGAATCACAATATCTGACCGCTATGCTTGAGGTATTACAGGCTCAAAACGCTTTGGATACACTTACAGGTAAAATTTTAAACAATTAGTACCATAACGATGAAACGACCATGATTAGTTATGCCACAAATGAGCAGGATTAAATGATGGTAAATTCGTCTTATACCATAGAAAACAAACAATATTAATGAGATGAAACAGATTACGAAAATTACAACCACACTTGCTTTGGCTCTGGTCATCATCAGTGCCTGCACTCCCAAACAGCAGAAAGAACCTGTTCCTGATGGAACTGAGCCTACAGTTGACAAAAAAGAAGTAGTCAGGGTTATGGAGCTTCAAATGCAGACTGTTGCCCGTTCCGTTGAGTACCCGGCTACACTTGAGGCCTACGATGAAGTGCATTTGGCTCCTGCATCTCCTGGTCGGATTGAAGAGATATTTGTTGATATAGGTGATCGCTTTTCGTCAGGTAAGTTGCTTGTTCAGATGGACCGGACACAGTTGCACCAGGCCGAAGTACAGATTAAAAATCTGGAAGTAGATTTGAGACGACTGGATACCCTTGCCCACTATGGAAGTGTTGCTCAGCAACAGTTCGACCAGATAAAAACCCAATATGAGGTGGCGAAGTCGAATGTAGCGTTTTTAAAAGAAAATACCCAGCTGTATGCTCCTTTTAACGGTGTTGTATCTGGCAGGTATTTCGAACCGGGTGAGATGTACTCGGGTGCGCCCAACACTCAGGCAGGAAAGGCTGCCGTGTTATCACTGATTCATATCGACCGGCTGAAAGCTATTGTCCCCTTATCTGAAAAATATTTTCCTCTGCTGAAGAATGGAATGACAACAGAGGTTAAAATAGATGTCTATCCAGAAAGCTCCTTTACCGGAAGGATTGAGCGGATACATCCATCCATCGATCCTGCCAATCGTACTTTTAATGCAGAAGTGGTCATCCAGAATAATAAAGGATTACTCCGCCCCGGCATGTTTGCACGGGTAACACTAAATCTTGACGAAGAAGAAGCAATTCTTCTGCCCAGTATGACCGTATTAAAAGTACAAGGTTCAAATGAACGTTACCTCTTTAAGGAGGAAAACGGTGTCGCTCGACGGATTACTGTTACTATTGGTAAAAGATATGATGATAATATTGAAGTCTTCTCAGATGACCTGCAGCCCGGTGATCATATCGTTGTCAGTGGACAAGCCCGTCTGCTTAACGGAGTAAAGGTAGAAGTAGTTCAATAAATCTCCCCATTCCATAAAATGAAACGAACACCATCGAGATGAATTACGAAATACGAATGCAATCGAATACCTTATAAAATATATCATGGAGTGAGGGGAATACCATAAGAAATAAACAATTTTAAACAGAAGATAAAATATGAGTATATATAAAAATGCAGTAAATAAACCGATTACCACAATTATGATTTTTACTGCAGTTGTGGTAATGGGCCTATACTCACTGGTTCAGATTCCGATCGATTTGTACCCTGAAATGGATCCCCCCTTTATATCGGTGATGACAACCTACCCGGGGGCAAATGCCAGTGATATTGAAGAAAATATTACACGAATTATCGAAGATGCGCTGAACTCTGTGGATGACCTGAAAGAAATTACCTCCACTTCAACTGATAATCTTTCTATAATAAACCTGGAGTTTGAATGGGGATCCAATCTCGACGAAGCAACAAACAATATCCGGGATGTGATTGACTTTATTATTAATGTTTTGCCTGAAGAAGCCGAACGTCCACAAATTTTCAAGTTCAATACCAGCATGATGCCTATCGTATTTTATGCGGTCACTGCCCAGGAAAGTTACCCGGGACTTGAAAAGTTGCTTGATGAGAAAATAGTTAACCCCCTGAACCGGATTGAAGGTATTGGTTCGATTGGACTGATGGGGGCTCCGCGACGGGTGGTTTATGTTGATGCCGATCCACGTCTCCTTGAGGCATACAATTTAACGATTGAGCAAATTGGGAATACCATTGCTGCTGAGAATATGAACCTGCCTTCCGGAAACATAAAAATGGGACTCTTGGATTACCAGCTACGTATTCAGGGTGAGTTCAGCACGAGCTCACGACTGGAGAATCTGGTTGTGGGTAATATGGTCGGGAAACCGGTGTATATTCGCGATGTGGCTACTGTTCGTGATTCCATTAAAGATTTAACGCTCGACGAAAAAATAAATGGTAAAACCGGAATGCGCATGTTTGTGATGAAGCAATCAGGTGCCAATACGGTGAAAATAGCCCGGGAGGTTCGCGCAAGCATAGAAGAGCTCCAGAAAGATCTTCCTCCGGATGTGAAAATCGATCTGATCATGGATACCTCCGATTTTATTAAGGGATCCATCAATAATCTGTCACAAACCCTCATGTGGGCGCTTCTATTTATTGTATTGGTTGTTTTGTTCTTCCTGGGAAGATGGAGAGCTACTTTTATTATTGTACTCACCGTTCCTATTTCGTTGATAGTCGCTTTTATATACCTATTTATAACCGGAAGCTCCATCAATGTAATATCGTTGACATCCCTTTCCATTGCCATTGGAATGGTGGTTGACGATGCCATTGTGGTGCTCGAGAATATTACCCGACACGTGGAAAGAGGAGCTTCTCCCCGCGAGGCTGCTATTTATGCTACCAATGAAGTATGGCTTGCTGTTATTATCACTACCCTGGTTGTGGTTGCTGTATTTTTTCCATTGTCGTTTGTGGGGGGAATGACCGGAGTTATTTTCAATCAGCTGGGCTGGATTGTTACCATCACCGTTGTAACTTCTACCCTGGTGGCTATCTCTTTAACTCCGATGTTATCTTCCAAGTTTTTAAGGTTACGTCCCAAAAAAGAAAAACCAGGCAAATTTGGTTATGAAAATACAATTGAAAAAGGGCTGGGATGGCTGGATGTGTTTTATGAAAAAACTTTGCGTTGGGCTCTTCGACACAAGTTATTTTCACTTTTATTTGCCTTAGGTATCTTTGTGGGATCAATGTTCCTGATGAAGTTTATCCATACCGATTTTATGCCCGAATCGGATGAAAGCCGTATCACTGCCGAGATTGAGCTTCAAACGGGTACACGTGTCGAAGAAACCATGAAAACTACCAGGTATATTGAAAGTCTGATCCAAAAGAAATACCCGGAAGTGGAAGTTTTATCCGCTTCATCAGGAGCTGACGATGAGGGTGGAATGTTTTCCCTGTTTACAACAACGGGATCAAACATGATTAATTTAATGATGCGGCTCTCTGATATAGATCAACGTGAACGATCAGTCTGGGATATTGCCTCCGGATTAAGAGAAGATATTGCCGCTCTGCCCGAAGTGATCAATTTCAATGTGGAAACCAGTGACCAGGGAATGGCCGGGAATACCATAGATGTGGAAATTTTTGGGTATAGCTTTGATGTAACTAATGCACTGGCGGAAGATGTTCGCAAGATGCTTGAGAATTTACCTGGTGCTATTGATGTACAGGTGAGCCGGAAGGAAGATAAACCGGAACTTCAGTTTGTCCTTGACCGGGATAAGCTCGCTCTGCATGGGCTCACCACAGCACAGGTGGCAACAAATATTCGTAACCGGGTTAGCGGAATGATTGCTTCACAATATAAGGAAGAAGGTGAGGAATATGATATCAGGGTTCGACTGAAAGAGGATTTCAGGAGTTCAATCACCGCCCTGGAAGAGCTAACTGTTGTAACGCCAGCAGGTGCCCGGATTAAAATGAAAGAACTGGGTGAAGTAAAGGAATACTGGTCGCCACCAAATATTGAACATAAACGTCGTGAGCGAATTGTAACCGTTTCAGCCAAACCCGACCGGGTTGCATTAGGTGAACTGGCAGTCAGAATAAACGCTGAACTGGACAAGATGGATTTTCCTCAGGAGGTTTTGCTGAACGTGGGAGGCGCATACGAAGACCAGCAGGAATCATTTATGGATCTGGGGCTGCTCATGCTGCTGAGCCTAATCCTGGTTTTCATTGTAATGGCATCACAGTTTGAATCATTTACCATGCCGTTTGTGATTATGTTTTCTATTCCGTTTGCATTCTCCGGAGTAGCTGTTGCCTTGTTTATAACCGGAACGACATTAAGTCTGGTTGCTGCGCTGGGTGCCGTGTTACTTATTGGTATTGTGGTGAAGAATGGTATTGTGCTCATAGATTTTACCAATCTTATGCGCGACCGCGGACTGGAATTGTATGAAGCCATTGCAGTTGCAGGCAAGTCACGTCTGCGACCTGTCCTAATGACTGCTGCCACTACTATTTTAGGTATGTTGCCTTTGGCACTCAGTACCGGCGAAGGTTCTGAGATTTGGAGGCCTATGGGAATTACTGTAATTGGTGGATTGGTGTTTTCTACCGTGGTTACTATGGTTGTTGTCCCGGTAATTTACGGATTGTTGGCACACCATGGGGAACGTGATAAGAAGAAAAAAGTTGTAAATCAAATCCGTTTTCTTGAAAACGGTACAAATTAAATGATCTGAGATGAAAGCAGTAATGATAGTTTTTAACCAGACCAATACCGAACGGGTGGAATATATGTTTGATAAATTGGGAATACGAGGATATAGCTGGTTCAGTGAGGTGAGGGGACGAGGAACAAACACCGGAGAACCGCGCATGGGAACACACACCTGGCCCGAAATGAATTCGGCAGCCATTACCATGGTTCCCGATGAAAAGGTAGATCCCCTGCTCGATGCAGTCCATAAACTGGATAGCATTCACGAAGAGGTGGGCATCAGAGCTTTTGTTTGGAATGTGGAAAATATGATTTGATGTTGAGCGGTTTCTTACCTGACTTTTCAACTGTTATCTGTTAGTTAAAGGCTGTCTTGTATAGTTTTTTATAGCGCCCTTTTTGGTTATATTTGTGCCAAATTTCAGAAAAATGACTCCGAACTACGACGAGGGAACAATTCGTACGCTTGACTGGCAGGAACATATCCGGAAGCGCCCGGGAATGTACATTGGTAAGCTGGGTGACGGTTCAGCCAGTGACGATGGAATTTATGTTTTACTGAAAGAGGTGCTGGATAATTCGGTCGATGAGTTTATGATGGGATATGGAAAAAAGATTACCATCAATATTGATAACGATAAAGTTTCTATCCGTGATTTTGGCCGGGGAGTTCCGCTTGGAAAACTGGTAGACGTAGCCAGTAAAATGAACACGGGTGCCAAATACGACTCCAAGGTATTCAAAAAATCAGTGGGTCTCAACGGAGTGGGCATCAAAGCAGTAAATGCCCTTTCTTCTAAGTTTGTCATACGATCGGTTCGCGACGGTGTAGCGAAAGAGGTGGAGTTCAGAAAAGGGAATATGTTTCAAGAGAATGACTTGAGCGGACTGGATGAACCGAATGGTACTTTAGTGTATTTCGAACCCGACCCTGAGTTATTCACCAGTTTTCATTACATCAGTGATTATGTGGTGAATATGGTGAAAAATTATACTTTCCTGAATGCCGGGCTGGTTGTGGAATATAACGGCGAGAAATTCCACTCCCGAAACGGCTTGCGTGACCTGCTGGAGGAAAATATGAATGACGATCCTATTTATCCTATTATTCATTTGAAGGGAGAAGATATTGAAGTAGCGGTTACTCATGGTAACCGTTATGGAGAGAACTACTATTCCTTCGTTAACGGACAGCACACAACGCAGGGGGGAACGCATCTTCAGGCTTTCCGGGAAGCCCTGGTGAAAACAATACGTGATTTTTATAAAAAAGATTTTGACCCATCAGATATCAGAGCTTCTATTGTTGCAGCTGTAAGCATAAAAGTTGAAGAACCGGTTTTTGAGTCACAGACGAAAACAAAATTAGGCTCAAAGGATATCGGTCCCAATGGCCCGTCTGTCCGAATACACGTGGGAAATTTTGTACAGAAAGAACTGGATAATTTCCTGCACAAAAACACAGATACAGCTGAGCAGTTGTTAAGGCGGATTACCGAATCGGAACGCGAGCGTAAGGCCATATCAGGAATTAAAAAACTTGCCAAACAACGAGCAAAAAAAGTGAGCCTTCACAATAAGAAGCTACGCGATTGCAGGATTCATTTCGACAATAACCACGAAAGAGCTGATGAGTCCAGTATTTTTATCACAGAGGGTGATTCTGCCAGCGGTTCAATCACTAAATCACGGGACGTGAACACTCAGGCTGTATTCAGCCTGCGGGGAAAACCCCTCAACACCTACGGACTAACCAAAAAAGTGGTCTATGAAAATGAAGAGTTCAACCTGTTGCAGGCAGCACTGAATATCGAAGAGAGCATCGACGACTTACGTTATAACAAGATCATCATTGCAACCGATGCCGACGTCGACGGGATGCATATCCGACTCCTGCTAATAACCTTTTTTTTACAGTTTTTCCCGGAACTTATCCGTAAAGGTCATGTGTTTATCCTGCAAACCCCTCTTTTCAGGGTTCGTAATAAACAAAAAACATACTACTGTTACTCTGAAGAAGAACGCCGGGATGCCGTCAGAAAGTTGAAAGGAAAACCTGAAATAACCCGGTTTAAAGGATTAGGCGAAATATCACCCGACGAATTCAAAAACTTTATAGGGAAAGAGATACGTCTCGATCCGGTTATGATGAAAAAACACGAATCGGTAACCCAAATGCTTGATTTTTTTATGGGGAAAAATACACCCGAACGTCAGGATTTTATAATAGATAATCTGTATATTGAAAAAGATGAGGTGGCCTAAAAGATGACAGAAAAATTTTTGGAGAACGAAAATATTGAAGAACAACAGGATAAAGGCCCTGATGGATTGAAAGAGGAGATTACCTACCTGCCGGGAATGTATCGTAACTGGTTTCTCGACTATGCCTCTTATGTGATTCTTGAACGGGCAGTTCCCTATGTGAATGACGGATTGAAACCTGTGCAGAGAAGGATCATGCATGCCATGCGTGAGATGGACGACGGGCGCTATAATAAGGTTGCTAACATCATAGGCCAAACCATGCAATACCACCCGCATGGCGATGCCTCTATTGGCGATGCTATTGTTCAGCTCGGACAAAAGGATCTTCTGATCGATACCCAGGGAAACTGGGGGAATATGCATACCGGCGACGGAGCCGCAGCACCCCGTTATATTGAAGCCAGATTGTCAAAATTTGCCCTGGAAGTGCTTTTTAATTCTAAAACTACTGCATGGAAACTTTCATACGATGGAAGAAAAAATGAACCCGTTACTCTGCCTGCTAAATTTCCTCTGCTGTTAGCGCAAGGAGTAGACGGTATTGCTGTGGGACTGGCATCCAAAATTTTTCCGCATAACTTTAACGAACTGATCGATGCAGCAATTGCTCATCTTAAAGGAGATGATTTTGAACTTCTGCCTGATTTCCCTACCGGGGGAATGACTGATTGCAGCAGATATAATGAAGGATTGCGCGGCGGAACATTGAAAGTAAGAGCCAAAATTGAGAAATACGATAATAAAACCCTGGTCATTACTGAAATCCCATACGGAAGAACAACCACAACCCTGATTGAATCCATAATTAAAGCAAACGAAAAAGGAAAAATTAAGGTTAAAAGAATCGATGACAATACCGCCCAAAATGTAGAAATATTAGTCCATCTCGCCCCGGGAGTTTCGTCCGATAAAACAATTGACGCTCTGTATGCTTTCACCGAATGTGAAGTCTCTCTTTCTCCAAATGCATGTATCATTGAAGACGATAAGCCTAAATTTATAGGGGTTAAAGAGATATTAAAACGTTCCGTCAATAATACCCTCCAACTGCTTAAAAGTGAACTTGAAATTCGAAAGGCAGAACTGGAAGAGGCCTGGCACTTTTCATCCCTTGAAAAAATATTTATTGAAGAACGAATCTATAAAGACAAAAAATTTGAGGATGCTGAAAATATGGATCAGGCAGTGGCACATATTGATAACAGACTGGATCCATGGAAACCAAACTTAAAAAGAGATATTACCCGTGATGACATACTGAAACTGATGGAAATCCGTATGGCACGCATCCTGAAATTTAATGCCTTTAAAGCCAATGAAAACATCCTTTCCATTGAAGATGAAATAGAAGAGGTGCAGGGAAACATCGATAATATTGTTCCCTATACTGTACAGTGGTTTCGTCATCTGAAAGATAAATATGGAAAAGGCCGGGAACGGAGAACTGAAATCAGAAACTTCGAAAATATAGAAGCAACAAAGGTTGTCGTAAAAAATGAAAAACTTTACGTTGACAGGAAAGAGGGTTTTATGGGGTATGGCCTGAAAAAAGATGAATACGTTTGCGATTGCTCCGATATCGACGATATTATCGTTTTTCGCCGCGATGGAACCTATTTTATTACTCATGTCACAGAAAAAGCCTTTATTGGTAAAAATCCATTGTACCTGGCTGTATTTAGAAAAGGTGACAAACGTACTGTGTTTAACGTGGTCTACCGCGATGGGAAAACCGGATATTCCTATATGAAAAGATTCTCAGTCACCGGCGTTACCCGCGATAAAGAATACGACTTGACACAGGGAACCCCCAACTCCAGAATTACCTATTTCTCCGCAAATCCCAACGGCGAAGCTGAAGTGCTAAAAATTGTGCTAAAACCTAAACCCCGCCTGAAAAAACTTTCTTTTGAAGTAGATATGGGCGAACTGGCTATCAAAGGCCGACAATCCATGGGTAATATCCTCACGAAACATGAGGTGTTTAAAATATCATTGAAGGAAAAGGGTATATCAACTCTTGGTGGTCGGAAAATCTGGTTCGATGAGGATGTGCTCCGCCTGAATGCCGATAACCGCGGAAAATACCTGGGTGAGTTCTCCGGAGATGATAAAATCCTGGTTATCTACAAAAATGGTGAACTGGAACTTTATAATTTCGACCTGAGTAATCACTTCGACTCAAAAATCCTGACTATAGAAAAATTTGATAACGGAAAAATATTTTCTGTGGTCTATTATGATGCCGAGTTAAGCTATTATTATGTAAAAAGATTTGAGGTCGAGGAAGGCGAAAACAAACGTATTCGGTTTGTAGGTGATCATCCTGATAATAAACTGGTGAGTATTACCTGGGTGCATTATCCACGATTGGAAATAGAGTTTGGGGGAAAGCATGCTGAACGGGAAAATGAAATCATTGAGGTGGCTGAATTTATTGGAGTGAAGTCATGGAAGGCTAAAGGGAAAAGGTTGTCAAATTATCCCATTGAAAATGTTAAAGAGTTGGACCCTGTTGTACGTGATGAACATGAAAAGATTGAGCCTATAACAGATTTTGAAGAACCAGAGAATGATTTAAATGACATTCCATTTGAAATAAAACGACCGGGAAAAGAAGAAGACCCAAATCAAATGTCCCTTTTTTGATAAGAGCCACTGTCAACAGCCGGGAGTGAGGATTATAGGAATATTGCCTGCTTTTCTTTTTTTTGATAATTTAGTTTTTAAGAGCATGAGAATATACCTGATCGGATACATGGGAAGCGGAAAATCAACCCTTGGAAAGATGTTGGCAAAATATGCCGGCATGCAGTTTATTGATATGGACCATTATATTGAAAAACGAAATTGCAAAACGGTTCCTCAACTATTTGCTGAAGAGGGTGAAGAGGCGTTTAGGAACAAGGAGCGGAAAGCCTTGCATGAGTTGTCTGAAATGAATGATGTGGTAATTGCTACCGGAGGGGGGGCCCCCTGCTTTTTTGATAATATGGATGTGATGAACCGTACTGGGAAGACAGTTTACCTTAATATTAGTCCGAAAATTTTGGCCGAAAGGTTGTTGAATTCTAAGACCGACCGTCCGCTTATTCGTGGAAAAACTGAAGAAGAACTTATTCAGTTTATTGATGAAAGCCTTAAAAACCGGAATGCATTCTATTTAAAGGCTCACGATCAGATTACCGATCCCGATACAGCGCTGGAAGACATAATTACAATGCTTAATCAGGATACCAGCCACTAAGGCCAGGTAGTAAATCCTATCCATTTGGGGACTAGATTTTTCCTTTGAGTTGGAGGAGATGAAAAGTTTAGAGTAATAAAACTGAATATCAGTTGTTGTTTTCTGGTGCCTCTTCGGCAGGAGCTGCATCACCCGATTCACTTTCAGGAGCAGTGATGGGGAAATTGGGTACCTGTGTAGGATCAATTGCATTCTCAATCTGATTTGAGATCCTTGATTGTTGCTGAATCATCTTTTCCCGGGGAATAAATGCTGAACCCATGATGGAAAGTACAAGCAGGGAACCGGCCAATACCCAGGTTGCCTTTTCCAGAAAATCGGTTGTTTTCCGGACTCCCATAATTTGGTTGGATGATTGAAAATTACTGGCCAGGCCGCCTCCTTTTGAGTTCTGAACTAGAACGATAAGAATCAGTAGGATACAGATGATAAATATGAGAACAGTTATTAACGTGTACATTTTATTTTTTTTAAATATTTTTTAATTTCTCTATTTCTTTAATCCGGGTTGCAAAGTAAATACTTTTTTCCGGATATTTCAAGCTAAGTCTTTGAAAAGCATCCAGTGCTTTGTCATATTTTTTTTGCTCAACGTATATATTTGCAAGTGTTTCGGTGATAATTTCATCGGTTTCTGCAGTTGATTTTGAAATAATTTTCTTTTCGAATTCTTCTCCTGAATTTGTTCGTTCAGTTTTTTCCATTCTAATTGGGCCGGGAGATGTCAAAAGAAATTTTTCAATCAGGTCGACAGGAGAGGATTTTTTGTTTTTATGGTCATTCTCCTTTGGTTTTTCAGCCGGGTTAAGATAGAAGTCGGACTGGATTTTATATTTATCAGAATAGAAAAGTCGGAATAATTTTTTTCGATCTGGCACCAGCAGGGCTGTCTTTTTGAGTATGGTTTCAAATTCAGGATTTTCTGTGTCTTTCAGGTTTTTCAAATAGAGAATCCATCCTGCCTGAAAATAGGGGTACTTTTTGATTATTTCGCGGAGTTCTATTAAAGAATCAGCATGAATAACTCCGGGGTTTTCAATGATTGAATAAAATTTTTCCTGTTGCATTTTACCAATTTGCGAGTGTAGCATTAAAGATATCTTCTGTTATTTTGTTCAGGATTTCAGGTACAAGTCCGTCTTCCACATCACTTAAAGAGCTGGTGCTGTCAAAATCTTCAAATGCAGAGAAGCTTTGTTCCAGGCTTTGATCCGGGTCAATATTGTTGGTATATTTAACATTTATGGTTATGGTTAGGCGGTTCAGGGCAGCAAGGTCATCTTTTTGAATGGACATAGGCCGCACTTCATAGCCTGTAATTTGACCTTCAAAAATCAGATCTCCGTTTTCTGCCAGTTCATTCAGGGAGGTTTGGCGTTGAAGTTTTTCCCGAAGGGCTTCTGTGAAGGTTTGGCTCAAAGTGGGGTTTATCAGCGGAGCGCGGTTAGGGAAATAATACACAGAATATGTTTTCACTGCCGGTGAAATATTCGCTCCGGTAAAGGAGTATGATATTTTGCAGGATGGGGCAACTCCTGCCAACAGCATGGCCATTGCAACAAATAATATCAGTTTTTTATGCATTCGTTAGCTTTTGATGTTGTATTCCTTAATTTTTCGATAAAGTGTACGTTCTGAGATACCTAGCTCCTGGGCTGCATATTTACGTTTGCCATTATGTTTTTCCAGTGCTTTTTGTATCAGTTCAATTTCCTTGTCTTCGAGCGACAATGACTCTTCAATTACCTCTTCTGTGTCCTGTATATTATCCTTATCAATGGTTGGAATATGAATCGATTTCGAAGATTGTTCCTGGGGCTGGAAATTCAGGCTGTCGTTATCATAGAGGTTCCTGATAATCCGTGCCTGGTCTCCGGACACAGGTGTTTCTTTATTCTCCATGATATCAAGCACAAGTTTTTTTAAATCAGTCATATCCTTTTTCATATCGAAAAGAATTTTATACAAAATTTCTCTTTCGTTTGAAAAAGTGTTTTCTTCGGATTTGGATAGCAATGCCGGCAGGTTTTTTGTTGAATGTGCCGGCAGGTATCGTTGGATAACATTTGCCGATATATCTCGGTTTTGTTCAATTATTGAAATTTGTTCGGTAATATTTTTAAGTTGCCGTACGTTTCCCGGCCAGCGATAATTTTCCAATAAAATCCGGGCATCCTCATCGAGTCGGATAGGTGGCATCCTGTATTTTTCTGCAAAGTCACGGGCAAATTTTCTGAAAAGCAGGTGTATATCTTCTGAGCGTTGACGAAGTGGCAGTATGCTGATGGGAACTGTGTTTAAACGATAAAACAGGTCTTCCCTGAATTTTCCTTCATCAATAGCTTTTGGAAGATTTACATTCGTTGCAGCAATAACCCTTACATTGGTTTTTATCATCTTTGAAGAACCTACCCGGATGAATTCTCCGGTTTCCAGCACCCGTAACAACCGTACCTGGGTGGACAAGGGGAGCTCTCCTATTTCATCCAGAAAGATCGTCCCATCATCAGCCTCCTGAAAATAACCTTTCCTGTCGGACAACGCTCCGGTAAATGATCCTTTTTCGTGTCCAAATAGCTCGGAGTCAATAGTCCCTTCAGGTATGGCTCCACAATTCACGGCAATATATTTCCCATGCTTCCGGCTTGAATACTGGTGGATGATTTGAGGAAATACTTCCTTCCCGGTGCCACTCTCTCCGGTAATTAATACTGTCAGGTCAGTAGCAGCAACCTGAACAGCCACTTCGATAGCCCGATGTAACCCGGGAGAATTTCCAATGATCTCAAACCTCTGCTTTATATCCTGAATATCCATATTTCCATTCCAATCAATAAAAAATACAAATTTACAATTTTTCGTCGGCATAAATTCTTTTCCCGTTTTTAAATCCTTTTATTTGTGCCTCCGATTCCCTGATGATCAATATTCACTTAAGGTGCAGTTAACAGAAAAAGTTATTCGTTATATTTGAAATTAATTTTCCGGATATGATTACAGCCTTATGAAAATGAGGGCTGCAATACTTCCCGGTCAAACAGAGTAGGATAATGAACCGAGCAATCGATCGTTGGGAATCTCTTCAAACCGGATTGTGTAAAAATAGATTTTCATATATTAAATACATTTTTTCAAATGGACTATATAGCAATTATTCCAGCGCGATACCAATCGACACGCTTCCCTGGTAAACCGCTTGCACTATTAGGCGGTAAGCCGGTTGTTCAATGGGTTTATGAGCATGTTGCTACAGCCCTTGATCAGGTGTGGATAGCCACTGACGATGAAAGGATTTTTCAATTGGTTCAAGATTTCGGAGGGAAAGCTTTATTTACCTCAGATACTCATAAAAGTGGCACCGACCGTTGCGCCGAAGCAGCCAGAATCCTCGAAAAGGATTTTCATTTCGATGTTGTTATCAATGTTCAGGGGGATGAACCTTTTGTCCGTTCTGAACAGATAGATTTGTTAATGAAATGTTTCCCGGATGATGTTGAAATCGCGACCCTGATCAAAGAAGTGGAATCGACGGATGAACTTTTTAATCCAAACCGGCCTAAAGTAGTTCTCGATAATCAACAGAATGCTCTCTATTTTAGCAGGTTGCCAATACCTTATGTGCGAGGTGAAAAAGAAAACAGCTGGATGCTGGTGAACAGATTTTGGGCACATATCGGCATGTATGCGTATAAAAAGGAAGTTCTTCAGGAAATTACCCGGCTCGATTCCGGAAAACTTGAAAGTGCCGAGGCTTTGGAGCAGCTGCGTTGGCTGGAAAATGGATACAGGATTAAAACTGCCATTACCCGTTTTCAAAGCATAGGAATTGATACCCCCGGTGATTTACAAATAGCTGAAGAATGGCTTAGGAATAAAAAGGCATAATATTTGCTTTATTCAAAACATGTAATTTTTACGCCATGAAACGATTGATACTACTATCCATATTTTTTGCCCTGATTATACCTGTTTTTACAGTTGGCTCAACGCAAAGCCTGATAGAAAAGAATCAGCTTTACAGGGATACAATCCATCATGTTGAATTGAATATTTATCCCAATCCAACTGAAACCGGTCGGGTTACTCTTGAAACAGCCACCGGGGAAATTGCTGAAATCAGACTGGTAAATATTGCAGGCAAGGAGATTATTACCCGTAACCTGGAATATGGAACTTCCAAATATATACTTTCCCTGATTGATGTCCCAAATGGAATTTATTTTATCCGGGTACATACAACAGACAACAAAATGGTTGTTAAGAAGCTGGTTGTTTCTGGCCGTTAATTTTCAAATCTTTTTTTTGCTTCTTCCAAAATAGCTATTGTTGCTGTTGCTCCGCATCGTGAGCAACCTGCTTGTTGTACGGCCAGCAATCCTTCAAGTGTGCGCACTCCACCAGCTGCTTTTACTTTCACACCGGGGCCAACACTTGCCTTCATCAGTTTCAGGTTAGGAATGGTTGCTCCCTGGTAGGTATATTTCCCGTCACTGCTTTTTACAAATCCGAATCCGGTAGAGGTTTTTACATAGTCAGCTCCAACCTGGGTGCAAATCCCGCAAAGTTTTTTGATGTCTTCTTTTTTTGAAACGTAGTCGGTTTCAAAAATAACTTTTACAATAGCTCCCAGCTCGTGACATTTTCGGGTTACTGCACGGATCTCATTTTCAATGTAATCCCAGTCGCCCTGAAGAGCTTTCCCAATGTTAATGACCATATCTATTTCCACTGCTCCATCGCGGCAGGCTACTTCTGTTTCGAAAACTTTAACTTCAACAGCAGAATTGCCGGCCGGAAAACCAATGACACAACCCGTCAGGACATCTGAGCCTTTCATCCATTCAGCAGCTTGCTTAACGGCATAGGGTTTTACACATACTGAGGCAACGTTATATTTTTTAGCGACATCGCACTCTCTTCTCAGGTCCTCATCGGTCAATACCGGATGGAGAATGGAGTGGTCAATCATTTTTGCTAGTATTTTTAACTTATCCATAATGTTTTGACTTTAAAATTCATATCCTGATTATTATTACAACTAATCATCAATAGTCTGGAAGACCATTTGCCTGAATTTCCATCCGGTTTGGTCGTTCGCTTGTTGTGTTTGCTTCATCATAATTCCGATGACCTGTTCTGCCGGGTCAGCAAAAAACTGGGTATTGAAATATCCTCCCCAGTCGAATGTTCCTGTGCTTCCCAATCCTCCTTTACCTTCACCCTGTTGTGAAACGACAGCAAAAGCGAGTCCGTAATATTTTTCGGGTCCGCCAAATAGCTCTCCTGTTTGGTTTTCCATGATGGTTCGCACAGTGGTGCGGCTTAGCAATCTTACTCCGTTGTACTCTCCTCCGTTCAGATACATCTGTAAAAATGTGGCGTAATCTTTTGCTGTACCCGAAAGTCC